>ENA-OFCD01000018-OFCD01000018.1-metagenomes-genome-assembly--contig:-NODE-18-length-99372-cov-7.165672_pt1 | contig 99372 bp, 64 predicted proteins | sample MGYA00153392_OFCD01 | MGnify analysis MGYA00153392 | reverse complement strand
GCCAGTTGGTGCATTTGATGCTGATTTTGCAGGCTCGCCGGAGGCAACCACAATACCTTTGGGAGGCGAGAAAAGGTCTTTTACCATCGCAAGTTTGGATTGTGCCGTTGCATTGTTTTTGTCAAGCTGCAACGCCTTATCGTATGCGCGGCGTGCAAGCTGCGCATAGATATCACCCAAATTTTCGTGAGCGGTGGCATACGATGGGTGAGTATGGATCGCAAGCTCCAGTGCAGCCTTAGCCTTATCGTAATTGCCCTGGCTTGCGTAAAGCACCGCAAGATTGTTATACGGCTCGGGCAGCTCCGGGTAGTCTTCCGTGAGTCCGGTAAAAACCTGGATCGCATCAGCAGTTTTCTTTTGTTCGGTAAGAATCAAACCCTTAACGAAACGCCCTTGTGCATCTTTAGGCTGCTGTACAAGCGCCGCATTTACCTTTGCTAGCGCGTTATCCAGTTTGCCTTGCTGATAAAGTCGGGAAGCGTCTTTAACATCTTCTGCAGGCCCAGCCCATACCAGACTGCTGGTGAGTAACAAAAGCGTTGCACTGGCCAAGCCAATGCCTAGTGCTGACAGCACACGGTATAAGAAGTTATCGCTGAACATTGCGTTATAATTCATTGAATATAATAAAAAACCAAACAAAATTTAATAACTCATATTCTAACAAGAATGCGTAGCGACTTCATAATCTCTTCTAATCCCGTTTCGCGTCCCGCCAAGCGTGAATTGAGCTCGCTCATCGCAAGAAGTAAATTATTGGATACTTCAGTATTTTTTTCGGTTCTGGCTCGTTGTTGTTGATCTTGAGCCGAACTTGAATTCACAAGTGCGCTGAAGGTTCGCTTTCCTCGTTCTTACATTCACCAAGATACAACCAGATACGCCCAGCCCCGGACGGCCCTACGGCGGCTGACAGGATGCCAAAATTGTTTAGGTCACCGACTGATCTTTTTTGCGATGGACAAATCTGGCGTCCTGCGTTTATTTTTTACTTCTACGCCATAGCTATGCCACCAAGCCGATCTGAATAAAGAGAATTTTTATGCAAATTATCTACAACACTTTGACTCGCAAAAAAGAAGTTTTTACGCCAATTCAGCCTGGTAGAGTCAGCCTTTATTCATGCGGGCCAACAGTTTATGATTATTTTCATATCGGCAATGCCCGCACCTTCTCCGTGTTTGATATGGTGACTCGCTGGTTTACCGCAATGGGCATGACGGTGAACTATGTGCGCAATATTACCGATATTGACGACAAAATTATCGAGCGAGCGAATACAAATCGTGAGTCAATTGAGACGCTGACGGAGCGTATGACAGCGGCCATGTTCGAAGACGCAGATCGCTTGAATTTACAGCGACCGACCCACAGCCCGCGCGCAACTCATCATATTGAACACATGCTGGCCATCATTAAAACCCTTGAAGACAAGGGTTTTGCCTACCGCGCAGCCAATGGCGATGTGTATTATTCAGTGCGTGATTTTCCGGGCTATGGAAAATTATCAAAGAAAAATCTGGATGATCTGCAAGCCGGTGAGCGCGTGGCGATTGATAACCATAAACGCGATCCACTTGATTTTGTATTGTGGAAAGCGGCCAAGCCTCATGAGCCTCAATGGCCATCTATTTTTGGCAACGGACGCCCTGGCTGGCATATCGAATGCTCGGCTATGTGCAAAGCTGTGCTGGGTGAGACCATCGATATTCACGGTGGCGGCTGGGATTTACAATTTCCCCATCATGAAAATGAAATTGCGCAAAGCGAAGCGGCAAACGGAAAACCTTTTGCCCATGTTTGGATGCATGCTGCTTTTCTTAATTTTGATGAAGAAAAAATGTCGAAATCACTCGGCAATTTTTTCACTCTCCGCGAAGTATTGAATAAGCTAGATTCTGTGCAGGGAGGCGAGACGGTGCGGTTTTTCCTGATGCGTGCTCACTACCGCAGCGAGATTAACTACACCTGGGATACCCTTGAAGATGCTCGTCAGTCCTTGCTCGGATTTTATGTGACTCTAAAGGATGTGCCCCCTGCTGATGTCGCTATTGATTGGTCAAACGACTACGCCAAACGCTTCCGTGATGCGATGGAAGATGATTTCAATACGCCAATTGCATTTGCTACCTTGCATGATTTGCGCGGCGAAGTGAACCGTTCTAAATCACCTGAAATGGCAGGCCTGCTGAAAGCGTTGGGCAAAACAATCGGGCTGTTCCAAAGCAACGCAAAAGAATTTGTTCAAGGCGTCTTTACATACAATCCCAGTGGTGGCATTTTGGTTGGTGGCAAAGCAGAGGTTTTATTTCAACCAGGGCTTGATGTGCAGGCACTTATTGATGAGCGAAACACGGCCAAAAAATCGAAAGATTTTGCTCTCGCTGATACGATTCGTAAACAGCTGGATAAGGCTGGGATTGTGCTCGAAGATAAGCCGGGTGGCGTTACCGAATGGCGTCGCAAATAGCGCTTGGCGCTTGTCGTAACCGGCAAAATGAAATGCCCCGCATACTGTGAGGCATCGTTTTAGTGCTTAAATTTTTTATTTTTGCTGATAATTGTTAAATCAACATATGACGAGCCATTGTGATTAGTGGGAGAGTAAGTAACTTTGAAGCCGCCTAAATCCAGCGTGCCTAGATTCGACAGCGAATCTCTCAGCGATTCCCGCGATAAATTTTTACCAGCTTTTTTTAAGCCTTCAACGAGTACCCGAGCGGCGATATAGCCCTCAAATGAGGTAAAGGATGCATTTTCCTCCCCGCCCATTTTTTTCTGATAGTCCCGAACCACCGGTATGCCACTTTCCCATGGGAACGGTACCACCTGTGAAATTTGCACCCCGCGTCCCTCATCGCCTAGTTCATTGGCAAGCGCTCTGGAGCCTACGAAGCTGACATTCCAGAACTGTGGAAAAGAATTGGCTTTCTTCATTTCCTTGATAAACGCTCCACAGCTTTTGTAGGCGCTAATCATCACCACCGCTGCAGGATTAGTTTTGCTCAATGTTTTTACGGCGGCAGCTACATCAACTGAATTTCGCTCTACCGTCGCGGTAGCGATGATCTCCATATTGCGTTTTTTCATCGCGCGCTCCATGCCCGCAAGACCGGCGTTGCCGTAAGCGTCATTTTGATAAAACACTGCAATTTGTTTTACGCCTTGCTGAACCAGATGCCCAACAATTTCTTCGGTTTCATCAAAATAGCTGGCGCGCACATTGAAAACGTAGCGATTGAGGGGATCACGCAGGCTTTGCGCGCCGGTGAACGCGCCGATGAAGGGCACTTTTGCTTCGGTAAAGATGCTAAGCGATGCGTTGGAGGTTGGCGTACCCACGTACCCAAACAGTGCGAGTACCTTATCTTCAGTAATAAGCTTTATGGTGTTAGCTTTAGCGCGTTCGGGCTCATAACCATCGTCAATTGAAATCAGCTTGATCTTGCGGCCATTCACGCCGCCGTTTTGATTGATGTAATTAAAATATGCCTCCGCACCGATCTTCATTTCCCGCCCCAGCTCGGCGGCAGGCCCGGACAGTGCTGCAGATTGGCCAATAGTAATGGTATCTGCCGTGACGCCTTGCGCATGCACGGTACTGACTAAAATGCTGGACGTTATTGCCAGTGCCCCTACCGCCGCCATAATCTCAAAAATGACGTTGAGAACAACAGCTAGATCATTAATACAATTACGTTTGATACAAGACTTAAAATTGGGTTTCATGGGTGACTCTATGCGAAATAGAATGCCCTATTTTAGTGCCTTTTGTAAATGATTTGTGAATTAAGTGATTAATTAACGCCTGAACGCGCCACCTGCGCCCACAACAGTCAGTTCTACCATGTTTGAACCGTTGTGATTTATCGGGCTGTAATTGATACGAAATCCACCCAAATCTATCGCGCCAATTTTTTCAAGGCCGTCGACAAGTGTTTCACGCGTCAGCACCTTGCCAGAACGCTTGATGCCTTCAACCAGTACGCGCGCAGCAATATAGCCCTCGAAAGACAAAAAGCTTGCATTTTCTTTCCCGCCGACGCGTTTTAGATATTCGCGGCCGAGTGGCTCAGCTTCAGAAAAAGGCAATGGGACTACCTGGGAAATTTCAACTCCGCGGCTTTCGTCACCCAATAAAGTAACCAGCGTCTTCGCACCTACCGTGCTGAACATCGAAATTTGTGCAGCAGAGCCCAACTTGCGTATTTCTTTAACAAATGCGGCTGCGCTGTTAGCGGCGGTCACGACAACAATGGCTTGTGCGCCTGATTTAGCGATCGTTTGTGCGGCTGACTCAACATTGACAGCATTACGGTTTACTGTGCCAAAAATAACGATATTGAGTTTGCGTTCGCGCATTGCACGATCAACTGCGGCCAGCCCGGCGCGACCATTTGCGTCGTTTGTATAAAACAAGGCAATCTTGGTCAGCTTACGACTTGCCAACTGGGCAATAAGGCGATCAGCTTCTTCGTTGTAGCCCGCACGTGTGGTGAAAATATAGCGAATTACCGAGTCACGTAAATTTTGATCGCCACTCACAGGGCCGATCAATGGCACCTTGCTTTTTTCCAGCACCGGCATAATCGGATTGATCGTATGCGCGCCGATGTAGCCGAATAATGCCAGCACATTTTCCTCGTTTATCAGCTTCTGCGTATTGGCCTTAGTCTTTTCAGGATCGCCTGCATCGTCAAGCGTGATTAGTTTGAGCTTGCGTCCGCCAATACCGCCGGCCTGATTGACGCTTTCAAAATAAGCATCTGCACCAGCCTTCATTTGTTTGCCCAGCTCGGCTGTAGGCCCGGTTAGTGGTGCTGATTGCCCTATTGTGATGGTGTCGGCCGTAACCCCTTCTGCAAACGAAAGGCTGGCGTGATTCAATACCGATACTGCGGTCGCAATTAAGGCGATTTTTACGATCCGGTTCAGCCCGGATTGAGCAACAAATTGAAGCGTGCTGGGTTTGTAGCTGTCGGTACCGCATGTAGAAATGATTGACAACATTCTAAGCTCCCTGTACAGGTTAATTCAGTCTTTCGCGCTCACTGCTTGCAGCCTGAGGGTGGAAACCAAAAAACCTGGAATTCCGCTCGCTGCTACTTTTTAATAATCAATGCACATTCTAACTGTCTCCAGACCAGAATATTTTTTTTGCGCTTTATCGCCTGCAATATGTCAGGAAGTTAAATGTCGCAGGCTATCCGGCGAAGAATGCTTTGACCTTATCCATAAACCCCTTGGCGCGAGGATTATGTTTATCGCCATCGGCTTTATTAATCTCTTCCAGCTCTCGTAGCAAATCCTTTTGGCGGTCAGTAAGTCGCACCGGGGTTTCAACCACCACATGACACATCAAATCTCCCGGAGTGCTTTGACGAACGGGTTTGATACCTTTGCCGCGCAGGCGGAATACTTGACCGCTCTGAGTTTCGGCGGGAATTTTAATTTTAGCTTCGCCGTCCAGCGTCGGAATGCTGATGTCGCCGCCCAAGGCTGCAATACTAAAGCTGATCGGCATTTCACAATGTAAATCCGCGCCATGCCGTTGAAATACGCCATGCTCTTTTAATTGCACGACAACATATAAATCACCGGGAGGGCCGCCATTCATGCCGGCTTCGCCTTCACCGGCTAGGCGAATACGATCGCCGTCATCAACCCCGGACGGAATTTTTACTGATAGTGTTTTGTGATTTTTGACGCGCCCCGTGCCGCTACAAACGCCACAGGGTTCCGGGATAAATTTGCCCGTGCCATGGCAGGTAGGGCAGGTTTGTTGAACCGAGAAAAAGCCTTGCTGCATGCGGACTTGGCCAACGCCGCCGCAGGTGTGGCAGGTTTTTGCTTTCGTGCCTGTCTTTGCGCCTGAGCCGTCACAGGTTTTGCATTCATCTAGCGAAGGAATGCGGATCTTGGTTTCTGTGCCTCGCGCAGCTTGTTCAAGTGTAATTTCGAGGTTATATCGTAAATCAGCACCACGATAGACTTGCTGCCCCCCGCGTCCACGACCACCGCTAAAAATATCGCCAAAAATATCACCAAACGCTTCCGAGAAGCCACCAAAACCCTGCTCGCCCCCGCCTGCATTCTGACTTACGCCAGCGTGACCATATGAGTCGTACGCGCGACGCTTGTCGGTGTCGGATAACATCTCGTAAGCTTCTTTGGCTTCCTTAAACTTTTCCTCGGCATCCTTGCTATCCGGGTTGCGGTCAGGATGGTGTTTCATGGCCAGTTTTCGATAAGACTTTTTAATGTCTTCTTCAGAAGCGTCTCGGCTGAGCCCCAGAGTTTCGTAGTAATCGCGCTTGTTTGCCATGTAGTGAAGTCAAGTTAAATCGAGTGAGCGTCATTCAAAACGGAAAAAATTATTTTCTGACGCCTCTTTTATATTTTTTAGGAGAACGCAAAAATAATTAACTTGATAAAAATAAAGCCGTTCCCCGGAATGACATCGCGAGGAGCGGCTGTTCTACAATTTACTTCTTGTCTTTTACTTCAGTAAACTCGGCATCAACTACATTTCCCATGTCTTTTTCTTTGGCGCCAGATTGTGCGCCTGCCTCGGAACCCGCGCCAGCGCTAGTATTTGGGCCGCCTGGGCCTGCTCCCGCACCGCCTGCTGCCTGCGCTTTTGCCTGCATGTCGGCATACATTTTCTCACCGAGTTTTTGCGCAGAAGTTTCAAGCGATTTGGTTTTGGCTTCAATCGTGTCTTTGCTGGCGGATGCGTCTTTCAAGACTTCTTCCAGCTCCTTGATGCTGTCTTCGATGGCTGTTTTCTCGGCGGCCTCTAGTTTGTCACCGTATTCAGTCAATGATTTTTTGGTGGAGTGAATCAAAGCATCGCCCATATTGCGGGCAGAAACCAGCTCCAATAATTTTTTATCTTCCTCGGCGTTGGCTTCAGCATCTTTTACCATGCGCTGAATTTCTTCCTCACTCAAGCCGGAGTTGGCCTTGATGGTGATTTTGTTTTCTTTGCCAGTCGCTTTGTCTTTTGCCGACACGTGCATGATGCCGTTCGCGTCAATATCGAAGGTCACTTCAATCTGTGGCATACCGCGGGCCGAAGGTGGAATACCTTCAAGGTTGAACTGGCCGAGCGATTTATTGCCCGATGCCATTTCGCGCTCGCCTTGCAGCACATGAATCGTCACCGCCGATTGATTGTCATCTGCAGTTGAGAATGTTTGTGATGCTTTAGTGGGGACTGTGGTGTTTTTCTTGATCAGCTTGGTCGATACGCCGCCAAGGGTTTCGATACCGAGCGAAAGAGGGGTCACATCAAGCAACAACACATCTTTCACATCGCCTTTCAATACGCCGCCTTGAATCGCGGCACCCACGGCAACAGCTTCATCAGGATTCACATCTTTTCGTGGCTCGCGGCCGAAAATTTCTTTCACTTTTTCCTGCACCTTGGGCATGCGGGTTTGGCCGCCGACCAAAATTACGTCTGAAATATCAGAAATCTTCAGGCCTGAATCCTTTATCGCCATTTCGCATGGCTTGATGGTGCGCTCAATCAGCTCATCCACCAACGCTTCAAATTTTGCACGTGTGAGTTTGATCGCCATGTGCTTCGGGCCAGTCGCGTCGGCCGTGATGTAAGGCAAATTCACTTCAGTCTGATTGGTTGAAGACAGCTCAATCTTTGCCTTCTCGGCCGCTTCTTTCAAACGTTGGAGAGCAAGTACGTCTTTTTTCAAATCAATTGCTTGATCTTTTTTGAATTCATCACATAAATAATCCATCAGCCGTTGGTCAAAATCCTCGCCACCCAAGAAAGTATCACCGTTAGTGGAAAGCACCTCAAATTGATGTTCGCCATCGATTTCGGAAATTTCTATGATTGAAATATCAAACGTGCCGCCACCGAGGTCATAGACGGCAATTTTGCGATCACCTTCTTTTTTATCCATTCCGAATGCCAGGGCGGCGGCTGTCGGCTCGTTGATAATCCGCTTCACATCCAGACCTGCAATACGGCCTGCGTCTTTTGTTGCCTGGCGCTGCGCATCATTGAAATAGGCGGGCACTGTAATCACGGCTTCAGTCACTTCTTCGCCTAGATAATCTTCGGCGGTTTTTTTCATTTTGCGCAATACTTCGGATGAAACTTGCGGTGGGGCAATTTTTTTATCGCGAGCCACGACCCATGCATCCCCGTTATCGTTCTTCACGATTGAGTAAGGCATTAAATCGATGTCTTTTTGTACTTCTTTTTCTTCAAAGCGGCGGCCAATCAAGCGCTTTACCGCGAAGAGGGTGTTCTTGGGGTTAGTCACGGCTTGGCGCTTGGCTGAGGCACCTACGACGATTTCGCCGTCATCCTGATAGGCAACGATAGAGGGTGTGGTACGCGCGCCTTCCGAATTTTCGATCACTTTCGGCACGCCCGCTTCCATGATTGCCACGCAGCTATTGGTGGTGCCCAAGTCAATACCAATGATTTTTCCCATGATTTTTCCTTCTGAATTTTGTTATTACTAATGTTTTGAGTGAATATGAAAGTCACTAAGCTGCACTACAGATAGGGTTATCCACAGGCATTTCAAGCGATTTTTTGTTATTTTTTTAAGGCTTTTGTCCTAGTGCTAGTCTTATTTTGTTTTTGCTACCGTGACTAGGGCCGGACGAAGCACGCGATCATAAAGTGTGTAGCCCTTCTGCATCACGTTGATCACCGTGTTGGGCTCCTGATCGCTTTCTAGGGCCGCAATCGACTGATGTTTGTTCGGGTCGAATTTCGCGCCCACCGGGTTTACTTCAACAATCGCAAATTTTTCGAAGATGCTGGTGAGCTGCCGTGCTGTTAATGCCACGCCCTCCTTAAAAGATTCCACCGTGACATTTTCTGCCATCATCGCAGCGTCCAAGCTATCTTTTACTGCAAGTAATGAATCCGCCATTTTTTCGACGCCAAATTTTTGCGCTTTCAGCACATCTTCCGCTGCGCGACGACGAATATTATCCGTTTCTGCCTTGGCACGCAGCCACTCATCCTTATGCTTTTCAGCAAGAGTCACAGCCTCTGCAAGCTTTGTTTCCAAATCCAGCGGAGCCTGTGATTGGGTGTTTACTGAATCTGTTATGGTTTCGTCGCCCACGGATTCTGTAGACGATGTTGCTTCATTGGTATTCGTATTCATTGCAAAACTCCACCAAAAACAATAATTTGTTTTTAATTTGGGATGAGTGGAGCTTTTTCAAGTATTCCAAGCGCAAATTTTATTTGCTGCGAACCCATAAATGTGCAGAGCCCCTTTTTTAAGAGGCGATATACGAATTCAGGAAGCAATATTATTTTTTCTAGTCTGAAATGAGCCAACTTGTAATGATGGTAATGACTGAAAACATCAGCGAGCCAATTAACGCAGCCATGAAACCGGTTACTCTGAAGCCGGGCACCATTTCCGCTACGAGCCAGAAGAGCAGGGCATTGATTACGAAAATAAATAATCCCAGCGTCAGCAGCGTAACGGGCAGTGTGAGGATGACCAGTATCGGGCGAATGACCGCGTTCACCAAGCCCAGCACCAATGCTGCAATTAAAGCCGGCACAATACCGGTAACAGTAACTCCTGAATAAAGATAGGCGACCAGCATCAGAGCCACGCCGTTTAACAACCATCGCAGTAATAGAGTCATCTAGGTTCACCTCATAATTTAATAGATGCATAATACCGCGACTTTTCAATTCATATTCTGGTGACCCATCATGAGCGTCCACAACACACAAACCCCAAAGCGTATTTCTATCCCTGATCTGCGTAGCATGAAGTCAAAATCCAGAATCGTTATGCTCACGGCTTACACCAAACCTATGGCGCAGCTCATAGATGCGCATTGTGATGTACTGCTGGTAGGCGATTCACTCGGCATGGTGGTTTATGGTCTTGACAGTACGCTGGGCGTTTCGCTGGATACTATGATTGCTCACACCCAGGCGGTGATGCGGGGTTCCAGTCACGCCTGTGTCCTGCTTGATATGCCCTTTGGCAGTTATCAGGAATCCAAAGAACAGGCTTACCGAAATTGCGCAAGAGCGCTCGCCGAATCTGGCGCGCAGGGATTAAAGCTCGAAGGCGGGGCAGAATTGGTTGAGACCGTAGAGTTTTTAGTCGCACGCGGCATCCCGATCATGCCTCACATCGGTTTAATGCCACAGCGCGTAAATGAAATGGGCGGCTTTAGAGCGCAGGGCCGCGAAGACGATGCCGCTCAAAAATGGACCACTATTGCCAAAAACTTTGAAGCTGCTGGCGCATTTGGTGTACTGATTGAGGGCACTGTGGAGCCAGTAGCGCGCGCTTTAGCTGAGGCGCTAACGGTGCCGTTAATTGGCATTGGCGCGTCTCCTGCGTGCGACGGACAAGTGCTGGTTACCGAAGATATTTTGGGGATGTTTCCGGATTTCACGCCGAAATTTGCGAAACGCTATGTCGAAATAGGTACGCTGGTTTCAGCGGCGGCAGAGGCCTATGCGAAGGAAGTTAGAAGTGGTGAGTTCCCGTCGATGGCGCATTGTTTTGGAGTGAAGAAATAAAAACACAATCCAAAAACCTAAAGCGCCAAGCGTAATTATTATCGACGGATAAAAAGGGAATTCGATATGAGCGGCGGTATGCGCCAATAATTGATGTGTTCAGTATCGATATTGCTACATTAATTTTTGAAATCTATTAGGTCGATGAGATAGATTATAAAAAATTGGCGGAGAGGGTGAGATTCGAACTCACGGTACGGTAGAACCGTACGCCAGATTTCGAGTCTGGTGCATTCGACCACTCTGCCACCTCTCCGCTGGGCCGTTCGCTTTACTCAATAAACAGTTGTAAACGAAACTGAATTATAGCCGGTCATTTGCGTTACGTCGAAACTTGAATGCGCAGTAGCGCAAAGGCTTGCGTCTAGTGTTCAAAAGTCACAAGTGTTGACATCCACTTACGGTATATATCGGTATATTGCGCCTGAGATTGTTGCGTATATTCGTGGATACATTATCAACCTGGCCGCGGCAAGGGATCTTTAAAAGGCGGTTTCAATGTCAACGTAAATAGTGGATCGTTTTGTTGGTAAAAAACCTGCAGAGCATTCAATTGCTATGGGTCTCAATTATCGTTTCAGTGTGAAATTTGAATGATTGCGTACCCAATGGTGTTGCAATATACTCACGCAAACCTCGAAATAGGGTTATAAAAATTGCGTAAGTCTTTGAGTTGCAGACAAGTTTGACTTAATTCATTGATTAAATGAAAAGAAAGTAAAGCGGCTAAAGCGAGAAGCTAAAAGGGGAGGCTGAGATGTTGCTACGCAAAATGGTTTGCATCCTGCCTTTAGGCGTACCCGTCGCTTGTGGATTATTTTTATCAGGAGTTGTGGCTGCATCCAGTGCATCGAGCGCTGTCGTAAATGCCATTTCTGTTCAAAAATCTCCCGCTGTTCCTGTCAGTATCAAGCTGGAGCGGCACAAAGTTGTGACTTTGTCTGGCAAGGAAAGCCTGCAAAGCGCGGAAACGGCGAAGCCGGGCGATGTGCTTGAGGACATAGCGACCTATTCGAATATAACCAGCCGCGTACTGGTGGTGCCGACCGCAACTGTGCCCATTCCCCGTAATACCGAGCTGATTTTGAATTCTGTTAAGCCAGCAACTGCATTTGCCAGCACCGATGGCATTAATTTTTTTGCAATGCCGCTTAGCGTCAAATTAAAGCAAGGCAATGGCGTTGAATTAGAGCAGCCGGTGGCACCAAACCAGTATCGCTTCCTGCGATGGTTTCCAGGAGCGATGGCGGCTAAGCAATCGGTCGTATTCTCGGCGCGCTTCAAGGTTGCCGATGGAGCCGAAGCAACAATTGTTAAACGTTAATTAGTTCACGGTTTTTGCGGCGGAGAAAGTTTACCCTTCAACAAAATGGTAAAGCATGGTGCCTAAAAATAGATCAATGCAAATCGTAGTTTCACCAAAAAGTGCCTTACAGAAAATTTGAATGCACTCACACAATATTGAAACGACAATAAGACTATAAAACAGCAGCATAAGAACTAACAGAGACGCGCAGATCAACATGCATAAAAATGCACTGACCAAGGCGAGAGCTCAGTAATGGTAGCTGGTGAAAAAATTTCGATCATTGCTGCTGGGTGCGCGCCAACGACGCGTTTTCGGCTACTGCATTCCCGATCGCGACGCCTGCCCGTTTCATGGCCGAGCGCAATGCTGATGGTGCTGGCGTTGCTGGGCAACGCCTTTTCAATCACTTCTGATGCGGCACCGGCACCCGCCAATGCCGTGATCGGCAATCAAGCTTCTGCAACTTATTTGGACAGCAGCAATACCGTGCGTCCAGTATCTTCAAATACGGTGCAAACCACCGTGCTCCAAGTGAAGAGTTTTATTTTGACGCAGACCGGCGCCAAAACGGTTCCGGCAAATCAGCTAGTTTGCTATCCACACACCATCACCAATACCGGTAACGGCACTGATTCATACACCCTAAACCCCGCCACCACGGGTGGCATGTGGGCGCACACAAGCCTTGCTTATTTCGCGGATGCCAACCAAGACGGCGTGGCAGATTCGGGCGTAACAATTTCTGCGCCGGTGTCGATTAATGCGGGGGCCAGCTTTAGTTTTGTGGCGTGCGGCACCACTGCTGCGACGGCCACGCCGGGTCAAACGGGAACAATTATTGTCTCCGTGAGCGATACCAATACGCCGTCCGCAAACACGCTAACGCAGACTGATACCACCACCATCGGTGCGGCTTCCGTAAATGTGACCAAAAAATTATCCAGCGTGCCGCCTCCCGGCTACATTCCAGTTGCGGGCGGAGCCAGTCCGAATTCTGGGCCACTATATGTAATCCTCGATTATTCCAATACCGGGACGATTCAAGCCGACAACGTCCATCTTATCGATGCGTTACCAAGTGGCTGGTTTTATGTGCCGGGCAGCGGACGCTGGAGTGTCTCCGGGCCATCAACCGCGCTCACTGATCCGCCCGCAGGCGATCCAGCCGGAATAAGTTATCAAGCGCCGACGAATGCTGTGTCTGGCACCGTCGATGCCACTGTATCGGTACTGGCATCTTCTACCAGCGGCAATGTTTATTTTCAGGTGACGCTCGCGCCGAACCTACCTGTGACAACGCCGGGAAACGCTATTTCCACCACCAATACCGCCAGCATTCAATACAGCTACACGATCGCGGGAAATACCACCAATGTGCCGCCATCGCCGTCTAACTCGGTGCAGTATGTGGTCGCACAAACCGCAAACTTATCGGTAAATGGCTCATCGAACACCACCGGTATTTCTGATAGCGAACCTGTCGTCGCACCGGGCGCGGCGCCTGGCCAATCGGTCACGTTTACAGACTACGTGTGGAACCGCGGCAGTTCGCCTGATAGTTTTGATTTGATAATCCGCGACGGCACCTCGGCAGCGGCCTATCCAGGCAATGCCCTGCCTGCCAACGGCTCAACCTGTAACCCTGCCAATGCGGCGGTGGCTGATGCATGTACCTTCCCTGCAGGCAGCACGTTCCAAATCCTGTCTTTCAACGGCACTACCGCATTGCAGGACAGCAACGGCAACGGCATCCCGGATACAGGCACGATTCCGCTGCCGAGCGGCGGCACCTGTCCAGCGCCTTATATCATCAGCGCCAGCGGTGTTTCCTGTGGCTACGCTGTGTTGATCAGGGTCACGCTCCCTGCTAATGCGACACCGGGCAATAACGGCGGCAATGGTTATCGCATTACGCTGGAAGGCCGCTCACGGTTTGACACTACGCGTACCGATACTGTTGTCGACACACTGGCAACTATTGTTCCGAACAGCGCAGACATTACCAATAATGCGCCCGTCGCGGGCGCAGGCGTGCTCGGCGCGGGGCCTGACAGTTCCGTGGTGCAAGTTACCAACACAGTCGCGCCCTTGCCAACTGCGCCTGTCACCACTGTGTTCACGCTCTATGCGAACAACACGAGTGCCACCGCGTCGATTTATAACTTGAGTTCATCGTTTATCTCCGTGCCCAATATGGCAGGTCTGGCATCCCCGCCCTCAGGATGGGTTATTACGTTCCATGACAGCGGAAACGGTATAAATTGTAATGCGCCATTAGGGGCTGCCGTGACAACGACGGGTGCTGCGCCGATCCCGGCAGGGGGCAGCCGTATCGTTTGTGCCGAAGTCACCGTGCCTGCTACCGCCCCCGGCTCCATGGCGACGCCAACACCGTCGCCCCCGGGCAATTATGTCGTGCAGTTTGGTATCGCCAATCAGGCCAATCCTGCGGTGGCAGACACGATTCGCGATCGGGTGTCGGTTTCAGCCGTGCATGCAGTGACGTTAACCCCAAACGGCATGCAAGGCACGGTGCCTGGTGGGAGTGTGACCTATACCCACATTCTGGAAAATACCGGTAATGTGGCTGAAGCCATCGTGTTCCCCGCTAATTTTTTGACCAACAACCAAACCCCGACCTATGCATGGAACGCGGTGGCTTTTATCGATAGCAACGGCAATGGTATTTACGACGCGGGCACCGACACCCAAATCACAGCCGGTGTAACCACCATCCCGAGCCTGCTGCCGAACGAGACCCGCTCGATTTTTGTCCGCGTAACCGCGCCGCCTGCGACCGGTAGTCCGCCCAATACCACGACCCTCAATGCAACCTACAACAGCGGTGCAGGGGTGTTATCTGCTACCGACATCACGTCGCTATCGGATGGATTGCGACTTGCCAAATATCAGCAGCTACCAGGCGGCAATGGATCGTGCACCACGACGCCGCCAATGACCTTGGCGGGCGTAACACCGAACGCGCCATGGAGCAGCGCTCCGCTCACTGCCAGCGCCAATACGGTGCCGGGCAAATGTATTTCTTATCTTATCGTTGGGCTTAATTCTGCAAGCGCGAATGCGACCAATATCAATTTGACTGATCTGGTGCCGCCAAATACCTCTATTGAGCTTGGCTGTGGCGCGCCTGTTGTGACGGGGCCCGTTGCTTTGGTTGGGGCCTATCCCGCTGGCTTCACGGGCACGCTGAGCGCACAATCTTCGCCCACCACGGCTACTCCGTTGCTGCCCAATCAAACCCTCACGCTGCAGTTCTGCGTGAAGATTAATACGATGTAGTCGACGATGAATAGCCATCACAAAAATACTCGTCGTCAACATGCCGGCGATCTGGCCGACCCTTGGGTTTCTGTTTTGATTGACCCTAGAACGCGCGCATCGAACAGCATTGAATGGCACGGTATTTTTAGAACAATCGCGAAAACACTGGCGACAGCCGTGGTGCTGGGCGTGTTCCTTACCAGCGCGCGCGCCGCTGTACCACCGTCAGGTACTGTGTTGACGAACACAGCATCAAGCAGCCAGCAAGTCGGCGGTGTTCCTCAATCAATCACGAGTAATGCCGTGACAGCTACCGTGGGTGCGCTGGCCGGCCCGCCCACTTTGACGAAAGTATTTGGTGCAGAGTCAATCAATCCGGGCGAGAGTACAACGCTCTCTTTCAGGCTGTTTAATACTTCTGGTTCACCGCTACAGACTGGGATTGCTTTCACCGATACGCTTCCTACAGGTCTGCGTTTGACCGCCACGCCAACCGTGACGCGTTCACCAGGTTGCTCAGGAATCGTTACATTCACGCAGCCATCCTTGATCAGCCTCTCAAATGTGGGTATCGCCGCAGGCACCCAAGTTTGCGACTTCATCATCAGCGGCGTTACCAGCATGCCCACGCAAACGAATGCGAGTTGCGCTGGTAATCCACCGGCGTTCACCAATGGACCGGCTGCCATTTCGGGGATTGTAAATGCCGCTAACGGCGTTTCTAGCCAGTGTTTAGTTGTTGCGCCGCCGATTGTGCTGCCGCCCGCGTATGACCTGTTTTTCAGCAAATCCATTTCTGCGATCCAGGGCAATTCGCCCAGTGGTTCATATCGAATCATGATCCGTTATGGCAACGCCAGTAATCCGGAAGCCGTAAAAACGAATGTAACAATTACCGATGTCCTGCCCGCTGGAATGACCTATGTGTCAGGATCGTTACGACTGTCAGCCCCGCCTCAGAATAATGACGCAAGCTTGAGCGCTCCGTCCGGACCGTTTGTATTCAACGGCTTGACCGGAACATACGAGACTTCGGCAAACCGCGTGAGTTTGACATTCGCCACGATGCGACAAAACGAGTCCGGGTTAGTGGCCTTTGATGTAAATATTGCGCCGGGACAAACACTGAATAGTGTTTTGACCAACATAGCCGAAAATTCCTATACCCCCATTGGCGGCATCCGAGTCGGGCCACGTCTCAGCAATCCTGTCGATTTCCGCATTACGGGCACTGAAAACATAACACTACGCGGTGTAACCTTAGCGTCGGTTGATCCGGGCAGCACCGTCACATTTAATAATATCTTGACGAACAGCACCAGCAAAACGGACAGTTTCGATGTCACGCTCTCCGGCTCAAATTTCCCGCCTGCCACGATATTTCAGCTTTTTAAAGCCGATGGTGTGACGCCGCTGGGGGACACAAATGGAAATACCGTTCCCGATACAGGGCCGGTCGCCGCTGGAGGCACTTATCGCATTGTCGTCAAGGCAATCCTGCCGCCAGGCGTGGGTGGCGGCCCTTTCCATGTATCCAAGGCAGCGCAGTCTATTTCCAATCCGCTGATTCGGGCGATCGATGACGATATCGTCTCGGCCATCAGTGCGGCGTGTCGCGTTATTTTAGAGTCGGATAATGTTGGCACCACCACACCGGGCGGAAATATTGTTTACACCCATATCCTGACAAACGTTGGCACCTGCAACGAAACCGTTACGTTCCCTGCCAATTTCCTGGTCAATGGCAGCACCGGTTGGACGGCGCAGATCGGTGTCGATAATCCGGTCGCGGGTGGACAATCCATAGTGGGTGTGTTGGACCCAACCGACACAGCCGTAACCTCTAGCAGCACATTTACGTTGCCGCCGGGAGCACGTATTGTGTTTTTAAACCGCGTCGTTGCGCCGCAATCGGTAACAGGAGGTACAAGCAACACCACCGATTTCCGCGTAAACACCACGTCCAGCGGTGTGCTCGCTAATCGCGATACGACGACGATTGGAAGCACCGCCGCCGTTGAAAATATTATTCAAAGCTTTATCGACGCCGGCTTCCAACGCGCGTCTCCATGGGCATTTATTGGGCAGAATTTATTCATACGGGTAACAGCGCCGTCGTGCAATCTATTACCGGATGTAATTGAACGTCGCATCATCATCATCACCGGCCCCAATGGTGAGCGTGAAGAAATTGTTTCGATTGAGACAGGACCTAATACAGGCATTTTTGTAACGACAGGTTTACCGGTTCGCAGGCCGCCAGTGATTCCAGGCGATCATATTTTGGAAGGTAACCCATACGACACTTACATCGTGGAGATTATTGGTTGTGGGCGCAGAATTTCTACCAGCGTCACGGTTATTGATCCAAACGGTGTGGTGTTCGACAGTCGCACGAATGAGCCTGTTGCCGGGGCCACGGTACGGCTGGTGACGGCTCAGGGAGGCGTGTGTACGAGCACACCGGCCACCGTCAGCCAGCTGGTAAACAGCTTGATCGTGCCAGCACCCGCGAACGTGGTCACGCTGGCGGATGGTCGTTTCAACTTCCCACTCGTGTCGAGCGGTGACTATTGTGTGCTGGTGATACCGCCCAATGGTTATACGTTTGCTTCAGCCGTGCCGTTTACTCAGCTGCCGGCTGGTCGCAACGGGTTGGCAACCGGCCCCACGACGGGAGGTTCATATGGTGGCGTGTTCCGCGTTGGCCCCGATACCGGCCCTGTGATCGTTGATATTCCAGTGGATGCCGGGCGTATTGGTGGACTGTTTGTGCAGAAAACGGTATCGCGCACGACCGTCGAAATTGGGGATTTGACCGATTACGCTGTGACGGTAAATAACAACACCGGCTATGCATTAAATGCGAGTCCGGTATTGTTAACAGACTCGCTTCCTGCAGGCTTCTCGTTTGTGCCCGGTACGGCCCGCCTTGAAGGAAAGCCGTTGGCGGATCCGCAATTTATCGCGGGCTCACGGCTGGTTTTCAATATTGGCAATATGGCAATGGGTCAACAGCTTCATTTGACCTACCGCGTGCGCGTTGGTCCTAGCGCGATGCAAGGGGATGGCACCAACCGCGTGATTGCCAGTTACCGCGTCGGTGCTGATGGTACGGGCGGAAATACCCGCTTTAGTGAATCAAATATTGCTGCCGCTCAGGTCACGATTGTCGGCGGCGTGTTCAGCGATAAAGGCTACGTGGTGGGCAAAGTGTTTGTCGATTGCGACAAGAACGGCATTCAGAACCTGCCTGAAAATAATCCTCAACAGGACAAGAAAATATCGCGTGACGTTGGCGTGCCGGGTGTTCGCCTGTATTTGGAAGACGGCACCAATGTGACCACTGATATTGAAGGCAAATATAGTTTCTACGGTCTTTCAACCCGCACTCATGTATTGAAGGTTGATCGCACAACCCTACCAGCAGGTATTGAGGTCAAAGATTTCGCGATTGATTCCAGCCGCACTGGCGGCAAGGGCGATAGCCGTTTTATTGACCTCAAGTATGGTGAGTTGCATAAAGCAAATTTTGCTATCGAATCATGCGGTGCGTCGGTGATGAATCAAATTTCTGTGCGCCGCGTCAATGCCAATAAATTACAAACTGAAATTGACGGGCGCTTGCAGCGACAGCTGACGACCGACCCTGCCAATCGATTTGTCACCGACGTGAGGGCATTGCCTGCGAGCGGTTTAGTCGGTTCAGTAGCGCCGGTGGTGGCGACGCCAACTCCAAGTGCCGCCTCGATTTTGCCGTTTAGCGTTAATCAGACTTTTCCGAGCAACAACACGTTGGGCACCATTGGCTTTGCGACCATCACACCAGTACAACCAACGGCCTTTTCAAATCCAAACCGACCGATCGTTGAGCGGATACCAGATGCACCAGTGATTGTTCTTGAAAATATTCTGCCGCAAGAAAGCAACACGCTCGGATTTATCGGCTTGAATGATGGCGATACGCTCGCCTACACGCAGACGACAATTCGCGTCAAGGGCATGCAAGGCATGATCTTCAAGCTTTCAGTCAATGGTAAAGAGCTTGCTGATGATCGCGTGGGTAAAAAAGCCATGATGGAAGACAAAAAACTACAGGCTTGGGAATATGTTGGCGCTGATCTGGTTCCCGGTGTGAACACACTGACCGTGAAACAGACAGACGCCTTTGGTAACGCCCGCGGCGAGACCACCATTAGAGTTACTGCACCCGGTATTGTGTCAAAGCTCTTGATTGAATTTCCAAATGCGTCGAGCTCAGGCGCGCGCGCGGACGGCAAAACACCAGTGACGGTTATCGTTCGTGTGGTCGACAGCAAAGGCGTTGCCGTCACCTCACGCACGGCGGTGACGCTATTTACAAATCTGGGCCGATGGGATGTTGAAGATTTGAACGCGGCCGAGCCCGGCATACAGAACTTCGTGAAGGGCGGTGTGGCCGAATTTATACTGTTGCCGCCAGCTGATCCGGGCCAGGCGGTGATTCTTGCGCGCAGTGGGGCTTTGAGCGCGGAGGCACGTCTCGATTTCTTGCCGGATGTGCGTGAGCTGATGGCTGTTGGCGTCATTGAGGGCGTCCTGAATTTGCGCAAACTTGATTCTCGTGCCTTGACGCCAACCCGTGCGCAGGACGGCTTTGAGCAAGAAATCACACATATTTCCCGTAACTGGAATGATGGCAAGTACGATGCGGCAGCGCGCGCGGCGATGTTCATCAAAGGCAAGATCAAAGGTGAATATTTGCTTACGCTGGCCTATGACTCTGATAAAAATACACGTGACCGCTTGTTTCGTGACATTCAGCCCGATGAGTTTTATCCGGTTTACGGCGACTCCAGTGTGCGTGGTTTTGATGCGCAATCCACGGGCCGTTTCTATGTTCGGGTGGATAACAAGAAATCCTATTTGTTATATGGCGACTACAACACGACTATCGCGTCAGAAGCGCGCAAGCTGGCTAATTACAATCGCTCGCTGACTGGCCTGAAGCAGCACTTCGAAAACGACACAATTTCAGCAAACATATTTGCCAGTCGCGACACGACACGCCAATTGCTGCAGGAATTCAAGGCCAATGGCACCTCGGGCCCCTTCGCGCTGACCAACGCGAAGGGACTCATCAACAGTGAAAAAGTTGAGATCATTACTCGCGACCGTAATCAGAGCGGCGTCATTATTCGCACTGTTCCTTATTCGCGGTTTGCTGACTATGAACTGGAGCCGCTGACGGGGCGAATTATCTTGAAAGCACCCGTGCCGACGCTCGATGAGTTGTTCAATCCGAACTTTATTCGTGTCACTTTTGAAGTCGATCAAGGCGGCCAGGAGTTCTGGGTCACCGGTGCAGATGCACAGATTAAGATTGGCAGCAATTTTGAAATCAGTGCCATGGTGGTGGATGATCGTAATCCGGTAGACAAATTCCGCATGATTGGCATCAACGCGATTGCCAAATTAGCCGACAAAACATTCTTGATTGCTGAAATTGCGCAAACTAACCGCGACCGCATTGGCAGTAGCTTGTCAGGCAATGGGCTCGATTCAAATGGTGGCAATGTTGCGGGGGCAGGGTCGGGGGCTGGAGCAGGCGCGGCGACTAATGGTGAGAAGCGCGGAATCGCTTCACGCATAGAATTCCGCCACAAAGGCGATGACATTGATGCTTTGTTCTACGCGGGTCGCGCGGATGCAAAATTTGACAATATCAGCTCTAGTCTCAGCAGCGGCAGAACTGAAATCGGCGGCAATATTGCATACCGGATCGATGAAAAAACCCGCCTTAAAGCGGAGTTATTAAGAAGCGAAGATTTGCTCAGCAACGGCAAGCGCGATGGCTTGCTGGCAGCAGTTGAGCGCACGCTGGACAATGGCATGCGAGTCGAGCTTGGCGTGCGTCACGCTCGCGAAACCCTGGCCCCGGCAACGACTGCATCTGGCCCCTTGCCTTCGGAAGTAACAAGTATTCGTGCCCGTTTAACGGGTGACGTTCCTGGTGTGAAAGATGCAGCTGCTTATGTCGAGGCGGAAGTCGATCCAAAAGATACTGATCGCAAAATCGTGGCGGTGGGTGGTGAATATAAATTGTCCAATAACGGACGTTTGTATGGTCGCCACGAATTTATTTCTTCGCTGACGGGACCATACGGCTTGAATACTGTGCAACGCCAGAACAGCAGCGTGATTGGGATTAGCACTGATTACATGAAAGACGGCAATGTTTTCAGTGAATACCGCATTCGCGACGCAATTTCGGGGGGCGATGCCGAAGCTGCGGTTGGCCTGCGAAATCTGTGGACGTTAAGCGACGGATTGAAATTACAAACCGGTTTTGAACGCGTTCACTCGTTTTCTGGCTCCGGAACGGGCGAGTCGGCGGCACTCACGTTCGGTCTGGAATACACCGCAAATCCGTTATGGCGTGGCTCCACCCGCCTTGAACTGCGCGATGGTACGACCAGCGATTCGTTACTTTCGACGGTTGCAATCGCTTCCAAAATTAATCGCGAATGGACTTTTCTGGGTCGCAACACGTACTCTTTAATCAAGAACCAAGGCGCGCAGTCTGGCGAAAACGCGCAAGAGCGCTTCCAGGTCGGTGTTGCATATCGTGACACCGATACTGATGTCTGGAGCGGATTGGCACGTGTTGAGCATCGCGCCGAGAAAGACACGACACAACCTGAAATTCAACTTAAGCGTTCGGTCGAACTGTTCTCTTTGCACGCCAACTGGCAACCACGTCGACCATTCACGTTCTCTGGCCGCTACGCCGCAAAGTGGGTGAATGATGATTCGAGTGGAATCAAAGCTAAAAACAACGCGCAGCTTCTGTCAGCCCGCGCCATTTGGCAACTGGCACCGCGTTGGGATGTGTCGGCTACCGGATCCACGATGTTCGGCCACGGCGTCCAGTCCAAAAAGTATGCAGTGGGTATTGAGCTTGGATTCCTGGTGATGGAGAATCTTTGGCTATCTGGCGGCTACAATTTCTTTGGCTACCGCGATGACGATTTTGCAAATGGGGAATACACCAATAAGGGCACTTATTTGCGTCTGCGTTATAAATTTGATGAGGATCTTTTTCAATCAAAAACCAAAGCCGCAGAGTCCGGTAAGAAAATGGCAGCCGAGCCAGCAAAGAACGATGCAGCCGTTTCAAACCCGTCTGTTGATACGTCGGCAAAATCAGCCGCCCTGGTTGCTATTGCCTTGCCTGCGGTGTTGGTCAATCCCGCGCCACAAACACCGAAAGTGCCTGCCACTATCGTTAATTGCAATGCATATTTTGTGCAAAACGATGAAGCGAAACTTACCGCGCTATCGGTCGCATTGGCCGCCCCGAAAAATCCGGCGACATCCAGTCCAGCGTTAGCATCACCCTCCGCCGACAACGAAATAGCGGCAAATGCGGCTTGCAGCAGCGGCGTTGATAGCTTCAGGAAAGCATCACAATGAGTACAAATAATTACAAGACAGCGGGCTACCTGGGATCGGGAGTAACACCACAACTATTGCCAGTATTCTTCAAGGCACCGATCAATCGGTATTCGCTGCGTCAAGCAGCCAGGACACTTGGCGCAGCATTAGTGATTGCGGCTTCAATCCTGGTGACGTCGAGCGCGGCCGAAGCGCAAGTGTGTACCGCGCAACCCGGTGCCTCAGGTCCAGGAACAGTTTCTGCATTACCCAACACCTACTATCCTGGAACGGGTATAGCATCCGCGGGCTCTAAATTTGTGGGTATTGGAACGCTCAATGCAAGTGGCAACACGACCCCAGTAGCCGTCGGTGATTTGGTCCTCATTATTCAAATGCAGGACGCGTCATTTAGCAGCAGCAACTCTTCAGCCTATGGCGGATCCGGGCCAGGTCAAGGCTATACCTCGCTGAACAATGCGGGTGCCTATGAATACGCGAGCGTCGCGGCAACAGGCGGCTCGTCGATTACTCTAGTTTCTAATTTATTGAACACGTATACCAGCGCCGCTGCCAACTCAGCCATGGGCCAGCGCACATTTCAGGTTGTCCGTGTGCCCCAGTATTCAAGCGCGACACTCACCGGCACAGTTACGACCCCGCCGTGGAATGGCTCATCGGGCGGTGTTGTTGCGATAGATGTGGGCGGCCAACTGACATGGGGTGGCGGCACGATTGACGTGGCAGGCCGAGGTTTCCGTGGCGGCGGTGGGCAGGCATCAAGGAGTGACGCGACAGCAAGTACACCTGCATTAACCTCCACTGATTATGTTTCAGCCATTGGCGCAGGAACCATTAATTTAGCGGGTGCGGGCTCCGTTCCAAACGGAACCAAGGGCGAGGGCGTTGCGGGGTCGCCAATTTTGGTATTCAACCCCACTACACCCAATAACAACAGCGCAGGTGCGGTGGTACTGTCGGGGGGCACAGACGGAATTAGCGCAGGCTACCCTCGAGGTAGTTTCGCGCGAGGCGCTCCCGGCAATGGCGGCGGTGGCGGTAGCGACGGAAACACGCCTGCCAACGATCAAAACACAGGCGGTGGCGGTGGCGGAAGCTATGGCGATGGCGGCACTGGCGGCTACGGTTGGACGCCTGGTACTCCGCCGGGATCGCAAACCGGCGGCTTCGGTGGCGGTGGGTTACCCTCGTCTGCAACGCGCCTGTTTATGGGCGGCGGCGGCGGTTCGGGCTCGAATAACGATGGAACCGGCACGCCTGCAAATGGCGTGGCCAGTTCGGGCGTTGGAGGGGGCGGTATGGTCTTCGTTCGTGCGGGTAGCATCAGCGGAACGGCGACGATTAGTGCTCAGGGCTCCAGTGCAAACAATACAGTTTTGAACGATGCGTCAGGTGGCGGTGGCGGTGGCGGTCAAGTATTGGTTTTTGTCAACAACGGTGGTGGATCGATCAGTGCAAACATCAACGTCGCCGGTGGAAATGGCGGTAGCAATACAGGTAATGGCGCGCCTCACGGCCCTGGTGGCGGCGGTAGCGGAGGTTTTGCAGCGCTTTCTGGATCGGCGACATCTCTCAATGTCTCCGGTGGCATCAATGGTACAACCGCAACCAGTGCGACGTCCACGGCAGATTACGGTTCTACCAGTTCTCCGGGCGGTACGCAGATTGTTAATCTCGCGGCAACCTCCATCCCGGGTGTGTCACCCAGTTCGTCCTGCTTGCCACGTTTAACGACGGTCAAGACTACGTCCACGCCGAGTTCAGTTGCCGGTGGAACAGCGACCTACACCATCACAATAACCAACCAAAATGGTGCAGGTACGGCGTCCAGCGTTTCGATCAACGATCCGCTTGCGCCTACCAACGCGTTCACGCTAGCGAGCACCAGTGCGATTACGCTGGGAGGCACCGCGTCACGTCCAGCTGTCAGCAATCCAACGGCAGGAGCGACCTCGCCAGTGTGGGGAACGTTTACCCTTCCTGGCGGCAGTTCGGTCGCCATTACTTTTGTGGTGAACCTGCCAACATCCGTTGCCCCCGGCACTTACAACAATAACGCAAACGTTATCTATTCCGACCCCACCCGCACGGCGGCGGGCCAAACAGTCACACCGGGTGGGACGTACGCGGGCGGCGGCACCGTTCTCGGCAGCAACTATTTGGGTACTGCGGCCGGAAATACTGGTGAGGACGTGACAATTCGTGCCCCGCTCACGGTCGCAAAATCATTTAATCCTACGAGCATTATTGCCAACGGTAGTTCGGTGTTGCAAGTGGTCATCACTAATCCCAATACCATCGCGCTGACCAATGTTAGCGTCACCGATAACTATCCGGCGGGCTTGGCTAACGCGGCAGCGCCTGCGGCGAGTTCAAGTTGTGGCGGCACTATTGTGGCGAATGCATCGGGCACTTCGTTTGCATTCAGTGGTGGCTTAATTGCGGCCTCGGGTACTTGTACTTTGCAGGTAACGGTTACTGCGGCTACTGCGGCAACCTATGACAATACGATCCCCGCGTCAGGAGTGACCTCGGCCGAAAATGTATCGAATACGGCGGCTGCAACCGGCACCCTGCTAGGTCGCCCGGCCATTGTCAAAGCATTTAATTCAATGGCAATTGCGCCAAATACAAACTCGACGCTCAACTTCACGGTTACCAATCCGAATTCTACGCAGGCGCTTTCCGGACTCGCGTTCACAGATACCTACCCGACTAACTTGCTCAACGCGGCGCCGTTGACCGTTGCTGGAACATGTACCGGGGTGACTACAACCGCGGCCGCAGGTGGTGGAACTTTTAACGTAACTGCGGGCAACGTGCCTGCCAACAGTAGCTGCACGATTACGGTTCAAGTAACGTCGTCGGTTGCTGGAAATTATTTGAATACCTCCGGCGGCGCGACCACCACCCAGACCCCCGATGCCGGGCCACCCTCCAATACGGCGGGCTTAGGCGTTGGACTAATCACCATTAGCAAGGCAATCTCGCCTGCCGTGGTAACACCGGGCCTGCAGGCAACGATTACTCTTAAACTCAGCAACCCAACGGGCGTTGCACAAACAAATGCTGCCTTTAGCGATGCCCTTGCGAATATGTCGGTTGACGTTGGGCAAACCGCTACAGTCGGCGGAAACGCCGGCTGTAGCGGCGCCGCTGTGCTAACGGCTGGCCAGGCATCCATTAATTTTTCCGGAATCAATATTCCGGCGACGCCTGCGATAGACACTTGTACGGTGACGTTCACTGTCAGCAGCGTGCAGGTGGGCACTAATCCAAACACAACGAGTGGCGTGTCTTCCGCGTTGCTGCCTGCCGGGCCACCATCGAACACCGCTAATTTAGTGGTGGCAACCAAGCCGACCATTGCAAAATCATTTGCGCCATCTTCTGTTCAGGCTAACGGCACCAGCCAGTTAACGCTCACAATTACGAACGCCTCTTCTATCGCACTCACGGGTGTCAGCTTCACTGATGCGTACCCGGCAGGCCTGCTTAATGCTACGCCGCTCGCGGTAGGTGGAACCTGTTCGGGTGTAACGACCTCGGCTACCGCCGGTGGAAATTCATTTAACGTGACCGCCGGCACTGTTCCCGCTTCAGCGAGTTGCACTATCACGATTGCGGTGACATCAGCGACTGCAGCGACTTATAACAACACGACCAGCGGCGTTGCCACGATCCAGACAGGCGCGGCGGGATCACCATCCAATACCGCAACACTAAGCGTGATTTCGCCGGCGACGATTGCAAAAGCATTTTCGCCAAGCCCGATCTCGCAGGGTGGCACCAGTGTGCTCACCTTCACGGTTCGCAATGGTAATGGCGTCACCTCGACCAATCTGAATTTCACCGATACGTTGGTCAATATGTCGGTTGTAAATTCAACGCTCGGCGGCACCTGCGGTGCAACCAGCAGCCCCGCGCTGACGGCCGGTGCAACCGGTCTAAACCTGACCATTCCAACGCTTGCGGGCGGCGCTCAATGTACGGTAATCGTTGCAATTACATCGTCGAATCCCGGATCGAACCCTAACGTAACCAGCGGCGTGCGCTCGACTGAAGGCCCCACTGCGGGCTTACCTTCCAATTCTGCCGTCCTCGACGTATTGACTGCACCCGTCCTGCAAAAAGCGTTTGTCTCCAACGATATCCTCGTCGGCGGCACGAGCACGATGATCATCACGGTAAGCAATCCAAACGCTGTCGCGCTCACCAACGCTACGTTCACTGATGCGCTGTCAAACATGACTGTGAATGCGACTACTGTCTCCACGACCTGTGCCGCAGGCTCTGCGGGCTTGAGCTTTGCGCCGGCGTTGACAGTGGGCGGAACGCAATTTAATCCTACGCTCAGCAACCTCGCCGCAAGTGAATCTTGCACAATTAGCGTACAGATCAAATCAACAATAATCAGTCCGGCATCGGGTCACAAAAATACCACTAGCGGCGCGACCAGCACCCAAACCAGCGTGGTTCCGGGAGTGCCTGCCTCCGCGAATTTAATCGTCTCCGGTCCACCAACGATTACGAAGCAGTTTGTCAAAACAGCGTCGCTGCCCACTATCGTGCCAGAGACGCCAGTGCAGGTTGGTACAGCCAGAGCAACCACCATCATATTTACATTAACCAATCCCGATGCAAACGTGTTGTCGGGCGGTAGTTTTGGCGACACTTTCCCGGCTGGTATGACCACTATCGCCGCAGCGCAAACGTATACGGGAGCTGGGCGTGGCACGTGTACCGGGGCTATTCCCAGCGCCTCTACCGGCGGCGCGGTCGGTTCTGTTACGTTCAGCGGCGTAAATATTCCGGCTAATGCGAGCTGTACGGTGTTTGTTGATGTGACCGTGACAGCAACGTCGGCAGGCACCATTACGAATAACGTCAGTGGCGTGACAACCTCGCAAACGCCAACCGCTGGCCCCGGCGCATCGGCTACCTTGACTGCGCTGGCTGCACCGACGATTGTTAAAATGTTTAGCCCAACTAGCACTGTGGGCGGTGCTGCGAACCCGATCACGCTCACCCTTACGCTGACCAATCCGAATGCGACTGCTTTAACCGGTGTATCGGTGACGGACGTGTTTCCGACCACCAATGGCGGCATGCGGGTTAACAGCACGACCATTACTCCCAGTCCTCCATGCGGCGCGGGCAGCACTATCACCGACAATACCGGAGCAGCATTGGTCGCGGGAACTTCGCTCGGCATCCGCCTGAATGGTGCAACGCTGCCAGCCAATTCATCCTGCACATTTAGCGTCCCGGTGCAAATTCAGACCACTGGTGCTAACGCGGTGTTTACCAACACCACGGGCGGCGTCACATCAAATGAAACGCCAGTCGCAGGTACAACAGCGACCGATACGGTGAATCGATTCGCTGTTGCACCCTTGTCGATTACGAAATCATTTTCGGCTCCCGTGGTGCAAACCAACAGTTCAGGCAGTGCCAACTTAATTTTGGTGATTTCCAATAGCACCGGCGCCACTCAAAACATTACAACATCTGCACTCGACACTTTCCCGACAACGCCATCGGCGATGCAGGCGGTTGGGGGCTTAACCATTACCGGGGCGAATTGCGGCAGCCTGACGCCGACCACTATCGCGGCGAATGCCACGAGCTATCAGCTGACGGGTGGAAGTCTCATCAATGGCACTACCTGTACGATAACCATCCCCATTAAAGTGGGTGTCAATGCCGGAACCTATGCGAATACCGTAGCTGGCGTAACCAGCAATGGAAATACCAGTTCGGGTGATTCCGCAAACCTTATTGCGGTTGCAGCTCCGACCATAACCAAGGCATTTGCACCAGCCACCATCGGCCCGGGCGGCGTATCCACCATTACTTTTTCAATCACCAACAGCAGCGCGACTATCGCGCTCAATAACGCAACATTTACCGACACCCTCAACAATATGTCGGTGGCCACAGCGGGCGCTGCGGCTGGCACCTGCAGTGGGGCGACGAGTAACACTTATACGGCGGGCCAAAGTGGATCCATCTCAGTAACCGGTTTGACATTGCCGGTTAACGCGACCTGTACCGTTACGCTGCAAGTGACCAGCTCCACGCTAAGCGCGGCGTTGCCAAACACCACTAGTGGCGTGACCACCACGCAAACGCCAGTGGCAGGAGCCGGCGCACCAACGGCGAATTTAGCGGTGATACAGGCATCGGTCAACAAAGCGTTTGCGCTCAACACCATCGATATGGGGGGCACCTCGACATTAACCTTCACGATTACCAACGGTGCGGGGAATCCCGCGCAAACGGGATTAGGTTTTGTTGATACTCTGCCAACCAATGTTTTTGTGGCGGCTACCCCCGCTGCGGGCAGCACTTGTCCGGCGGGCGTCATCAGCGCAGGTGCAGGCGGTGGAACAATTTCGTTCTCCGCCGGCGCTATGAATTCAGGCCAAGCGACCTGTACCGTCACCGTGAATGTCACCAGTAATGTTCCGGGTGGGCCATACAACAATACGAATGCTAACGTCACCACCAGTAATCTCACCAATAGCGTCACCTCCAGTGGCTTGACGGTTCAAGCTCAACCCGCGCTAACAAAAGCATTTAGCACAGCGGCTATTGGCGGTGGCGGCGCGGCGGTGCTGACTTTCACGATCGCTAATACGGGCACGGGTAACACAGCGCGTGCTGGGCTGGCTTTCACTGACACTTTGCCGTTGGGTCTGATTGTTGCGGCCACCCCTGGCGTTACCAGCAATTGCCCAGCAGGCGGCGCGCAGGTAGCAGGCCCAGCATTTGTTACTTCTGCGGCTGGTGGCGGCACGGTTACGGTGAGCGGGGCGTCTATCAATGCAGGCGCGACTTGTACGATTAACGTCAACGTAACAAATGCGACCAACAACTACGGCACCTGTCCAAACTCGGCGTTTACAAACGGCCAGGGAAATATTGGCGGTGTATCTAGCGGCGCATCGCTGCTCGTCACGTCTGGCATTACCGATCAGTGTTTATCAGTATCGCGCACCGCACTCACCAAGGCGTTTGCTCCTGCCACCATCCAAGCTGGTGGGGTTAGTACGCTCACGTTCAGCCTAAACAACGGGCCTGGTAACCCTGCCCAAACTGGCTTGTCGTTTATTGATTCATTGCCATCCGGTGTGGTGATTGCCGCAGTACCTAATTTGAAAAGCAATTGCCCAGCGGGTGGTGGCCAGGTTAATAGCCCGGCATTTCTCACCGCTCCAGCCGGTGGCGGCACAGTAACTGCAAGCGCTGCGGCGGGCATGTCGGCCGGCTTGACGATTTGTACCATAAGCGTCGATATAACGGCCGCCGCGCAGGGGGCATACCTTAATAACGCCGCCCGTATTTCGGGGCTTCCTGCTTCTGGGGCGATAGATGCGAGCGGTGTCAATGCAACCTTGACAGCACTAAGTTTGCCATTGATCAGCAAAGCGTTTTCGCCAGCTACCATTAACGCTGGCGGCACGTCGACGATGACGTTCACTATTACCAATAATAATTCCGTTGCGCTCACCAACGGTGCATTCACAGATACGCTAACCAATATTCGCGTGAGTGGTTTGCAAAACCCGCCCAGTGGTACTTGCGGTGCAACCGGAAGTTACTCGGATCAACAAACTGGTGCGATTTCTTTCACCATACCATCGGTCGCAAGCGGAACCTGTACCATTTCGTTGTTGGTCACCAGCAACATACCAGGCGTATTGCCAAATGCAACGTCGCCAATCTCGTTCACGGGACCGCTGCCAGTGGCTAGTGCTGCAGGTTCCAACACGGCTAACCTGACCGTAGTGGGTGGCTCACCGACGATTGCAAAAGCATTTTCGCCGACCGCGATCCCCAATGACGGGGTTACGGCAAGCACGATTACCTTTACATTAAGCAATAACAACGGCATTGCGCTGACCGGCGTAAATTTCACGGATAGCTTGAGCAATATGTCGGTCGCGGGCGCACAAACCGTCGGCGGCACCTGCGCTGGAGCGGGCAGTAATAGCTTGACGAATAATCAAACCGCCATTTCAATTGCCGGCGTTACGATTCCTGCGAATGGTGGATGTACGCTGACTCTGACGGTTAAGAGCACGGTTGTAGGTGTTCAACCTAACACCACCTCAGGTGTCTCATCGACCCAAGCGGCAACGGGCCCTGCTTCGAACACCGCAAATTTAACTGTACAGTCGCGGCCAGCGTTGACCAAGGCCTTTGGCACAGCAAATGTTGCTGTAAATGGTACGACGACACTGACATTTACGATCGCCAATACTGCCGCGGGCAACGCAGCGCGAACTGGTCTCAATTTTACAGATACCTTGACTTCAGGCATTAATATCGCCAACCCACCCGCGCCTACGTCGGTAAATTGCGGCGCGCCGACGTTCACCGCAGCTAATGCAACTCAAACCTTTACGGTTTTAGGTGTGGACGTTGCCGCAAATGCAGCCTGTACCATCACGCTCACCGTCCGTGGTGTGACTGCCGGGACGACCACTAACGGCCCAAGTGATGTCACGACCAGCGCAGGTCTTGTTAACGGCGTTGCAACCCAGACCATCGGTGTCTATGCTCCGGCAACCGCTACGAAAACAATTGCTCCCGCAAGTATTGCTCCCGGAACCAATGCCACACTTTCGCTAACCTTGACCAACCCTGCCGCCAATCCTGGTGCCCTCACCACCGTCCAAGTTGACGACACCTTCCCGGCGGGTTTGACCCTGGCCAACACCAGCTTCACCTTCGCCCCGGCCGCCTGCGGCACGGTGACCAAGACCAGCGGTGCGGCCAGCGTCACCGGTGACAACAACGTCCGCTTCCAGTTAACCTCGCTGGCCGCCGGCGCCACCTGTCAAGTGGGCGTCAGCGTCACCTCCAGCACCGCCGGCACCGTCACCAACACCACCGCGGCACCGACGGCGAGCGGACCGGTGGCCACCAGCGGCACCGCCGCGAGTGCGTCCCTCACGGTCACCGCGCTGAACGCCCCGACGCTGACCAAGACCAGCGCTGCGGCCGCCATTGCGGCGGGCGGCAACACCAACCTAACCATCACCATTGGCAACAGTAACGCCGTCGCCATCACCTTAAGTGCGGTCTTCACCGACACCTTCCCGAGCGGCATGACCCTCAACACCGCCGGCAACAGCGGAACCTGTACCGGTGTCACCGCCACGGCCGGGGCCAACAACATCACCATCGCCAACGCCACCAGCATCCCGGCGGGTGGCTGCACCATCATCATCAACGTGACATCAAGCACGGCCGGTGCCAACACCAACACCCTTGCGGCGGGGGCCTTGAGTACCAACGCCGGCAGCAACGCCGCCGCGGCCAGCTCGACCACCAACGTGTATGCCGCACCGACGGTTACCAAGAGCTTCAGCCCGGCCAGCATGACCGCCGGGGGCAGCGCCTCACTCACCCTCATCCTGACCAACCCTGCCGCCAATCCTGGTGCCCTCACCACCGTCCAAGTTGACGACACCTTCCCGGCGGGTTTGACCCTGGCCAACACCAGCTTCACCTTCGCCCCGGCCGCCTGCGGCACGGTGACCAAGACCAGCGGTGCGGCCAGCGTCACCGGTGACAACAACGTCCGCTTCCAGTTAACCTCGCTGGCCGCCGGCGCCACCTGTCAAGTGGGCGTCAGCGTCACCTCCAGCACCGCCGGCACCGTCACCAACACCACCGCGGCACCGACGGCGAGCGGACCGGTGGCCACCAGCGGCACCGCCGCGAGTGCGTCCCTCACGGTCACCGCGCTTATAATTTTCTCGCCTGATCTACAAATGAGCAAGACGTCAACCAGCACGTTTGTGGTGGGGTCGAGTGCCAGCTTCACATTGACACCGAACAACAGTGCGGGCAGTGCGGCGACTACCGGCGTGGTAACTGTTACCGACACGCTGCCTTCAGGGTTGACCTATGTTGCAACTGGATCTGGCGGGGCAGGTTGGACATGCTCAGTTTCCAGTCAGGTTGTGACCTGCACCACTAGCGCGGTGATCGCTGCAGGCGCGACAGGGATAGCCATCACTGTAAACGTGGCCGTTAACAGCACGGCTGTTCCGAGCGTGACCAACGTGGCCAGCGTCAGTGGTGGTGGAGAGACAGCAGGAAATACGGGAAACAATAGCGCGCTGTTAACGGTACCCGTCAGCAACGCGCCGGTGAATACATTCACGACCGATGGCGCGCAGACCGCGCTGCCCGGTACCAGTGTGTTCTATCCACATACATTCAATGCCGGTTCGGCGGGCACGGTCTCGTTTGCCACAACACAATCGCCGAATCCAAATATTGCAGGTTGGGGGACCATGATTTTCCGAGACTTTAACTGTAATGGCACGCTAGACGGCGCAGATGGAACAGCGCCGCTGGCCGGCACGATAGCGGTGAATCCGGGTGATCAAATATGTATTATTGTGAGGAACGATGTACCCGCAGGCGCGCCATTCAATGCACAAGATGTGGCGACCTCAACTGCAACCTTTACCCCAAGCAGTGGGCCAAGCATCAATTACACTCGCCAGGATGTCACCACCGTGGTGCTGAATGGCGGCCTAACGTTGACCAAATCGGTGCGCAATATTACTCAAGGTTCTGCGGTCGGCACCAACAACACCGCGAAGCCGGGCGACGTGCTGGAATACATCATCACTTACACCAACAGCGCCAATGCACCGGTATCAATGATCGTATTGACTGACGCGACGCCGGTATACACAACGTTCGTCTCAGCGGTTTGCAACATGCCACTGCCCGCAGCGCTGACGGGTTGCAGCTTTACTGCGCCGACGTCAGGAGCTTCGGGTAGCGTGGTCTGGACGCTCAACGGATCGCTGAATGCGATGCAGGCTGGCACGGTGGCGTTACGGGTGATGGTGCAATAATTCAATGAACATCAAGGGGCAAGCTTGAATAACAAAAAAGCCCCTGATGATCAGGGGCTTTTTTGTTGGTAGCGTATGTAAAACCGAAAAGCAGTTTTTCGCTAAACGCGCCCTGAAAATCAGGCCGCTTTTTTCGCAAATGCACTACACCAGCCTTGGCCATTCACTTGCTTGCCAGCAAATAAGGTGCATGGTCCGATTGCGGCATTTGCCTGACCTTGAAACAGCTGACAAGCGCCGCAGTGCTGACCCGCCGCATAGGTTTTGTATTTGGTGGTATCTGTCTTGGTTGCGTTGGAAACATAGCCAAGCGCCACGGCAGTAGCGTCTTTTTCATCGACTAAAGCCATGGTACTGGTATTGGCGGCCGAAGGCGGTGCGGTAGTAGCGGCTGGCGCTGGCGTTACAGCGGGTTCATTTGCAACCGGAGCAGCAACCGGTGCAGGCGCGGCAGCAACTACCTTGGGAGCTTCTGCGGCTTTGTCCGAGCAGCCGACTACAAATGCTGCACCAGCGAGGGGGACAATTTTAATAAATTGACGGCGTGTGGTCATGGCGATTCCTTGGTTATGAGATTGCCTTGCGGACAAGTAAGGCTCAAGCGGGTTGCAGAAGCTGCGGATAATGTTCGACTAAATTGTTGCTTATGAATATATATGTTGCTTTTGGAGACGTGTTGCTTGTTGTGATGAATTTTGCCAACGAATGAAAATTTATTTAGCATTAAAACGGCGCTAGATTATCATTTGTCTAAGCGCAGCGCCAGACTTTAACCACGTAACATGCTGGAAATAAAACAGTTGTAACACACGGATTGGCGGGCGTTTTGGCAGTTTTTTGGTTGACCATGTCCGTCTCTGCTTGTGATGCGTAGGATAAAAACACAAACTAATGGAAGATGTTCAAAATTTGGCATGACGCCGTTTCTCGCTTAGACTTCGAGGTGATGGCAATTGATTGACAAAGTGATTTGTAAAGCTCGTTATGAGGCATCAATATGGTGATGAGTTGAAGAAAATGATGATCTGCATTGAGCCCAATGAACAACGGCAATGAAGGCTGATGGATAACCTGCAATAAGGCGCAACAAGCAGAAATGTAATCCAAGCACTATTGATTGATCAACGATTCACACACAACACACAGCACATAATGGATCCGACTTCTGACTTTTTACCAGCAAGAGAAGGTGCGGTGCTCGACGTTTCCAAAGTCCAGCAGGATGCGGGAACGCGGCGCTTGCGCGACCGTTACATCGCCACCCGTTTTGCCCAATTTTCGGAGCCCGACATTGCGTTGCGCCATACCAGCGAAATCCTGCGCTGGGCGCGGCAGCTGTTGGACGATGATCAGGCGCGGCTCGCGACTGAGCTGTTATATCTTGCGCTTGAAGAAAACCCGCAGCAACGGCGTGTTTGGTTGTTCTTGATAGAGCTGGCTTTTCTGGGTGAAGATGTGACGCAGTTCAACGAGCTCGCCGATGGTTTCAAGGCGCGTTTTATGATGACTGACGATCTGGATAGGCCAGATTCGCTGGAGGAAGAAAAAGAGGTAGTTGAAAATAATAAAATTATTGACGTGATGGGAATAGAGCTGGCACCCAACGATCCACGTTACGCAAACGCAGGCGAGCCCGTCATGTTGCCTAACTGGAGTACGCCGGATGGCGCTGACCGCAATGAAATCGGTCAGCAAAAATTACACGCGTCCCTGTTGGATGCGATGGAGTTTCACGCCGTATTGCACACAATTCAGGCGCCCACGCCGTGAACTTATTTAGCGCCAAATTATGGAACTGATACCGTCAGACTCGAAACAAGCCGGGCTGCAAATGACCAAGAGCCATCGTGGTTTAAGCGATAAGCACTTTGCGCTAGAGCGCGAGATGGATAAACGCCAGACACTCGAATGTGTCACGATTCTGGCGAAAGCTTTGCGTGATTTTGAGGAGTTTTCGCGGTCAGATCGCGACCGCTCGTTGCAGGGCGGACTTACCCAGACGGATGGCGATCGTGCAGTGTGTGCCTGGATCACAGAGCGTTACGAAAATATGGCGCGAATCGCCCGCGAAATCGTGCCCGCCGGTCTGACAGAGACAACCGCTGGGCGCCACCTACGCGCGCCAGCCTGGGCATTGGCGATTTTATTGGCGGGGCATGCCAGCAAATGGCGCAAAATTTCGGGTCAACGTCCGGATAGCGCAACGCCGGGGCGATTGCATCAATTGTTCCGCTCGGCTCGTGATGCCAAAATTGAGGGGACGGTACAAAACGTCACCATTGAGCGGCGCTTTATCGAGACCACCGTTGAAGCGCTTTATGTAAGAGCGCTGCTGCTGGAACGTTTTGCCAGCGGCAACCTCACGCCGCGCCGCCTGGAAATTCTCGATACTTGGCTAGTCGCATGGATGGGTGCGTTGTGGCTGACAACCGAGCCAGCCGATGGCGGCGCCACGCTTTGTGTTGACACCCAAAATCCAACGCGAGGATTGACGCGACCTGCAGCAGGCGAGGCGGCAGATTTCTATCTTGCCTTGCGCCCGCTGCGCCGTCAGCTTGAACGTGCGGTGGACTATTTTCATCAGGGCATTATTTTTCCCGGTTGGGGGATCGCGATGTCTTTTCGGATGGAGGAGCACATCGCGGTCATCGACTTTGTAGAGCGCGAGCTCAACATGATTGAACATGCGACCGCACTCAAGAGCAAGCGTTTTCCGATTGCGCAGAAATCGCGTGTGAGTGTTTTTTTTGGCTTCAGCGAAATCTTTGATCGCGCCTTGTTCAAGCAATCCACGGTGACCACGAGCGCTGGTCTGAATTCGGCCAGCTCAAATTCGGCGTCGGTGAGCGGATCGCGCACGGGCGCCTATTTCGCGCCAGCAGCGTTAAGGTTCGCAGCACTCGCCGAAGCTGATGGTGGTCTGACGAATGAGTTCGTGCGCAGCCCGGTACAACTGCTCGACATCAGCGAGGCTGGCATGGGGCTGGAGATGAGCAGCGATGACGCCGCCAAAGTAGAGGTTGATGAATTGGTGGCGGTTCGCGTTGATGACGGCCGACCGTGGGTGCTCGGCATTGTGGTGCGGAAAGTCAATCAGCGGAATGATTTTTCAACCACGGTGGGGATCAAAGTCCTGACCAAAGTGCCGATGCGGGCGGCGCTCGAGCTGGTTACTGATCGACCCGTCAGGCAGGCCGCAAACGGAATATTTGTGGCGGGTTCAGCGGCCCATGGTTTTGCAGATTCGATTATCGTCAGCGATGCCACCTACCGTGCCCGCCCGGTTGTTGCGGTCACCATCGCGTCAGGGCATTTTCATATTCGCCTCGGACGTGTTCGCTACCAGGGCCCGGGCTGGAAAATGGCTGCCGCGAACGTGTTGGAAGCGCGCTGACCTAATGCGTGCTGGCATGACAGTTTGTCGGATTTAAAAGGAATCGGCAGCAAAATGTCGGTCGCACTGAATCAAATTTATTCTTTCCGTCGATCCGCGCTCACGCCGCTTGGCGGCCCGCCGCGTGAGCATACTCAGGTCGGCCAATTCATCATCTTGTCGATGCTGTTGCATGTGCTGTTTATTGTTTTGTTTGGCGATTCAACCGACGGGGGACCCAGCCGAGCATCGCAGTTATTAGGCGGATTTAGCGCCTCGTTGCAGGCGCGGGGCACCAGCAATATGGCCGCACCGCCGTCATTCAACAGCACAAGCGTTGATGCTGCAGATTCGCAGCAAACTCAATCTCAATCTGTATCGGGACTCATGCCTCGAGCTGAAAGTCGCATTGAATCTCCTATTCAGCCTCTGCAGCCCTCAGTGCGAACCATCCCGGACGCGTCACCAGGCGAGCCCGACAAGTTGGCGATACCAGATGCCTTGCCTGCTTTGCCGATTCTGTCCAAAACGGTGGTCCAGCCCGTCACCGCGTTTGTTATTCCAGCGCCCAAGCCTGCAGCGACCGCGGCGACTGTTCCCGCGACCGCACCCGGCGTTGATGCGTTAGCGCCAATTGAGCCACTGCCGCGCACTTTGCCCTTATCTGTACCGAAGCCGATTGAGCTCAATGTTGCGCCGAGCATTAATCGTGAATTCGGGCCGTATGTGCCGCCTGCACTGGCGGTCGCGCCGCCGACTTTGCCGGCGCCAATACCGACTGTAGCTCCCGGCGCGCCGATCGCGCCCATGGTGTTACCGCCCGTGTCACCCATTGCAATGCCCTCGCTAGCACCGCCAGAAATTGAACGAGAATTTGTCGCCCCGGCAAATATAGAAGTACGTGAACCGCTGGTCGTGCCGCCGCCGATAGCCGCTATCGCGCCCACCACGCAGCCGAAAACAGCGACTGAATTTGTGCCCGTCGCCGCGCCCGCCTTAGCGCCCGTTGTAGCCCCGAACGTGCCCCAGCAGCCCCTCCAGTTGGCGACGCCCAATAGCAGACCTTCTGCGGTGACGGCTCCCGCACAAACGGATCGCAATCTCGCCTCTCCCGCGCAAAACATGCCTCGCGACGCCGCAACCGGTGCCGCTACGCCGGCTTCGTCCGTGCCCGCTTCGCCGGCATCAGTAGGTGCGCCGAACGGTCAGCTCAGCGGCCAACCCGCCGGCGCATCAACGGGTGCACCAACCGCTGCAACCAGCACATTGCAACCCAAATCAACCGACGATATCTTTGGGCCACGCCGTGATGCTGGCTCAAACCCAAGTGGGCAAGTTTCAGATTCCATGCCGCCAGCAAAAAGTCTTGACCTTGATGCCGCACGCAGAAGCGCCCGTGAGAGCACCGGGGAGCGTTCAGGACCACGCACATTATTTCCCTTCCCCACGGCACCCAAAGCGGCCGTTAAGTCCGATGTCACCAAGATTTTTGATAAAGCGCTGAAGCGAACCGATTGCAAAGACGCCTATGCGGACATGGGTTTGGCCGCCGTGATTCCGCTGGTTCGTGATGCGATTAAACAGGATGGTTGCAAGTGGTAGGTGGCCTGGTCCTATGGTGAGCTATAGGCTGTGCGGCGCGCCGCTAGCCGTGAAAGTGCTGTATATTTTTCGCTGGTCGATAATGCGCTCCATGCTGCAATTTCATCGAGAGTGCGAAAGCAGCTGATGCACATTTCGCCGCTGGAATTCAGCACGCAAATTTTATTGCACGGCGACGGTGGAACGCCTGCATCAGCAAGATTGCTGATGTCGGTCGGTGGTTTTGGTAGGCTTGCATTCATCGTCGTATTTTAATGCCATCGTCAGCGCTAGCAACGATTCATCATCGTTGGTGCGTTCGTTATATTTTATAAATTTATAAAATCCCACCCGCGGAATTTCTGGAGAATAGTGCCATGTCAACGTCAACAACCATTTATCGCGCTCAATATCAAACACGCGGTCCCGTGCCAGAGGACGTGATCAGCGCCGTTTTGTTTCCCAAGCCCGCTCTAACGGGAGGACAAGTGCTGGTTGAGGTTCTGGCGGCCCCGATAAACCCTTCTGACGTGCTAACGCTTACTGGTGAATACGGTATCTTGCCGCCACTACCGGCGATTGGCGGCAATGAAGGCGTGGGGCGCGTAGCGGAGCTTGGCCCAGGTGTGACCATGCCCGCAATCGGTCAGACTGTTTTGTTGCCCGTGAGCTGCGGCACGTGGAGTTCACACGTCGTCGTTGAGGCTGCGAAATTGATCCCGTTACCGAACCAGGCGGATGCCCAGCAGCTATCGATGCTGACGGTAAACCCGCCTACTGCGGCCCTGATGTTGAGCGAGTTTGTCGATCTAAAGCCGGGCGATTGGGTGGTGCAAAATGTGGCCAATTCGGCCGTGGGCAGCTATCTCATTCAGCTCGCAAAAATCCGTGGATTTAAAACCCTGAATCTGGTGCGCCGTGATTCTGCTGTCGCCGGCGTCAAAGCGCTTGGTGGTGATGTCGTTCTAGTGGATGGTGATGATCTCTACAAGCGCGCCAAAGACGCAACCGGCGGGGCTGCGATTCGGCTCGGCATTGATGCGGTCGGCGGTGCGGCCACCGATCGCTTGGCGAGCTGCCTGACCGATGGTGCCACACTGGTCAATTACGGCATGATGAGCGGTGAGCCGTGCCAGCTTTCTCCGCGCTATTTTGTGTTCAAGGATGTCACGGTAAAAGGCTTCTGGCTGGCAAAGTGGTTTCGCACGTCCACCCGCGAGCAACAAACTGCTCTTTATGGTGAACTGACCAAACTCATTGCCACCGGCAAACTACGCGCGACCGTGCATGCAACCTACGATGTAAGCGAGATTAAAGCGGCAGTGGCAGCAGCGCATGCGGGTGGAAGAGATGGCAAGATTCTGATTGTCCCCAAGCACGCTTAGCTTTGATTACCGTTCAAAACATAAACCCCAGCATTGGCGGGTTTTTGGGGAAGAAATTTCTTGAAAGGCTTATCAACGCTGGGTTTTTTTTAAAATAGTTGCTTGCGGTTGCGATCTGCGGCGGAGGTTGCGAATTTGCCGAGCGCCGCTGCTTGACTTTGACCTTAACCCTGGCGTGACTTTGCAATTTCAGTTATGGAAAATCATCTTTGTATTGTCTGGTAGCCTCGCACGACATCCTATTATGAAAATTCTTGTCACGGGTAGTCGCGGTCATCTCGGGGAGGGGCTGATGCGTACCCTTCAAAATGGCCGGCACGATGCTATCGGTGTCGACATTATTGCATCGCCATTTACGCATAAAGAAGGTTCTATTGTTGATCGTCGTTTTGTTGCGGATTGCATGCGCGGTGTTGATGCCGTAATCCATACTGCGACGCTGCATAAGCCCCACATGGTGACACACACGCGGCAAGATTTTATCGACACCAATATCACCGGCACGCTCAATTTGCTGGAGGAGGCCGCGCGGCAAAAAATTCGAGCATTTGTTTTTACCAGCACCACTAGTGTATTTGGTCATGCGCTGACCCCGCCACCAGGTTCTCCTGCGGTATGGGTTACGGAAGATTTAAAGCCCGTTCCGAAAAATATTTATGGTGCTACCAAAACTGCGGCAGAAGATCTGTGCGAGTTGTTTTATCGCGAACAGGGACTTGCAACAATTGTGTTGCGAACGTCGCGTTTTTTTCCGGGAGATGACGACGAGACCGTCAAGCGCCACGCGTTCGATAGCGGCAATATGAAAATAAACGAGTATCTCTACCGCCGCGTGGATATTGAGGATGCGGTGAGCGCCCATTTGCGGGCAATGGAGCGGGTGCCGGAGATCGGCTTCGGTCGTTACATCATTACCGCCACCACGCCTTTCATAGCCGCTGACCTGATTGAGCTGCGTACCGACGCCGCCAAGGTTGTAAGGCGCTATTACCCGAACTATGAAACGGAATACAAGAAATTTGGCTGGCTGATGTTTTCGACCATCGAGCGGGTGTACGTGAATGAGCTCGCCCGGCGCGAGCTTGGTTGGCGGCCCCAATATGACTTTGAAAGCATGCTGTCCAAAATCAAAAATGGACACGATTATCGCAGTCCACTTACGCGCCTTATCGGTGCAAAAGGCTACCACTCGCATTGAGTTTTGGCCGGCAATGATGAAGGAAAAATTCCCACCAGTCGCACCAACATATTGCATAATTTGGCGTGGTCGACGGCAAACTGTATGGAGCAAAGCGCGCGGGACGAAATCGCGTTAGCGGATGAAAGCAGTTTTGAGTATCGAGGCGCAACTAAAATATGAGCACTAATAGGCGCGCCCCGTTTAAAGCAATAGTGACTAAAAATCCGCGCCAGTGCTTGATTTATAATCATAAAATAATACGATTTGTAACTTTGCTAGTCCGACATGCTGCCAGGTAATTATTAAATTTTTCGCGTCAAAACGGCACAAAGCCCAATGTTAGCGTCGCAACATTGGGGCTGACAAGTTAAGATTAGTGTTGTTGCGTGAAGTCGACTTTAGTTGAACCAAAGCCGCCATCACGCCACGTCAGGATTTACTAAATCTAATCCAAGAAAAGTCTAGGGAATCTGCATGAATTTATTGACGGGGGAAAGCCGGATTCAGCGTATCAGCGCGTTCCGATCACCTGCGCTGTGGCGCGGCGCGTTTAGCGTGAAGCCGGTGTTGTTTGTGGTGTCGGCGGCACTGGGCAGCGCATTACTGCCCGCAGCCACCGCGCAGGTGGGCACAGATCGCATAGAGGGCTTGCGCGACAATACGCCGCGATGGCATGCGATTACAGGCGCGCGCATCGTGGTTTCACCAGACAAGATAATCGAGCGTGGCACACTGGTAATGCGTGATGGCGTGGTCGTCGCGGTCGGTACGAACGTGGCGGTCCCGGCTGGTGCGCGCGAATGGAAGCTGGATGGCCGTACCGTATATCCGGGCTTCATTGATTTGGCGAGCAGTGTCGGCGTGCCCTTGTCGCTGCGCGCACCCTCGTCTAACGCGGTGCCATGGATGCGCGGCGTACAGGCTCCGGCGCCCCCGGAATCGAAATTACTATCGCGTGCTCTGGCGTCGAACAACCGCACGGTACGTTCGGAAATCGATGTGGCTCAGCTGCTCGATTTGAAGGCAGATGAAATCAAGGCTGCGCGTGAATTGGGCTTTACCACCGTGCTGGCAACACCTGCCGCCGGGGTGTTTCGGGGCCAAAGTGCGCTGTTGAATCTGGCTGATGTGGTCGAGCTTGGTGGCTTGTCAAACGCCAAATCAATCGTGATCATGCCGCGTGCCGCGCAGCACCTTGCCACTGAAATCGAGCGCTCACGCGAAGCGCAATATCCCAGTTCGCTGATGGGCGCTATTGCACTGCAGCGTCAAACGTTTTATGACGCCCGCTGGTATCGGAGCGCGCAACAATTCTATCGGGGGAAAATCAGCGCGCAAGAGCGCCCCCAAGAGAATGCGTCGCTGGAGGCACTCGCGGCGGCGCTGGCAGGACGTCAATTGGTGATTCATCAGGCCGACACTGAGCAGGATTATTTGCGCATCGCAAAAGTTCGCGATGAGTTTTCGCTGCGCTCGGTCGCACAGGGCAATGGTTACGAATACCGCCGCGCTCAGCAATTAAAATCGCTGGCGCTGGCGGTCATTGTGCCGATTAATTTTCCACTGCCGCCCGAAATTGAGAATCCCGATAGCGCCATTGATGTGCCGCTTGAGGCGCTCCAGCATTGGGAGCAGGCACCTTCAAATCTGGCCAATATGCAAAAAGCCGGGATTGAATTCGCGATCACGTCCATGGGTTTGCGCGAGGCAGGCAAAGACTTCTGGCCCAATATCCGGCTCGCGGTGCGGCGTGGCTTAAGCGCTGAGGCAGCGATTGCAGCGCTCACCACCGTGCCTGCCAAATTACTGGGTGTATCCGCGCAACTCGGCACACTCGAGCCCGGCCATGTGGCAAATCTGGTGATAGCGAATGGCGATTTGTTTGACGCCAGCGACGCGATCCAGGCGAATAGTGCGAACGCAGCAGAGATTGAAATCGCGTTTGTCGATGGCCGTCCCTATCTCGCCCCTGCCTTTGATCGATTCGATGTGCGCGGCAAATGGAAAATCAGCAAAGCTAGCGAGCCAACCAAATTTATGGAGTGGGATATCACCGGCACCAAAGCAAAGCCGCAATTGAAACTGGCTGGTGTAACCTGTGACATCCGCGTGCGGGCGAGACAACTGGTCGTCACTCTGCCGTGCGGCAAAAATGGCGGTGACACCGAAACGATTGTGGCTGAATTTTCTGCCGAGCAATTGCGCGGCACCGCCCAGCAGGTAAACGGCCGCTTGCAAGCTTGGTCGGCCCAACGCGTTGCCCCATACGTAGCGCCGGTCGGTGCCACGGAAATGGTGGCGGCGGCCGTTTCCGTGCCTGTCAATGGGACTGGTCAGGGCAGCGCTCCTCAAGCTCCCATGCCGGTGATTAAAGATGTGATGCCGCCACTGCTGCCGTCTACTTACCCGGCCGGACCCTATAGCGTCGGCGCGCCGCCGCGTCCTTCACAGCTGATGGTTCGTAACGCCACTGTTTGGACGGGGGTTGGCAATAGTGCGCCGGTAAAAGCTGATATGTCGGTGCGTGATGGCCGGATCGTGGCGATTGGCACAAACCTTTCAGCGCCGGCAGATGCGACCATTATTGATGCAACAGGTAAACATCTCACCGCAGGCATCATTGATGCACACTCTCACACCGCAATTTCGGCGGGCGTTAATGAATTCTCGAGCTCCATCACAGCTGAAGTGCGGATTGGCGATGTCATTGATGCGACCGACATCAATATCTATCGCGAACTCGCGGGCGGCGTTACGGCGGCAAATCTGCTGCATGGTTCGGCCAACGCGATTGGGGGGCAAAACCAGGTCATCAAAATGCGCTGGGGTGCCGATGCCGAGGGACTGAAGTTTGCCAATGCAATGCCGGGAATTAAATTCGCGCTGGGCGAGAACGTAAAACAATCGAATTGGGAAAATTCGGGTTCGCGCTATCCGCAAACCCGCATGGGCGTGGAACAGATTTATCGCGATGGATTTCAAGCCGCAAAACTGTATCGCGAAGGTTGGGAGAAATGGCGTTCGACCAAAACGGGGCTTGAGCCGCGGCGGGATTTGCAGCTTGACACCCTGGTCGAGATTTTAGACAACAAGCGCGTGATTCATATTCACTCTTATCGCGCTGATGAAATACTGATGTTTGTAAAAATAGCCAAAGAGTTTGGCTTCACCGTGGCGACTTTTCAACATGTGCTGGAAGGCTATAAAGTCGCCGATGCGATTGCCAGCATCGGGGCGGGTGGGTCGACCTTCTCAGACTGGTGGGGCTACAAAATGGAGGCCTTCGATGCCATCCCTACCAACGGCGTATTGATGCACAAGGCGGGGGTATTGACGACGTTCAACTCGGATAGCGATGAGCTGGCACGTCGCCTGAATACTGAAGCGGCAAAGGCCGTTAAATATGGCGGAATATCGGAAACCGAGGCGCTGAAATTTGTCACCATCAATGCGGCAAAACAGTTGCGCATTGACAACCGCGTCGGCTCGCTTGAAGTCGGCAAGGACGCTGATTTCGTGATCTGGAGTGGCAGTCCGCTTTCCACTTTTGCGCGTGCCGAACAAACCTGGATTGACGGCGCGCGTTACTTTGATTTAAAAACAGACAGCGATCTGCGTGAGAGCGCGCGACTTGAGCGTGCCCGCATTGTGGCAAAAGCGATGCCGGCGCGACTGGCGCGCCTGAGTGGCCCCGCCGGTGGCCCGTCCACTGGTGCAGCGGGTGCACAAAGTACGCCGCGCCTTGGCGCTGACATGCCGCCTTCGTCGGTGTCGGAATTGATGGAGTATGTGGCGTTTCAACGTTGGCTGCATGAGGCAGGCCAAATTCACGATGGTTACTGGAGCGGTGGCGCATGGCACGAATGTACCGAGGACGCACGATGAAACTGAAATCCCGGCTTCTGAGTTTGGCAGCATTGGCGTTGGCCGGTTTGGTCAGCCTGAGCGCGCAAGCTACACCGAACACGCCTCCTGCGGCGCAATCCAAACCGGTCCTGCTTACTGGCGCGACGCTGCATACGGTGAGTGGTGCCACGATTGCCAATGGCCGGATGTTGTTGGAAGGTGGGCGCATCACAGCCATCGGTACGGCGGCGGCAATACCGGATAACGCCATGGCGACCGTGATCGCGATGCCGGGCAAACATATTTATCCTGGCTTGATTGCTGCAAATACCGCGCTGGGTCTGGTCGAAGTGGAGGCCGTGCGCGCCACCATTGACACTGCGGAGACTGGCGCGGTCAACCCGAATTCGCGGGCGTTGGTGGCAGTGAATGCGGATAGCGAATTGATCCCGGTGGCGCGTGCAAATGGCGTGTTGGCAGCGCTTTCTGTGCCGCGTGCCAGCCCCATCGCCCTAATTGTGGGCACCTCCGCATTGTTGCAACTGGATGGCTGGACGTGGGAAGAAATGGGACTTGTTCCGGAAGTGGGCCTGCATGTGACGCTGCCTTCGATGCGCCTTAACGCGGCGCTCTACCCAAACCTGGCACCGGCCCGGCTGGAAGATATGCAGCGTATGGTCAATCAACGGCTGCGAGTATTGGAAGATGCGTTGGAAGCCGCACGCGCCTATGCCAATACCCGCACCGCGGAACCCAAAACACCGATTGACTCGCGCTGGGAGTCAATGCGGCCTGTTTTCGCCGCTGATAAACAGCGCCCGGTATTTGTCGCGGCCAACGAGCTGCCGCAGATTCGTTACGCCATTGGCTTGGCGGAACGGATGGGCTTAAAGCTTGTTATCGTCGGCGGCTTGGATGCCGCGCTGATAGCAGAAGTGCTGCGCGAACGCCAAATCCCGGTCATCATTGCAGGCGTGCATCGGCTGCCCATGCGTCGTGGTGATGATACCAACGCGCCATTTCGCCTGGCCGCGCGTTTATCGGAAGCGGGCGTGCGTTTTTGCATTGCACGAAGCGGCAGTGAATTCGACGCCGCGACCGAACGCAGCCTGCCGTTTGAGGCTGCTACCGCAGTTGCGCACGGCCTGCCAGCGGACGAGGCACTACGCGCCATTACCTTGTACCCGGCGCAAATTTTAGGCGTGGCAGATCGGTTGGGTTCGCTCGAAACCGGCAAGCTGGCGAGCTTTTTTGTTACGGATGGTGATCCACTCGATATTCGTACCCACGTCGAGCGCGTTTTCATTCAGGGCCGTGAGCTTGAACTGTCGGATCGTCAAACCAAATTAAATCAAAAGTACGAGCAAAAATATCTGCAATTGAACGCAACGAAAAAATGAATGCAGTATCTGATGCCGCGAATTCCGGGTTTATTTCTGTGTCTACTTCAGCCACGTCAGCAATGTCATCAGCGGTTTCATCGACCACGTCAACCGCGGCAGCCATGATTCATCACAGCGCTTTTTATAAGTTTGTGCCACTTAGCCATCCCGATCGAGTTGTGGCTGATTTGCGTGCATTGGCGATGCGCTTTGATTTGCTGGGCTCAATTTTAGTGGCCACCGAAGGCATCAATGGCATGGTGGCGGGGCGCGAAGAAAATGTTGATGCATTCCAGTCCGCGTTGCTAAGCGACGCGCATTTTGCGGCGATGCTGTTCAAACGCAGCGCTTGCAAAACGCCCCCGTTCCGGCGACTCAAAGTGTACAAAAAGCCCGAGATAGTACCGCTCGGCATTGACGGCGTTGACGCACGCAATACCGGGATCGACGTCAGCCCGGCCGAGTGGCGCAAGCTGATCGCCGAGGAAGACGTGGTGCTGCTTGATAATCGCAATAGTTTCGAATTCCGACGTGGACGATTTAAAAACGCGATTGATCCACAGGTGTCCAATTTTCGCGATTTCCCCAACTATGTTAGAGAGCATGCGGCGGCTTGGAAAGCGCAGGGCAAGCGAGTGGCGATGTATTGCACCGGTGGTATTCGCTGCGAAAAAACCAGCGCGTGGATGCGCGACCTTGACATGGAAGTTTTCCAATTGCGGGGCGGTATTCTTAATTATTTCAAAGAAATGCCCGACGCAGACAAGGACTGGGATGGCGAATGTTTCGTGTTTGACAACCGCGTCGCGCTCGACACCCGACTCCAGGAAACCAACACCACGGTTGAGGATGTCTATAACGGCGAACCGGATGGCGAATGGCGTTTGCGCCGAGCCAAAGAACTTGACACGCCGGCGCTCGAAAATCCGACAGATGAAGGGTCGGAAAAGGATGCCAGCGCCGGCCCGCAAGGCAACCCGCATAGCAAACCACAGGCAAGTTTGGAACGTGAGCACTAAGGCGTTTTTGGCCTCACTTCCCACCAAAAATGGTGTCGGCCCCAGCACGATTTTGCTGCCTCGTGGACCATGGATTTTGGTGATCGATTTTTTGGCGGAACGGTTTCCGCATATTGCGCAAGATGAATTGGTCGCGAGGATGATGCGTGGCGATGTGCTCGACCAGTCCGGTCTAAAAATATCACCTGATCATGTCTATCAAGCATGTAAGCGGCTCTACTACTATCGCGATATTCCTGTTGAGCCGCGGATTCCGTTCGACGAAATAATTCTGTTTAAGGATGAGCACATCGTCGTGGTCGACAAGCCACATTTTTTGCCGGTTTCGCCGGTGGGGCGCTACGTGCAAGAGACAGTTCTGGTGCGGTTGAAGCGGAGGCTGGGCATTGATTCGCTGGCACCCATGCATCGCATTGATCGCGAAACGGCCGGGCTGGTGCTGTTTACAATTCAGGCTGATACACGGGGTAAATATCAAAGTTTATTCGAGCACCGCGAGGTGCATAAAACCTACCATGCAATTGCACCGAATTTGTCCAATTTGCAATTACCGTTCGTGTATACCAGTCGCATTGTAGAGTCTGATGCGTTCATGCAAATGTGTGAAGTCAATGTCGGATCAGGGCATCCTGCAAATGCTGAAACCAAAATTGAATTGCTTGAAACGAAAGGGCCATTTGCGCGCTATCAGTTGACACCTTTGACCGGGAAAAAGCATCAACTTCGGGTACATATGGCCGCGCTGGGTGCGCCAATTTTGAATGATCGGATTTATCCAATTCACCACCGGGAATCTGATCTCGACGGCGAATTTGAGAAATACCAAAGGCCGTTGCAACTCCTTGCCCGCCAAATCTCTTTTCGCGATCCGATAACGGGTGAGGCCCGATATTTTGAGAGCCAGCGACAGTTGCATTTTGGTTGAGCAGGATTACGTTTAAAACGTATCTCGTTATTTGGCGGGGTGTTAGAAGCGTAATTGCTTGCAAAGCCGCGCTGGTCGGACACTTTGCATCACGCTTGCGGCGCTTTTCTCATCACAACTTGATCCGCGAGTGCTGTCTGCTAGCCATTAAATCTTGATAAAATCGTTTGATCAAACGTATAGCCACAGCGATTGATACTTAAAAAGCAAGTTGCCTCGCCAACTCGTCGGATGCAACGGAAATTTTGTGCGGAACACGTTACCTGCTCATAGGTCATATCGTTTTAGCCAATTGTCAATAACGTTTGCGCCTAGATTTTCAGTCAAGCATCTTGCATGCTTCGCGTCGCCCGTAGCGCCAGCGTGGAAAATAGTAAGCATGAGTGCTGCTCACGCAACGAGCGGAACATATGGTTTTGCGGACATTTCCAGCAACGGCGATTTAATTTTCGGTGATGGCCGCGCTTTAAAATCAGCGCAGTGTTTAGTAAGGTTGTGCCCGCATACGTTGGTTGGCGACCGTCTTCTCTGCATAACCAAAAGCGATTGTCATAAAACGGGTTGTGCAGCGCTGCAAACGTTTGATCGTGTCGTTAATCCAAATCATAGCCATACCCGCCCCCTCGATTCGCATACCCGGTCGCACTCTTCTTGAATGGATATGCAAGATCGTGAATCGCGCTTAGAAACAAGAGCTCTGACATCACATCAGGCGAAAACCCAACCCGGTCACCGCGATCATCGAGGGTCAGGCTTTCAAAAAACGTGATGATTTCCGGGTAGCCCCACATTAGGATGATTTTGTCCGCGATGCGCGGAAATTTTTCTTCTAGGGCGGATGGGTAATAAGGATTCATGGTGTCGCCGACCGAGGGGATGGCGCGCAAACGCTTTTGCGCAAATAATGGGTGCTGCACGCTTCTGGGCGCTTATTGCATCGGGTTATCTTTTTAAGTTGGTGCTTTGATTTGTGACTTGAGTTTATTAAATATCCTATCAAAGTTTAACATTTCAGACACTTCAGCGATGTGAAATTACGCACTTTTTTGGGCGATCCGAGGCAAAAGCCTGGCTAAAACCCGGTAAAAAAAATAAAAAAATGAACAAGAAAACATGGCGGAATGCGCGATAAAGCAGTACTAAAAAAGTGCGATCAGCGCACCATGTGTCTACATTCTGTCGCCGCCGTCCTGTATGCTTCGCACTCCGTTAAAACACGAAAAGCACGATCATGGCTCAATACGTATACACGATGAATCGCGTGGGCAAAATTGTCCCGCCCAAGCGTCAAATTCTTAAAAATATTTCGTTGTCATTTTTCCCCGGTGCCAAAATTGGGGTGCTGGGCCTGAATGGCTCCGGAAAATCGACGATTTTGAAAATTATGGCCGGCCTCGACAAGGAGATTGAGGGTGAGGCTATACCGATGCCAAACCTGAATATTGGTTACCTGCCGCAAGAGCCGATTGTGAATCCTGAACAAACGGTTCGCGAAGCCGTCGAGGAGGGCATTGGCGGGGTGCTGAAGGCTCGGGCGCGTTTGGAACAGGTGTATGCCGCCTATGCCGAGCCGGATGCGGATTTTGATGCGCTGGCAACGGAGCAGGGCGAGCTGGAGGCAATCATTAATGCCTCCGATGGTGAAAATGTTGAGGTGCAGCTTGAAATTGCAGCGGATGCTTTGCGCCTGCCGCCGTGGGAGGCGGTGATGAAAAATTTGTCCGGTGGTGAGAAGCGCCGCGTCGCACTGTGTCGTTTGCTGTTGTCGAAGCCAGATATGTTGTTACTGGACGAGCCGACCAACCACCTGGACGCGGAAAGTGTCGATTGGCTGGAACAGTTTTTGCAGAATTTCCCCGGCACCGTCGTCGCCGTGACCCACGATCGCTATTTTCTGGATAACGCAGCCGAGTGGATTTTGGAATTGGATCGCGGATCAGGCATTCCGTGGGAAGGTAATTACTCGTCGTGGTTAGACCAGAAAAAAGATCGTTTGGCCCAGGAAGAATCCGGCGAATCTGCGCGCCAAAAGGCGTTGAAAAAAGAGCTGGAATGGGTGCGTCAAAACCCGAAAGGCCGGATGGCGAAATCGAAGGCGCGCATGACGCGATTTGAGGAATTGTCCAGCTACGAATATCAAAAACGTAACGAGACCCAGGAATTGTTTATCCCGGTCGGTGAGCGGCTCGGTAATGAAGTGATTGAATTCACAAACGTGTCGAAGGCCTACGGCGATCGATTGTTGATCGACAACTTAAGTTTCAAGGTTCCGCCCGGCGCGATTGTCGGCATTATCGGCCCGAACGGCGCGGGTAAATCAACGCTATTCAAATTGATCGCCGGTCGCGAACAACCCGACAGCGGCACTGTAAAAATCGGCCCAACCGTCAATCTGGCGTTTGTCGATCAATCGCGTGATCAGTTGGAAAACGATAAGACTGTTTGGCAGGCCGTATCCGGTGGATCGGATATTTTGCAAGTCGGTCGGTTCGAAATGCAATCGCGTGCTTATCTGGGTCGGTTCAATTTCAAAGGCGGCGATCAGCAGAAGCTGGTGGGTAATTTATCGGGTGGTGAACGCGGTCGCCTGCACATGGCGAAAACGCTGCTCGAAGGCGGCAACGTGCTGCTGATGGATGAACCGTCAAACGATCTGGACGTAGAAACCCTGCGCTCGCTCGAAGATGCGCTGATGGAATTTGCGGGCTGCGTCATGGTGGTGTCGCATGATCGCTGGTTCCTGGATCGTATCGCCACGCACATTCTCGCCTGTGAAGGTGACTCTCAATGGGTGTTTTATGACGGCAATTACAATGAATACGAAAACGATAAACGCAATCGTCTGGGTGAAGAAGCCTCGCGGCCAAAGCGGATTCGCTACCGGGCATTGAAGTAGGAATTTATTTTTTCATTTCAATAAATCGCCCGAAGAGCCAGTATAGATGCGGCTTTCCGGGTTTTTTACACGCAAAAATAATTGATTATTTTTGGTATGTTTGTGCTGCTGATGGTGCCGGTGTTGTACGCGGTGCTGCACATGCTTTTTATGCGGCTGCCTGCACCAGAGGGGCGTGAAATTTTTCGCGCCAATGCTTGGGGGGAAAAATACCGACGCTCTCGTATTAGTGCAGATTTATTTGTTCAAACGGGCGCTTCAATATTCTAAGCCGCTTTCATGCAAACAAGGTGAATCAGTAAATCCCATTCGATGTCCGCCGCGAGTGAATTACCTTTGCCGTCGAACGCGCCATAAATAACCCAGCCTGCACCGTCGTTTTTGGGTTTTGACAAAATAAGGCGAAAATCAGCCGGCTCACCGCGGCCTGACTGCGCCGAGTAGCCGGGACGAAATGGCTTTTAGTCCTGCCGGACATATGGCTTCTGCTTTTTTTATTTTGCTTTGATCGGCGCCAGAGTTGCTTTCAACGATGGCATATCCGCCGTGGGTAACGTTGATTTTCTGAATCGGCAATATCGATCGTATCGGGCTAGCAGAAATTCTGTCGCGACCATGTTGTGCTGCCGACGGCACCGCGATGAACAACGCCAGTGCAATTATCTGCCAATGTTTCATGAATTGGCTTCATCCTTTCTGATGAAAGCTGTTCAGGTCGCTCATGTTGTGGCGGGCTGGCCGGTAATAACGTGCAAGCCCGCTCATCTCATTGCTGAATGCATGCCACTCAGTTCATCCGCGACAGCCCGGTTTCCGCAAATTTTGCACTGGCATTCGCCAAGCTTTGTTGCAAATCCGGGCTGAAAGCCTCTTTACCCGCTTGGTCAAATTGCGCGGCCATCACCACTAAATCGATGCCCGTCAGTTCTTGGGTAAACCAGTGTGGACGAGGACCGGGGAACGGCCAGCCTAGGCGAAATCCCGTGCCGCAAAAATCATCTGTAAACCGGCTAACGTGCCCGCTTACGATGATGATGGATTGCTGTTCGCCTTTTCGAGGGCTGCTGTCGGCGATCTCTTGAATCAGCTCGGCGCGGCTGGTCAATGTTTGCGCGACCGCAATCAAAAACGCGTAGCGCGGCGGCAATGGTTGCGGATTTAATTCCGCCGCGGCAAACGGATTGTAGCCGCCGCCAACCGCGTCCCAAATTTCAGGGTGGCGCGCAAGGATCGTCGCGAGGATGGCTTTCCACGGTTCGGGCTGCGGCGCGAAAATAGAGCCGTGTGAATGACGCGCCAACATCGGTGCATGCATCGCTGCGAGTGTATTCATGCGTTCCAGCGCGAGTCGAATCACAGGATCCCAAGGCCCCGGTTTAAGGGGGTGTTCATCATCTTCGCGTCCACGGTTGCCGCTGGTGGTGGCGCTGATGATGGAAAATAACTTGTCGGTGCTGATCTGAAATGAGGCAGCTTTGGTCGGTGCAATATCCATTTCGTTCACTCCTTGGCGGGTTGATCGGATAGAATCAAATGAGAGGCGGCAGACGGGCTCGCGTTGGTGTTTGCGGGTAATCGCCATCACCGGAAGATTCGTTTCATCCGGATGACGCTTGCTGACGGGATTCAGCATAGCGAGGGAGCACGTTACGCCTCGTTTAGCAGGCTGCATATCCCCCGAACGCGGGATGGCAGCGCGCTATTTGCAAGATTGCGCCGAGGAAAAAGCGAAATATTGGACCGTACTGTAATGTATTGAACGCGATTTCGACTACACGAACTGTGAAGTGCGAAGGGCGAAGGAGAAAGCCATGAATTCAATAGCTGTTGGGACTGTCAAACCGATCCATCCCGCGTGGATGCGCATCACCCATTGGCTGAACGCAATTGCGGTCGTCATCATGGTGATGAGCGGCTGGAAAATCTACAATGCGTCGCCTATTTTCGACTTCAAATTTCCCGGCGCAATCACCTTGGGCGGCTGGCTTGGTGGCGCGATTCAGTGGCACTTTGCCGCGATGTGGTTATTCGCAGTGAATGGAATTTTTTATGTGGCGCTGAATATCTTGAGCGGGCGATACCGCACCAAATTCTGGCCGATTAAGATCGGCGGCTTGCTGAATGATGTCAAGCAGGCGCTCAGCGGTAAGCTGGCGCATGACGATTTGAGCAAATACAACATGGTGCAAAAGAGCGCTTATCTACTGGTGACGCTGGCGCTGACAATATTGATTTTGTCCGGGCTGGTGGTGTGGAAATCGGTGCAGTTTCCGCTGCTATTGAGTTTGATGAATGGTTACGATAATGCGCGCGTTGTGCATTTTTGGGCGATGGCATTTGTGATGATTTTTTTACTCATTCATTTGGTGATGGTGGCGCTGGTGCCGCGCACATTGCTCACCATGTTTCGCGGACGATAGGAATTCATCATGATGAAAAAACGAATTCAGTTGCTGGATGAACAGCTCATCATCAAGGACGCAAGCAAGGCGCTCGGCATGCCTGGCCGGCGTCTATTTGGCACGCGTGCGCTTAGCCTCGGCGCGTTGTCGATGTTGAGTGGATGCAGCCTCACGGATGAAAACTCCGTTGAAAAAATGTTGATGTCGATTTCGCGCTTTAACGACGGCGCACAGGCGCTGTTGTTCGATCCCACTAAGCTTGCGCAAACCTACTCTGAATCGATGATTACGACACCGTTTCCATTCAATGCGTTTTATGGCGAAGCTGAAGTGCCTGAAATAGATGAGGATTACACGCTTGAATTAAGCGGCATGATTGCGAATAAAGATGCATGGACTATGGCCGCGCTCGCAGCGCTGCCGCAAACCAGCCAGATTACGCGTCACATCTGCGTCGAAGGCTGGAGCGCCATTGGCAAATGGGGCGGCGTTGTGTTCAGCGATTTCCTGAAGCGCGTCGGCGCCGACACCACCGCAAAATTTGTCGGCTTTCGTTGTGCGGATGATTATTTCACCAGCATCGACATGGCTACTGCGCTCCACCCGCAAACGCTGCTGACGCTCACCTTTGAGGATCAAATTCTGCCTGCTAAATATGGTTACCCGATGAAGCTGCGCATGCCGACCAAACTCGGCTATAAAAACCCGAAACACATCACAGAGATTTTTGTAAGCAATACCAATCCGGGTGGCTATTGGGAAGATCAGGGGTACAACTGGTTTGGGGGCAGCTAGGTTTATTGAAATGAAAACACTAATACCAGCGGGTGTTTCAGAGCATTTATGTCCCTAGAATGCGAACAGGCCTAGGTTTTTGATTTTGGAGTCAGGGGCTCCCACCGATAGCGCTTTAAATCTATTTTGCCGGTTTCATCAAATGTCACACCTTCGGCTTCCAGCAGAATCTTCTGCAGGTCATCGCCGCCCGATTGCCAATCTTTTAATCGCATCGACACACGGCCTTGCGCATTCACCACCCGATGCCACGGAATTTTTACCTTGTCTGGCGTCGTCCGCAGTGCAACACCCACCTGCCGTGCCGCTCGCGCCATCCCCGCGAGCGCAGCGACCTGGCCATAGGTTGCAACGCGACCGTGCGGAATTGTTTTGACGACGTTGTAAATGTTGGCGTAGTGCTGCGACATCGTAGTGACGGTTACTTATCGGCGCTGATGAATATAGAAAGTGTGCCGCTAAAATGCATCCATTGGGTACAATGACGAGTCAAAATGTCGTCGAAAACGCAGCACACTGAACTGCGGGTTTTGAATTGCCGGTTGCGAATTGCTGGTCGCGAATTGCCAGAATTGAAAAAAAAGGGCGCACACAGTGCACCCTTTTCTCATACGCAAAACAGCTGATTATTTCTTCATGCAGGTACTCATAAATGCCCTGCGCTCGCCGCTCGGTTTGCCGGTGGCTTTGAAATCGGTGCTGCAGGTTTTCATTTTCATATTTTGCGCGGAAGGGGCTTTTTTGGGTGGCGCGTTTTTGGCCATGCAATCTTTTACGAACGCTTTGCGTTCAGCGCCTTTCATCTCAGCAGAATCTTTTTTGCACATAACGCGTGTCTCCGCGCGAGTGCTTGCGGCGGACGCCGAGGCCGACATAAATGCGACAGATAATGGCAGTGCAATAGTAATGGCTAAAAGTATTTTTTTCATATAATCCTCCGGTGAGTGTGGTGATAAGCAGGTGCTGCTGATGCAAAATGATTAAAGCATGATTTGAAACCGTTGACGTTGTGATTTGATTTACAAGGTACCGAGGTTCAGCTCCGTTATGGTCGAGCGAGCATATTCAAAGTTTAGCCAGCCGCAATCACTTCAACGCGCAATCCGTTCATCGCCGCATTGCCCGACACTGCGTCTATCTCGGCAGTATCGCTGATATCGTTATAGCTTGCGCCAGCATGCTCGTGTGCGACGCCAAGCCGCGTGCCGGGACGGTCGTGGCCGAAACCATGCGGCAGACACACCACGCCGGGCATTACGTCTGCGGTGGTGTTTAGCGTGATTTTAATGCTGCCAATTCTGGAACGGATTTCAACTTGTTGCCCATCACTGAATCCGCGCTTGCGGGCGTCTTCGGGATGCATCATCAGCTGATCGCGCGGTTTGCCTTTGATGAGCCGATACGAATTGTGCATCCACGAATTATTAGAGCGCACGTGACGGCGACCAATCAATGACAATGCCCTGAATGCACCAAACTCGTTGCTGGTCGAGGCGTTTGAGGCATTTTCTATCGCTGATTTCAGGCGTGGTATGTCAGCGACAATGACTTCCGGCGCGCAATTGATTTTGCCATCTGCTGTTTCGAGCCGTGTATACAGCGATGGCTTGAGCGGCCCTAGATCGAGGCCATGCTCAGCGGATTTGAGTTCTGCAAATGAGATGCCATGCACACTCGAATTCTGTGCGAGCATGCCTTCAATTATTTTTGCGGTGGGCGGCACGGCGCGAAATTCGCGTTTCATTTTCTCAGTGATTCGCTTGCAGAGTTCGCCAAAAATTTCATAGTCAAAACGTTCCTCATCTGGCTTCGGCCACAAGCCAGCGTTAAATCGCGTCACCTCGCGCACGGCAAACGCATTAAAAATCAAATCGTAATGATCGTGATTCAGGCTGGAGGTTGGCGGCAAAATCAGATCAGCATGTCGCGTGGTTTCGTTGATATAAATATCGATGGCGAGCATGAAATCGAGTGATGCCAAAGCGTTGTCAAGCTTGCGGCCGTTCGGTGTTGACAGCACGGGATTGCCGCAGATAGTGACCATGCCGCGAATCTGGCCCTCGCCTTCGGTAAGTATTTCCTCTGACAATGCTGCGACTGGTATTTCGCCGCCTGATTCAGGCAGGCCGCTGACGCGTGAACGCCACTGCGCGTAGTGGCCAGGCTTGGTGCCAGCACCCGTGATGGGAATCAGCGGTTGCGTGGGTAGCGTGCCACCGACGCGATCCAGGTTGCCGCTGACGATATTGAGGAGCTGCACCAGCCACTGATTAAGCGTGCCGAATGATTGCAGCGTCGTGCCAAGTCGGCCATAACAAATTGCGCTGGGCGCAGCGGCAAATTCGCGCGCGATACGGCGAATGGAGCTTGCGTCAATACCGGTAGCGACGGCGGCAACTTCTGGCGTCACATCGGCAATCGCCGCCAGCGCCACGTCGAGGCCGTTTAGCTTTTCTGGATGCGAAATTCGAAAAAGATTTTCAGCTTTTAAGGTATTGATAATGGCCATCAGCAATGCGGCATCACTTCCCGGCGTGATGAAATGATGTTCACTCGCGATCTCGGCGGTCTCGGTGCGGCGTGGATCAATTACGACCACTTTGCCGCCGCGTTTCACTATTTGTACAAGTCGTTTGGTCACATCCGGCACGGTCATCAAGCTGCCGTTTGAAGCAACGGGGTTACCGCCCAAGATCAAAAAATAATCGGTGTGATCGATATCGGGAATCGGGATCATGAACTGATGGCCGAACATTAGAAGCGAGGCGAGTTGCTGCGGCAGCTGGTCAACCGAGGTGGCGCTGAATGCATTTTTTGTTTTCAGCGCACGCGCTAGCTGCGGCACACTAAATAGCGTGCCGATGTTATGCACGCTCGGATTGCCCGCATAAAAGCCGACTGCGTTGTTACCGGATTGGGCTTGAATCCCAGCAATTTTTGTTGCCGCGAATTCAAACGCCTCATCCCAGGAGATTTGCTTCCATTCGCCGTTCCCGGCTCCGTCCCTGAAGCGCCGCATCGGATGACGCAAGCGATTTTCGTCTTCATGAATGTCTTTGAGTGCCACCGCTTTGGGGCAAATGTGGCCGCGGCTGAATGGGTCATCGTGATCGCCACGAATGCTGATAATTTTTGTATCATCTATTTCGATTTCAAGGCCGCAAATGGCCTCGCACAGATTGCACGCCCGGTAGACCTTGCTGGTATTAATATTGTCCATGTTTACCTATATTGCGTTCACGAGATGTTCAATCAGGATTTTGCACCCAATCGCGATCAGTACGACGCCGCCCAGAATCTCGGCGCGCTTGGCATATATTTTTCCCAGACGCGCGCCAAACCACACAGCAGGAAGGCAGAGAAGAAATGTAATCGCGCCAATGATGATGACTGTTGCTGCGAGCCCCGCTTCCATCAACGAAAAAGTCACGCCGACCGCGAATGCGTCGAGGCTGGTGGCAATGCCGAGCACAATCAGTTTGTTAATGCGAAATGGCGAATGTACTTTTTCATCCGCCGCGGTACGTGCATCCAAAATCATTTTGATGCCAATACCGCCGAGCAAAACGAACGTGATCCAGTGATCGTAATCTTTTAGCCAGGCTGCGCTGGATGCGGTAAACCAGCTCGCTAACAAATATCCCAACAGCGGCATGATTGCTTGAAAGGCACCGAATACGGCGGCCATTTTAAAGGCGTCGCGGAAACGCAGTTTGCTCACGGACAGGCCACTTGCAATAGCGACCGCAACCGCGTCCATGGCGAGGCCGAGAGCGGTGATGATGAGGCTGAGATAGGTCATTAGGTTATAGCGTCATTACATCATTGGGATTTACGCTGTGGTTGGCGGTGAAATTCGAGAGAATCGGAATTAAAAGCTGAGCCAAAACGAGCCATCGCTAATCTTCAACGTTGACTCGGCCCCGTATGGGATGGTTAATTTTTTTGCGACATGACCAAACGGCAAGCCGGTTAGCACCGGGTAGGGCAATAGCGTTTGCATGGTCTCGACCACGTGTGCCATCGTGTAAGCATAGCGGCCTGACGAGGGCTCACAATCTGTAAAGTCCGCAAAAATGAGCGCTTTTTGTTGCTGCAAAATTCCGGCGTGGAAAAGCTGAAGCAGCATCCGCTCTATGGCGTATGGTTCTTCTGCAACTTCCTCAAAAAATAAAATGCCTCCTTCAATACGGGGCAGATAAGGCGTGCCGACCAGATGCGAAAAAAGGGAAAGATTGCTGCCGAAGATCGGGCCGACAATTTCTTGCGATGCATATTCATGTGCACAACATGTGCCGTTTGAGCCATGTGCGACCTCATACGGGCCGACGCTGATGCGCTCACCGGCGAGTGCTGACCAGCAGTGCGCTGCCATGAATTTATGATCCGCGGCATTTTTTGAGGTTTCGTCGTTTGTTTCGTCGTTTGCTTTGTCGCTTATGTCGCCCCGCCAGTCAAAATCGCTTGCTGCACCGGGCCCCGCATAGGTGATGAGGTTGGCTTTGGCGAGCGCGGCACAATTAAACGCGGTGAAATCACTGAAGCCGCAAAACACTTTTGCGGACGCGGCAACAGCGTTCCAATCAACCAGATGAAGCAACCGCGACATGCCATAGCCGCCGCGCGACATCATCATGGCGTCGATCGAGGGATCGGCCACCATTTGCAGAAAACTGGCGGCGCGCTCATGGTCTGGTCCTGCAAAATAGCGCCATTCATGGGTGGCGGCGGCCGCGACTTTAACGCGATAACCCTGTGCTTCCAGCGTCGCCACGGCAGTGGTTAAACGATCCGTATTCATCGCGCCGGAAGGCGAAAAAATACCGATAGTGCCGCCTGGCAAGAGTGGCCTTGGCTTGATAAATACAGATTGCATTAGAAAATAATGGTTGGCTTGATTGTCGATTCAGTATCGACGTCATCAGCGACGCAGCGCCTGTGCGTCCACCACTGCCAGCGCTGACATATTAATAATACGGCGCACGGTTGCGGTCGGCGTGACAATGTGTACCGGCATGGCCGCACCCAGCAAAATCGGGCCAATGGTAATGCCGCCGCCGGACGCGGTCTTCAGTAGATTAAACGCAATATTAGCGGCATCGAGCGTCGGCATAATTAATAAATTCGCTTCGCCTTTAAGACGCGATTCCGGGTATGCGTGATGGCGCACATGTTCTGAAAGTGCTGCATCGCCATGCATTTCGCCTTCAACTTCCAGATCAGGATCGAGCTCGTTAATGAGTACCAGCGCAGCACGCATTTTGACCGCAGAGGGATAATCAGAAGTACCAAAGCTGGAGTGCGACAACAGCGCCACTTTCGGTACCACACCGAAACGGCGCATCTCCTCCGCAGCCAGAATGGTCATCTCGGCAATCTGCTCGGGCGTCGGATCCTGATTGATATAAGTGTCACAAATAAATACGGTGCGCTTTGGCAGCATCAGAAGATTCATGGCGTATAAATTATTCACACCGGCGCGGCGACCAATCACCTGTTTGATGTAGTGCAGATGTAGCGCGTGGGTGCCGAAGGTGCCGCAGATCATTCCGTCAGCGTGGCCTTTATGCATCATCATCGCGCCGATCAGCGTCAGGCGACGTCGCATTTCAATCTTTGCGTATTGAACCGAAACACCGCCGCGTTTGGTCAGCTCGTAATAGGCCATCCAGTAATCGCGATAACGTTCGTCCCATTCGGGATTGATAATTTCGAAATCGACGCCCGCCTTCATGCGCAGCCCAAATTTTTCAATGCGCTTCTCAATAATGCCGGGACGTCCAATCAAAATCGGATGCGCCAATTTCTCGTCCAGCACGGCTTGCACTGCGCGCATCACGCGTTCATCCTCGCCTTCGGCATACACGATGCGCTTCGGCGCTTGTTTGGCTTTAGCAAACACAGGTTTCATGATGAGGCCGGATTGATAAACGAACTGATCAAGCCGCTGCAAATACGCATCCCAATCCGTAATCGGGCTGGTGGCCACACCGCTGGCCATGGCAGCCTTTGCTACAGCGGGCGCTACTTTCGCAATCAGGCGTGGATCAAACGGACGCGGAATTAAATAATCGCGACCAAAGCCCGACGGCGCATCGCTATAAGCCATTGCCACCACATCCGACTGCTCTGCTTGCGCGAGCTCAGCGATCGCGTATACGGCGGCTAATTTCATGGCTTCGTTGATGGTGGTGGCTCCAACATCCAGCGCGCCACGAAAAATAAATGGAAAACACAATACGTTATTAACCTGATTTGGATAATCCGAACGCCCGGTCGCGATGACGGCGTCTTCGCGTACTGCGCGAATTTCTTCGGGTAATATTTCCGGTGTGGGGTTGGCGAGCGCAAAAATAACTGGATTCGGGGCCATGCGTTTCACCATGTCCTGCTTCAGCACGCCACCAGCCGACAAACCCAAAAACACATCGGCGTCATTGATCACATCGCCCAGGCCACGTGATGGTGTGTCCTTGGCATAGCGAGCTTTGTTGTCGTCCATTTCGGCGACGCGGCCTTGATACACCACGCCGGCAATATCTGTCACCCAAATGTTTGACATTTTCATGCCAAGCGCCACCAGCATGTCGAGGCAGGCCAGTGCGGCAGCACCTGCACCGGATGCCACTAATTTCACGGTGGCAATATCTTTGCCGACGACTTTTAAACCATTGACGATGGCCGCGCCGACGATTATCGCGGTGCCGTGCTGATCATCATGAAACACCGGGATTTTCATCCGTTCGCGCAGTTTTTTCTCGACGTAAAAACATTCGGGCGCTTTAATATCTTCAAGATTAATGCCGCCAAAAGTAGGTTCAAGCGACGCAATAATGTCGACCAACTTGTCGGGATCGCGTTCGCTGATTTCGAGGTCAAACACATCAATCCCCGCAAATTTTTTAAACAAAACCGCTTTGCCTTCCATCACCGGTTTTGCCGCCAGCGGGCCAATATTGCCCAGTCCCAATACCGCCGTGCCGTTGGTAATCACCGCGACCAGATTGCCCCGCGAGGTTAAGTTGCGCACCTCGGCCGGATTTTCAACAATTGCCTCACACACCGCCGCGACTCCAGGGGTATAGGCCAGCGCCAGATCACGTTGCGTGGCAAGCGGCTTGGTCGCCGCAATTTCAATTTTTCCTGGGGATGGAAATTGGTGATATTCAAGTGCGCTTTTTTTAATATCATCATGCATGAGCGTTTTTAACCTAGGCTTTGATAAACAACGTGTCAACGAGTAAGTAACAAATAGCAAATATTAGAAATCAAGCAGGGGCGAGCAGGCTGGCAAGGCGCTTAGATCTGCTTTAACTTTACCACGCAGGCGCTAAAGCGCGTCCGAATCATGTTGCGTTTTTGGTCAAACAAAACTACTTTTTTAGTATTTTGTTTAGGCCGATTAATGCTTTTCAATAAGCCAAATCATCTAAGCGTATTAAAAACCCCATTATTGACGGCGTGTTTTGAGCGTAAATCGCTGCTGATGCCTGTCAATGCGGGGGTTCTAAAATAATTAAAATCGGTTGACAAACAAAACAATATAACTAAGAATATAGTTATGAATATTAATTACACTCAAAAAATTCCCGACGCGTGGCGAAATATTGCGAAAGTTTTCGTTGCTCTCGGTGACGAACATCGCCAACGGATCTTGCTGACATTCGAGCGCGGCGAACATTTGAATGTAGGCCAGATTGTAGACGTCTCTACGCTGTCACGCTCTGCCGTTTCCCACCACCTAAAAATACTGCGCGAAGCGGGCGTGCTTGATTCAGAAAAAATTGGCAAAGAAGTTTATTTTTGGCTGAACAAGAAACCGATTAAAGAATCGTTACAAGCGGTACTGGATTACGTAAAGTCGCAGTAAAAAAATTTTGAGCGTATATATCGAAATATCTAATTATATCGTTATGAAAGAATTTTTATGTCAAATTTATCGATGCTGTTCGGAAGCGAAACGATTACGCACTGGCTTGGTAATACATTCAACCAGTTTGAGGTTCAAATTGCGGTGGCGCTTCTGCTTTTGGGTATTTATTGTTGTTGTCGTATTGCTGAGAGCCTCAAACCTGGTGGCAACCTCCCGCTCAGATTTGGCTGGCGATGGCGCGTGTTGACAACAACAATTGCTGAATTCGTATTGGTGGTGTTTTTTGGGCTACTTTTCAAAAGCTGGTGCGAGCTACCTTCATTGCTAAGCTGGGGTGATAACTTGGGCGCGGTGACGGGTGGCTTTCTAACTTATTTTTTAGCCAGTTTCTTCTTCTATTGGTGGCATCGTATTCGCCATGAAAGTGATTGGCTATGGCGTATTTTTCATCAACTTCACCATAGCCCGCAGCGACTCGAAACGATGACTACCTTCTATAAGCACCCTGCGGAAGTGGCGGCCAATTCGTTAATTAGCGCAATCATTACTTTTCTTTTGTTTGGTTTAACCGTTGAAGGTGCGATGGCCTACACGGCATTTACTGTGGCAGCGCAGTTTTTTGTGCACGTAAACATTAAGACGCCTCGCTGGATGGGCTATTTTTTTCAGCGTCCTGAAATGCATCGTATTCATCATCAAATGGATCGTCACAAAAATAACTACGGCGACATTGTTTGGTGGGACATGATTTTCGGCACCTATGAAAATCCGGCGACGTTCGATGGGCGTTGTGGATTCAGCGATGAGCGGGAAGAGCGCCTTAACGACATGCTGCTGTTTAAGGATGTGCATAAGGAGCATCAATCATGAACCGCCGTAACGCAATCGCCGCAACGGCGCTATGTTGCATAGCTGATATGGCGCGAGCTTTGCCGTTTAATGTCGATACAGGCAGTACCTTGCTGAATCCATGCAAAACGCGTCTGCCTCAGGCTCTGCGTGAACATGAATTGGTTCGCGCTGCCTGGAATGGACTGGATGCGAACCAAGTATGGGATGTTCATGCACATTTGCTGGGTGATGGACAGTCTGGAAGCGGCTGCTGGATCAGCCCGAAAATGCGTTCCATTTTTTATCCACAGCAATTTTTGCAGCGCAAATTTTTTGAAAATGGCGCATGCGCGATCGACGACGACGGCGGGCTCGACGATAGCTATTTGGCGCGGCTCGCAAATTTAATTGATGAATTTCCGGGAGGTGCCGGAATGATGCTGCTTGCTTTTGACCACAGCTATAACGCGGACGGTAGCAAGGATTTATCACGCGCCGCATTCCATGTGCCGAATCGTTATGCGTTGAATATTGCAAAGCGATTTCCAACACGTTTTCGCGCGGTGGCCTCTGTGCATCCCTATCGTAGCGAGGCGCTGACCGCATTGGCGGATGCAAAGCGCGAGGGTGCGGTGGCCATAAAGTGGCTGCCGTCGGCGATGGGCATTGATCCTGCGTCGCCGCTGTGCGATAAATTTTATGAAGCCTTGAAATTGCATAATCTGCCGCTGATTACACACGCTGGGCAGGAGCGTGCCGTCAAGGGCGCGCATGAACAGCATTTTGGCAATCCGCTGCGACTGCGTCGCCCACTGGATCATGGCGTTAAGGTGATCGTCGCGCATTGCGCGAGCATGGGCGAGGATCGTGATCTTGACCGCGGGCCGAATGGAAAATTCGTGAGCTGCTTTGAATTGTTTGAGCGTCTGATGGATGACAAGCAATATGAAAATAATCTGCTGGCCGATATTTCAGCCACGCCACAAACCAACCGTGCAGCCGTGATTAAAAAAATTATTGAGCACGACCACTGGCATCCACGATTGCTCAACGGTACCGACTATCCGTTGCCGGGGGTAGTGCCGCTGTTCTCGGTTGATGGCTTAGTCGAACGCGGCTGGCTGACCAAAAGTGAGGGCGGTGTGATGAAGGAAATTCGCGAATACAATCCGGTGTTGTTCGATTTTGTGTTGAAGCGAACTTTGCGTGTGAATGGAAAACGAATGAGCAATACAATATTCGAAACTGCGCGACATTTTCAATTTGCTAGTACTGTGTAATTTGATTCAACTTATTTAAATTGTCACTGAACCGCTCCTTCCCAAATGAAAATGGGGGTCCCACAGGGACTTCCGTTGGTCGAAGTTGGGATGGGGGATTGTCCGCATTTGAGGCAACGGCAAATTAGCAAACATCGCTCTGATCCCGGCCTTCTCCCGTCGCCGGGGGAAGGAGCAGTGTAGTGAGGTTTTAACTAGGTCGCTTTATCCAGTCAACACCGAACTGAGATTTAAAAATAACAGGAACCCGCATGTCATCCACTGAATCCACCATTGCCGAACCGCGCACTGAACCACACGCTGCTCTCAGCGGTGAGCGTCCAACGCAAAGCCAATTCGCGCTGCTCAAACAACGCCGCTTTGCGCCATTTTTCTGGACACAGTTTTTGGGTGCCGGTAATGACAATATTTTCAAGTTTGCCTTTACGGTGTTGGCGACCTATTCGGCAGCGGCGTGGGGCGGAATGGACGCCACTACTGCGGGGCCGTTGATTGGGGGGCTATTTATTACGCCGTTCGTATTGTTCTCAGCCACCGCTGGGCAGCTTGCCGATAAATACGAAAAATCATTTCTCACGCGCATTGTCAAAAATCTCGAAATCGCTTTCATGATTGTGATTGCGGCGGGTTTTGTTATGCAAATGGTGTCGCTATTGTTTGTAGGCGTGTTTTTGATGGGTTGCCATTCGACATTGTTCGGACCGGTCAAGTTTGCTTACCTGCCGCAGCATCTGAGCGATGCTGAACTCACGGGCGGTAACGGGCTGGTTGAGATGGGAACATTTACCGCGATCTTGTTGGGCACCATGCTGGGCGGCGCGCTGGTGGCCATGCCATCCGCAGGGCCAACCTACGTTGCGGTAGCCTCGCTGGTGGTGGCTGTTATTGGTCGCGTGGTGGCGGGTTTCATTCCCCACTCTCCCGCGCCCCAGCCTGATTTGAAAGTGAACTGGAATCCCGTGACCGAGACCTGGACAAATCTCAAAATTGCGCATAAAAACCGTGTCGTTTTTCATTCGCTTATCGGCAATTCCTGGCTATGGTTTTTTGGCTCAGTTTTCCTCACCTCGTTTACGGGTTTTTCAAAGGAAGTATTGGGCGGAAATGAGCAGGTCGTGACACTTTTGCTGGCGCTGTTCTCAGTTGGCATTGGCCTCGGCTGCGTGCTGTGCGAAAAAATGTCAGGCCATAAAGTGGAAATCGGTTTAGTGCCATTCGGGGCAATTGGAATGACGCTTTTTGCAGTTGATCTGTATTTCGCCTCGCGCGGGCTAAGTGCGTCAAAGCCCGGTGCGGCGCTGATTGGCATCAGCGAATTTATGAAAGTCTGGCAGCATTGGCGTGTGGCGGCAGATTTGTTTTTACTCGCCATGTTTGCCGGTTTTTTCAGCGTGCCTTTGTATGCCCTGATGCAGGCCCGATCCGATAAAAATTTCCGCGCCCGCATCATCGCGGCAAACAATATTTTGAATGCTCTGTTCATGGTGGTTGCGTCAATCATGGCGGCGGCGCTGTTGAAAGCCGGGCTTACCCTGCCGCAGTTATACCTAGTCGTTGGCATCATGAACGCAGCAGTTGCGCTCTATATCTTCCTGCTGATTCCTGAATTTTTGATGCGGTTTCTGATCTGGATGTTGATCCATACGTTTTATCGCGTTGATAAAAAAGGTCTGGAAAATATTCCCGATGAAGGCGCGTGTTTGCTGGTGTGCAACCATGTAAGTTTTGTTGATGCGCTGGTGGTGGGCGGCTGTATTTCACGCCCCGTGCGCTTCGTCATGGATCACCGAATTTATAAAATGCCGTTGCTGAACTTTGTATTCCGCACCGCCGGCACGGTGCCGATTGCCTCCGCCAAAGAAGACCCGGTGATGCTGGAGCTGGCTTATGACCGCATTGACGAATATCTGAAAGCGGGCGAAGTGGTTTGTATTTTCCCCGAAGGCCGCATCACCGATAACGGCGAGATGTATCCGTTCAAAAAAGGCGTGCTGCGTATCATTGAACGCACCGCCGTACCGGTGATTCCAATGGCGCTGCGCGGGTTGTGGGGCAGCTTTTTCTCGCGCTGGGGCGGCGTGGCGATGCGCTACCCGCGCGGCGTTTTTTCCAATATCTCGCTGGTAATTGGTAAAGCGTGGCATCCACAATTGGTGACACCGGAAACACTGCAAATGAAAGTGGCAGATTTGCGTGGGGATTGGAAATAGACACGCCAGAAAAATTATTGCGTGTGCTGTCAGACTGCCTGGCGCAGTATTGTCCTGAAAAGCCAGATGTGGCATTAGCGCTTTCCGGCGGCATTGATTCGATGGTTTTGCTTGATGTTTTGACTAAGCGCAATGCCTTACCCCCGAAAGGAGGTCTCCATCGAAATGACGGGCCCAGAGTGGTTCTCCGAGCAATCCATGTCAATCATGGTGTTAGCAGAAATGCCGATGCTTGGGCGCAATTTTGCGTGGAAGAATGTTCAAAACGTGATGTGCCGATTACCGTTGAAATCGTCAATGTGGATCGGCGCTCAGGCTTGGGGCTGGAAGCGGCAGCACGCGAGGCGCGCTATGCGGCACTGATGAAATCAGACGCCAAATTTATTCTCGTCGCGCAACATCAAACCGATCAGGCCGAAACGGTACTGCACCAAATGTTGCGCGGCACGGGTTTGCAAGGTTTGGCGGGCATGGGCGAGGCGCGTGAACTTCGACTAGGGCAGATGTTGTTGCGACCTTTGCTGAACGTGAGCCGCGACGATATTGAAAAATACGCGAAAGAAAATCAATTGAAATGGATTGAAGATGAATCCAATGACGACACAACCTATACGCGCAACTACATTCGCCACGACATCGTGCCCGTGATCGCGTCCCGCTTCCCACATTACGCATCCTCGCTCGAGCGCATTGCCCGTCACGCGCATGAAGGCGCGGAACTCAACGAGGCGCTTGCAAAAATGGATTTAAAATTGTGTGGCGCAGATGCGTTCTCAGGCGCGTTCGCCGATGCGCTCGACACACTGTCGTTACCGCGACAAATCAACGCGCTTTACCATTGGCTGCGCTGGCAAAAAGTGGCGCCTGCCTCGCGGGACCAGCTTGAAGCATGGGCATCACAATTGTTTCGCGTGCCGCCGGATGGCAAACCGCATTTGGCGGGTGGGCATGATTATGTGATTCGACGCCGCCGCAATGTGTTGACGTGTGAAAAAATAGCGGATGCAAAAACGGATGTAAAGCTAGATTAGGCTAAACCACGCCCGCAGTGACGATAAAATTAGCAGCGCTTATTTTTAACGGTCATTCCGAACGGGCTCATGCGAGGAATCTGCTTTATTTATACCAGGCAAAAAAGCAGATTCCCTTATATACGCATCTCTGAACGGCGATAACTGATATTTCACCGCCAAGCTCTGGCGTTGGTGGGCTTATCGGGGTTAAATGTGCCGGACGCCCCGCAATGAACGGGTCTGTACCTGCAGCGCTCATGCTGACCTCCCCAATTCTCTTTTAAACCCGACAGCCAACCTGTCCTCCGTGGTAAAATCATGCGTTTTCATTACCTTACCGGAGTTTCTTCACATGGCTGTTGAGCGCACTTTTTCCATTATCAAACCTGATGCGGTTGCTAAAAACGTAATCGGTCAAATTTATTCCCGTTTTGAGGGCGCTGGCCTGAAGGTCATCGCGGCTCGCATGATTCACCTTTCACGCGCTGAAGCCGAAGGTTTTTACGCGGTTCACAAGGCGCGCCCGTTCTTCAACGATCTCGTTACGTTCATGATTTCGGGCCCGGTGATGGCGCAGGTGCTTGAGGGCGAGGGCGCGATTTTGAAAAATCGTGATTTGATGGGTGCTACCGATCCTAAAAAAGCGTCGCCAGGCACGATCCGCGCTGACTTTGCGGATTCGATTGATGCGAACGCTGTTCATGGCTCTGATGCTGCTGAAACGGCTGCTGTTGAGATCGCATACTTTTTCCCGGCGCTGAATGTTTATTCACGCTAGGATTTGATGAAATCGATCATTCTGGCTTGGCCCGAATGATCGATTTAAAAAAGGGTTTCGTAACCTCCCTTTTGTAAACTCAGGACTCAAAAATGGCCGTTCCCCACCACGCAAAAACGAATTTGCCGAACCTCTTGGGAATGACGCTTCCTGAGATGACTTCGTTTTTTGCCGGGCTCGGCGAAAAGCCGTTCCGCGCCAAGCAGGTATTCCGCTGGATTCATCATTTTGGTGTCGATAATTTCGACGCGATGACGGACCTTGCCAAATCGTTGCGGGAGAAATTGCCATTGGTTGCAGCGATCTCCCCGCCGATTTTAATGACCTCGCAAGAATCGAAAGACGGCACCCGCAAATGGCTGCTGGACGTGGGCACGGGTAATGGCATTGAAGTGGTTTTTATTCCAGAAGATAATCGCGGCACGCTGTGTGTGTCGAGTCAGGTCGGTTGCGCGCTGGATTGCACATTTTGCTCGACCGGCAAGCAGGGATTCAATCGCAATCTCACCACCGCTGAAATTATCGGGCAGCTTTGGTGGGCGAGTAAGGCACTCGGCAGAAATCCAAAGGATGAACGCATTATCAGCAATGTCGTGATGATGGGCATGGGCGAGCCGCTGGCGAATTTTGATTGTGTGACCAACGCGATGGACATCATGCTCGACGATCACGCGTACGGGCTTTCGCGGCGTCGCGTGACGCTTTCCACGAGCGGGATTGTGCCAAATCTGATTCGTTTGAAAACCCGTTGTCCGGTGGCGCTGGCCGTCTCACTCCACGCGCCCAATGACGCACTGCGCGATGTGCTGGTGCCGATCAATCAAAAATATCCGCTGGCAGAATTATTCGCCGCGATCAAAGATTATCTGGAAGCCGCGCCGCGAGAATTTGTGACGTTTGAATATGTGATGCTCGACCAAGTGAACGACAGCGTGCAGCATGCGCATGAGTTGGTAAAGCTGGTGGGCGATTTACCTTGTAAACTCAATTTGATTCCGTGGAATCCGTTTCCGGAGGCGAATTACAAACGCTCCAGCAACAACCAGATTCATCGCTTTCGCGAAGTACTGCAAGACGCGGGCCTGATCGTGACGATTCGTAAAACACGCGGCGATGATATCGACGCGGCATGCGGCCAATTGGCCGGGCAGGTGGTAGATAAATCCAACCGAAAATTGATCGCCATTAAAACGGTTAACAGCGCATTGCTTGATGGCAAACCGGTTGCGGTAAGTTGATTGATTTTCGCTAGCGCTGAGCAACAATCATGGAGAGTGCATTGAAATTATTTTTTTCGTTGATATCGTGGAAATCCCCTGCTCTTGGCGCAGCTATTCTCACAACGGCGGTTGCGACGTTAGTGCTGCTGACGGGATGCGTTACCTCGACCACCGTTGCGACCAAAATTCCGGATCAGGCCGCTAAAACTGATGCGCTGTACCGGGCGCAAATTCATACTGAGCGCGCGAGCGAATATTATCGGTTGGGCCGCATACCGGTGGCGCTTGAGGCCGCCAAAGAAGCGGTGGCTGCATTACCGACCCATGCGCCTGCTTACAACATGCTGGGCATTGTTTATAACGAATTGCGGCAGGACGATCAAGCGCGCGAAGCCTATGAAACCGCGCTGCGTCTGGCCCCCAATGATTCTGAAACACTCAATAACTACGGCTGGTTTTTATGCCAGCATCAAAACCCCAGGCAGGCGATGCAGTATTTCGAAACCGCGCTTAAAAATCCGGTGTATGCCTCACCTGAACGAGCGCTTTACAACATGGGCGTTTGCGCGCGTCGCATTGGCGATAGCGCGTTGGCGGAACGGCAATTGCGCGAGGCCTTGCGCCGTCAGCCGCGCTACGCCGCCGCGATGTATGAGCTGGCGGATATTGACTTCGCTCAGAATAAATTCAAAGAAGCAGAAACCATGCTGGCCCGACATAATGAGCTGACGCCGACGCCAACTGCTGATGCATTGCTGCTGGGCGCGCGCATCGCGCGGGCGGAGAATGACAAGCAGGCTGAGGCGAGTTACGTGCAGCAGCTGCGTCGGCGCTTTCCCGATGCCGTGCAAACCCGCAGCGCCGTGGACGGGCGTTAAATTTTGTTGAGAATGGCTGCTGTCTTAAATTGAATGTTTGCCTGCAATTATCAATTTACCTAGCTGTCAGGTTGTCAATTACTCACGCACACCCGTCACCATGATTTTCCGAATATTCCATTTTTTTAGTTGCAATCTTTCTGACACGAAACAACATGGCAACTGATCCTTTCGAAAAATTTCCCCCATTTGCACCGGTGCCGGCAGCGGCTGCAGCGGATTCATCCTCCGCCCATGCCCATGCTCCTGCCTCTGCCCCTGCGTCTGATGATCGACAGTCATCACCCGGTGCGATGCTGCGCAATGCCCGTGAGGCGGCCGGATTATCGATTGGCGACGTAGCGACGCGGCTACGAATGGGCGTGCGACAGGTTGATGCTCTGGAGCGCGCGGATTACGTCTTGCTGCCGACCGGCACTTTTTTGCGCGGTATGGTGCGTAACTACGCCAAGATGGTTCATGTTGACGCAGACGCCGCCATCCGCGTGCTCGAAAGCACGCATACCCATGCAGCAGTCAGCTTGAAAGACGCAAACATCGTGGTGCCGAGCCACAACATCAAGCTCGGCGGTGGCCGAGCCGAGCCGGTAAACCCTAAAGTGCGGGTCGCGATTACGTGCCTGGTGCTGGTTTTGCTGGGTGCGGCGGCATGGTACTGGTGGCAATATGTGCGTCCGAATTTGAGTAGCGGTGGTCGGCCCGTCGCGACCAAGCCATCAGCAGACAAACTCGCGGCAGTGCCGAATGTACTAGTGCTATCAGAGGCACCGACACCTGCGCTCGCGGCCGCGCCAGAAAAAATTGGCGAACAAGCCAATGCGGCCGCCAATACCGCTACTACAGTTTCCGCAATACCGACCTTGCAGCCTGAAAACTCCACGCCCCTGAGTGCACCGCCGATGGGAGCTGTACCCGCAGCCACCCCGGCGACGAGGGGTTTGACTCTGCCGCCGGCCGGTGCTCCCATCCCAACCGCATTGGTCAATCCTGAAACGGCCAACATCCCGGCCAAGGAGTCAACCAATCTGAAAGCCGACCCGAATGCGGTGGCGCGTCCTGCGGGCAGCAGTGTGCTGGCATTCAAATTTACCGGTGAATCGTGGATTGACGTCGTTGATGGTCGAGGCAAAGCGCTGGTCTCGCGCCGTTTCAAGGCGGGCGAGACTAGCGAGCTTGTTGGCCGCGCGCCGTTTTCAATTGTCGTCGGTAATGCGGCGCAAGTTAAAATGACCTACAACGGCAACGACTTTGATTTAACGCCGCACACGCGTGTTGCCGTGGCACGCGTCACATTGAAGTAGCTTCACGTTTTTTATTTTTTTGAAATAGATCCACAACGAATCCAGAAAGAACCTGCCGAGTCACGCTATGTTTAATCTACCCCGTCGCCGTTCGCGCCAAATTAAAATCGGTCATGTACTTGTCGGTGGTGATGCGCCGATCATGGTGCAATCCATGACCAATACGGATACCGAAGATATCGCCGCCACCGTCAAACAAGTCGCGGAATTAGCGCGCGCAGGCTCGGAAGCGGTGCGTATTACCGTCAACACACTGGCCGCCGCCCGAGCCGTGCCCGAGATTCGCGCGCAGCTGGACGCGATGGGGCTTAACGTCCCGCTGATTGGTGATTTTCATTTTAACGGCCACAAACTTTTAACCGAAGTGCCCGATTGCGCCAGAGCCTTGGGCAAGCTGCGGATTAATCCCGGCAACGTGGGGCAAGGCAGCAAACGCGATGATCAATTTGGCGCGATGATTAACGCCGCAATCAAGTTCGATAAGCCGGTGCGCATCGGCGTGAACTGGGGTTCGCTCGATCCTGAATTGATCGCCCGCATGATGGATAAGAACGCACAACTGGCTTCACCGCTCGAGGCAGATGCGGTGATGCGCGAAGCGTTGATCGTCTCGGCATTGGAAAGTGCCGCCAAAGCCGAGGAATTGGGCCTTGCGGGCGATAAAATTTGTTTGTCCTGCAAGGTTAGCTCGGTGCAGGATTTAATCGCCGTGTATCGCGATCTTGCCAGCCGCTGCGATTATCCGCTTCACTTGGGTCTCACCGAAGCCGGCATGGGTTCGAAAGGGATTGTCGCCTCGACGGCGGCGTTAAGCGTGCTGCTGCAAGAGGGCATTGGCGACACCATTCGAATTTCGCTCACGCCCGAACCGAATGGCGATCGCACCAAAGAAGTGATCGTCGCGCAAGAAATTTTGCAGACCATGGGCCTGCGTGCGTTTACGCCGATGGTCGCCGCCTGTCCCGGCTGTGGCCGCACCACTAGCACCTATTTTCAGGCGCTGGCTGAAAGCATCCAATCCTATTTGCGCAATCAAATGCCGGTTTGGAAAACCAAATTTCCAGGCGTCGAAGATATGCACGTTGCGGTAATGGGCTGTGTGGTCAACGGCCCCGGCGAATCTAAGCTCGCCAACATCGGCATCTCGCTGCCTGGCTCCGGTGAACGACCGGTGGCCCCGGTTTACATCGACGGTGAAAAAGCGGTGACGTTAAAAGGCGACCATATCGCCGAAGAATTCCAAACGCTGGTCGACGAATACGTCGCCAAGACCTATGCGCCGGGGGCGGAACGTAAAACCGTGAGCCGTAAAAAAGAAATCCCGATCAAGGTATTGGCATAGCGCGGATTAGTAAGATACCCGCTGGTATTGCCGTTCGGAGCAGAAGTGGTCCAGAAGGCTTTCCAGTGCTAGCGGTGCCAGGTTCTGGGGATTGGCAAATGATGCTACCTGACGGCAAAGGCGTTCACATGCGCTTAAGTTTGGGTTTTGCAGACCACGCCAATTGATCGCTCGCGATCATCCGGCCCAAACCTTAAACCTGCGAGCGGCATGATGATTTCACTCCAGCAGATTTCACTGCCTGACCTTCACGATCTGGCAGAGTCCCGCACGCCAGCCGCGCAACAATCACGTGTCCTTGACGACGGATTGCCGCCGCCGTTCGTGGCTGCTCGCGCCTTGAAACATCTTGCCGCGGGGAAATCCGAACACTGGTGCGCGACGTTTTATGTGGTGAGAGCTTCAGACAATAAAATTGTTGGCAGTTGCGGTTTCAAGGATGAGCCCATCGCCGGACGCGTTGAAATTGGCTATGGCATCGCCCCGGCTGGTCAAAGGCAGGGTGTTGCGACCGCTGCCGTCAAATTATTATTGCAACTCGCGCGTAAACAAGGAGCGAGCCAAGTGCTGGCCGAGATACTTCCCGACAATATTGCGTCTGCACGCGTCGTTGAAAAGCTGAATTTCGAGCGAGTTGGCGCTCGTGTGGACGAGGCAGGAGTTTGGGTCATTGAATGGATTGCGCAGGTTGATAAGATCAAGGTTGGTGGAGCTCATAATGGTTGATTTCACTGTGTTCAATTTCATCGCATTTCAGATGTCCCAGAAATAAAATCGGGATTGGCTGGCGGCCAATCCCGATTTCGCTCAATGCAATACCGCTTCAGCCGCGATGCCTCTGAGTATTTAAAACGGAATCTTCGTGATGCTGCGAATTTGTGTATAGCTGCCGCTTCCCGAAAGCCCGGTGCTTACGGTGAACATCAGATTCAGTCCGCCAGTGGTGGTGGTGGTGACCGCCGCGCTGCCGGAACCGGAGACAGGCACATTGCTGATGTCGGCCACACGCCAGCCGGGTGTCAGATAGTGACTGCCGCCGTTTGAGCGGCTGCGGTACAGCGTGGCTGAACTGCTCCCGCCGACATTGCCGTTATACGCGGGCATGTACATGGTCAAGAACATCGGGTTGCGATTTTCATCATAGTGGTAGATTACGCCAAACGCAGCACTGCCGTGTTGCGCCAGCGAATAGCCCCAGCCGGACGCATCAGGTTGGTAATACACGTCCGAAGCGTCGTTGGGGAACGCGGAGAAACCGGTTCCGAATGGGAAACGCGTAATCAGTTTTCGTATCGTGGTCGCATTGTTGGTGGCGCTGGCATTGATCGTGTAGTCAAAGGCTGCATTGTTGGCGTCGGTAAACGTAAATGTTCCGTTACCAATATAAGTAGTGGTCGCGCCGCTAAAGGCCGTGTCATTGAACGGCGTGCCAGTGGTGCGGTAAAGTCGTCCGCTACAGACGCTGCCATTGAATGGAATCAAGTCGCAACCCGACATGACGATGAACAGCTGATTACCCGACTGATCATAGGTGTACCAAGTAGCAAAAATATTTCCCGTTGCGTGCTGTGTGATCTGGATGCCCCAGCCGGATTCCGCCGGGCCGCCCCACCAGATATCGGTAAAGTTTGGTGGCGTTATAGTTTTGTTGATGAAGCGCTTGATTGCCGGATAAATCTGGTCGAAACGCGAGTAGTAGGCGTAGTTACCTCCGCTGGCGGTCTGGTTGCGGTTTTCGCAGGTGGCGGGCCCGCCAACCAGGGTGCCGCGCAGAGAATAGTCGCCGCTGGCGGTGGTAAGAAGTCCGGCACCTGTGCTGCCAGGCGAAGTGGTACCAGTGGTGTAGGTGGCACTGGCGAAGGTGCCGGTCAAGCCAGCGAAATCATTGCGGAATCGCTCGACTGAGCCCAGCGTCAACCGTGTTGGATCGCCCAGTGAATGATGCAACACGCTGATGGATTCACCGACAGCAATGGGATTCGTGTCCCATCCTGAGAAAAAGACGCCACCCGGGGGAATGCCGTTCATACGCAGAAAGGCGCTGTCGTTATTAAAATCCGACACGAGTAACGCAGCGCCGCCATCGATGATTGTGGCGCTGTTGACGGCGACATCAAATACACGCGGATTCGCGCAGGTCGTGTTTTCGTAAAACCAGAACGACGTGAGCGTATTGGCGCTGGCCTGGCTGCTAATGCAGCGATTTGAGGTAAGTAGATACGGCGTTTGTGTTGTCGGGTCGTTGTCGTTTAGTAGCGTCGCAGTGCACGTAAATGTGGCCGATGTCACGCCACCTTGCCCGTTGTCGGCCTGAAAAGAAATCATCGCGACCGCGTTTTTGGCATTCAGATAACCTGGTGTTTGCGAAGCGCACACCGCGTCAACATTGCAGTCGCCGAACGCTTTTGCATCGGAGAATTTTTGCGACGGGGTGGCAAAAATATGCGATACCGCTTCTACGCTGAATTTCAATTCATCTGTATTCGCACTACCCAAGTCGGCACTGCGCGGCACGGAAATTTCGATCAATTGCACATCGCCTTCCGTCAGCGGCGTCCAGTAAATATCGTGTGCATCATTTAACGTCGTGAGTTGAAGCTTGTCGGCGATCGCTGCGGCGATTGAAGGGTGTGCATCACCCGAAAATCGAATCTCTGTGCCATCAGGCACGTTGCTAACGGCAAGTCCCACTCGGATTGCTTTTGCGGTGGGCGACGAGACGCGCAAATAAGCCAATTTGCTACCGTCGGCTAGACTCGTCCATTTGAGTGCGGGCGTGGTTCCGAGGTTTGGTAGCTCCTCTCGCAGCGTACGCGAAATGCCAATTTGCAATGCCGGTTTCGCCTTTCCGGTGGCAGCATCACCCACGCTGTTCGACTCTTTTACCGCATCGATTTTCGCTGTGCTAATCGCGGGAAAATCAATCGCCGTAAAGTTAGTTTGCATGGCGGCTGTGCCGCGCAGCGGCAAGCGCGCAGCCGCTTTGGTGCGAGCCTCATCGGGCTTGGCATATTCGCCTTCCATGCGTGGGTAACTCGCGGCCATTGCTGATTTGCAAAATGCGGTGGCGCTCAACACAGTGGCAATAAATGCGACGGATATGAATGAAGTGACGAGCGCTGCGCTGCACACGCGCAGCGAATGTCGTGCGCCATGAAGCGGAAATTTAACGCGGTTTGCAGTGCTGACTTGCATGGTGTGGCTCCGGCTGGATAGGTAAATGAAACGTGACCACATCGTATTCTCGGCACGACTACAAACTTGACTGCCCAGCGCATACAGGGTGGGTAGGCATTCGCCTACAACTGCCGACACACCACAATGTCGCGCAGCTATCAACAAAAAAATTGTTAGCGGCGCATACGAAAAGTGCCCGCCCGGCTTGCCGATGAGAGCGTAGTTGGCTCAATCGGCAGGCTGGGCGGGCACTTTAATACCGCCTAGTTGGCAATGCGCTTAGAACGGCACGCGCGTTAGCGCGCGTGTCTGGGTGTAGTTGTTGCCGTTACTGTTGACGGTGAAGGTGAGATTTAATCCGCCTGGTATCACGCTGACGCTGGCATTGCCTGAGCCAGACACTGGCACATTGCTGATGTCGGAGGCACGCCAGGTGGGTGAGAGGTAGCTGCTATTACCGTTGGATCGGGTGCGATATAACGTTGCTGCACCGCCGCTGGTGTTGTTAAAGGTCGGCATATACATTGTCAGAAACATCGGGTTACTATTTTCATCGTAGTGATAGATCACACCAAACGCGGCGTCTGTATGTTGTGCCAATGAATAGCCCCAGCCGGACGCGTCGGATTTGTAATAAATATCCGAGTTATCGTTGGGGAAAGTGGCAAAGCCAGTGCCGTATGGGAAACGGCTGATAAATTTGCGGATCGATACGGTGTTGTTGGTCGCGGTGGCCCCAATCGTGTAATCAAAAATGGCGTTGTTCGGCCCCGTGAAGGTAAACGTCGCGGTGCCCACTTGTGTGACCGAAGCGCCCACGAAGGTCGGCACGTTGAACGGTGTGCCGGTGGTGCGGTAGAGATTCCCGCTACAGGTGCTGCCGTTAAAGGCGCCTAAATCGCAGCCCGACATGGTGATGAAAAGCTGATTACCCGCTTGGTCATAGGTGTACCAAGTCGCAAAAATATTGCCGGATTGATGCTGTGTGATTTGAATGCCCCAGCCCGATTCAGCTGCACCCGCCCACCAGATGTCGGTGTAGTTGGTGGTGGCAGTGCCTTTGAAAAGATACTGTTGAATTGCCGGGAAAACGAGGTCGAAGCGTGAGAAGTAGTCGTAATTGCCGGAGCTAGCGGGCAGATTGGAGGTAGTGCAATCCGCAGGCCCGCCGTATAAGCCACCACGGAGGAAATAGTTGCCACCTGATTGCGTCAAGATGCCTGAACCTGAGCTCCCACCTGCGGTGCTGCCGGTAGAGTAGGTCGGGCTGATAAAGCTGCCAGTTAGACCGCCGAAACCGGTACGAAAGCTATCAACGATTCCCAGCGAAATGCGCTTCGGATCGCCGTCTGGATGATGAATCACGCTGATGCTGTCGCCAATATTAATCGTGTTGGCATCCCAGCCGAGAAAAAATGCCCCGGCGGGTGGTGGGTTATTGAGCTGCAAAAGTAGGGCATCACTGTTGGTGTCTGCGAACAATAAGGTCGCGCCGCCCGTCACAATAAAGCGGCCAGATGGCCCGACGTCAAAAGTTCTGGGGTTGGCACAGGTGGGATTTTCGTAATACCAATAAGTGTTTACAGTGTTTGCGCTGGCCTGCGTGCTGACGCAGTGATTGGCGCTGAAAAAATACGGAATTTGGGTGTTGGGATCGTTGTCGTTTAAGAGCGTACCTGTGCAGATATAAGAACCTCCGGCACCGTTTTGTTGAAACACCATTTCAGCAACTGCATTTTTTGCGTTCACAAATCCTTGCGTCTGCGGCGCACAGATAACGTCAACGTTGCAATCGCCCACAGCCTTTGCATCGGTGAATTTCTGCGATGGTGTTGCAAAAATATGCGAAACAGAATCTATCGTAAATTTGAACGCAGCCGTGTCGCTGCCCGCAGGCAATGAAATTTCAATCAGCTGATATTGCCCCTCGGTCATGGGCGTCCAGTAAAGTCCTTTGTCGTCTCTAAGAGTCGTTACTTCATTTGCGTTGGCCAATGCGACCACTTCAGTCGGGCTGTCAGCGCCGACAAATCGAAGCTCCAGCCCAATCGGTGCATTCGTAATATTCAGGCCGACGCGAATCGCTTTGGCTTCCGCTGATTTAATGCGCAGGTAAGCGACTTTGCTGCCATTGATGCCAGTTTTCCAGTGCAGATTGGCGGGGGCGTCAACATTTGGCAATTCCTCACGCATGGAGCGTGAAATACCAATCTGTATCGATTTTTTACTGCCGCCGATGCTGTTTGATTTTTTGATCGCATCAATCTTGGTGGTTGCCATCGCGGGAAGTTCTACTGCTGCGAAATCAGACTGCATCGGCAGTGTGCCTTTGAGCACCAGCAGCGCCGCAGATTTAGCGGCAGCGGCGGCGTTTTGCTTGGCGTATTCGCCCTGCACGTTAGGCATGTCGGCCGCGAAGGATGACGCACAGAAGCTAACACCCAAGGCGGTCGAGACGATAAACGCCGAGATCAAAGAAACAATGTTTTTGGGCATTTTGGTTTGCATAGAAAAACTCCAGAGCGAAAAAATTGAAGGTGATGAATTGGAATTGCCGAATACTACCGTAGAACAGATACGCACAAAGCCTATCATTCGTTGACATGTCGCCAAATGGCGACATGTCAGATTCCGCCAAATGGCGAAAATTCACGCTGCGCCGAATGGCGACAATTCAGGGTAATCACGTAAATATGTACGCATTTGATCATAAATCGTCTGCTGGGTTCAACATTAGGTGGCAAGATTGAAGCAATGCGTAAAGTAAGGTGTGGAGTACGGCCGCACCAACAGCCCAAAGGCTTTATGCGAGGATAGCCACGAGGGTCAGATTCCTTGTAAAATCAGAAGCTTTGTTGGCGACATCAACGGCAATCAATTTTTTGAAGATATAAGTAAATCTTGTGAGTAAAATTCCGGAAATAACCCTGCATACGGCGGCGACCAAACTTCCCACCAAAGTGCCCACCAAAACGGCGACTAAAATACAGGCCGTGCGCGGCATGAATGATCTGCTGCCCCAGGATGCGCCGCTCTGGCAATTTTTAGAAGACACGACTCGCGATGTGTTTGAACAATACGGTTATCGCCTGATGCGGTCGCCCGTGGTGGAACCGACGCCACTATTTGTGCGCTCTATCGGCGAAGTGACGGACATCGTTGAAAAGGAAATGTATTCGTTCGAAGACGGGGCGAATGGCGAAAAATTAACCTTGCGGCCGGAGGCTACGGCGGGTCTAGTGCGCGCGGCGATTGAACACAATATTTTGTATGAAGGCCCGAAGCGTATCTGGACCTGGGGCCCGATGTTTCGTCACGAGCGCCCGCAGAAAGGCCGCTACCGGCAGTTTCACCAGTTTGATGTGGAAGCGTTTGGTTTCGCCGGACCCGATGTCGATGCCGAACAGATTGTGCTGCTGACGCGCTTATGGAGGCGATTAGGCATTAACAATGTGGCGCTGCATATCAATTCAATCGGTGACGCTGCCGCGCGCGTGGCACATCGCGAGGCGCTGGTGACATATTTTGAAGCGCATGTGGACGAGCTCGACGAGGACGCCAAACGTCGGCTCTACACCAATCCGCTGCGCACGCTGGATAGTAAAAACCCGACGATGCAGGCGCTAGTTGATGGCGCGCCCAAATTAATGGCGTTTCTTGACGAGGCCGCGATTGCGCACTTTAACGGCGTAAAGCAACGTCTCGACGCGGCGCGCGTAACCTACACCGTGAACCCACGCCTGGTGCGGGGATTCGATTATTACAACCGCACCGTGTTTGAGTTTATTGCTACCGGCCGCGATTGGGAACTGACGATTGCGGGCGGTGGGCGCTACGATGGCCTGTTCACAGAGCTGGGCGGCAAGCCGACCCCAAGCTGCGGCTTCGGTGTTGGCGTTGAGCGGGTGATGATGGCGTTGCAGGAAAGCGCGCCGATTGCCGTCGATCACCTCGATGCCTATGTTGTTTACTCGGCAGAAACTCAGGACGCGGCCTGGATCGCGGCTGAGCGTTTGCGTGATCAAGGGCTTAAGGTGGCGGTGCATGGTGCAATTGACGCAAGCGTAGCGAGCTTTAAGTCGCAAATGAAGAAAGCTGACGGCAGCGGCGCTCGCTTTGCTATTATCTTGGGTCCGGATGAGGTCGCTCAGTCGATGGTCAGCTTGAAAGATTTGCGCGGTGGCATTCAGCAGCTGGTGACTTTGGAACAGGCCGCTGCGGTGTTGAAATCACCATTCTCCCAGTAAATTTTTAAGAGTTTTTAACGATGTCAGCAATTTCAGATCCGCAATATCAAAAAGGTTTTCCATGTCAGCTTACGATTTAGAAGAACAAGAGCGCATCTCCGCGCTCAAGGATTGGTGGGACAAATGGGGCACGTGGGTATACCTCGCGGTGGCCGCATTTTTTATTGGTGTAATTGGGGTTTATTTTTGGCGCGACTATCAAGGCCGCCAGGCAGCGCAGGCTGAAACATTATTCAAGAGCGTGAAAAAAACGGCTGAAGAAGTTAACGCCAGCAAAGAATACAAAAAACTATCTGAGGCGGCCAACGCGCTTTCTGAAAAATTCCCCCGCACTTTCCAGGCGACGGATGCGCAACTGATGGCGGCCAAAAGCGCGTTCGAGGCCAAGGATTACGCCACCGCCAAAACCCATCTGCAATGGGTGATTGACAATGGCCGTGATACGCATCGCAGCATTGCGCGCGTGCAACTGGCCAGCGTGATGCTGGAGGATAAAAAATACGATGACGCGTTGAAAGTATTGGACGGCGTAAAAGAAGATTCATTTGCGGGGATTGCCGCCGATTTGCGCGGCGATATATTTGCCGTTCAGGGCAAACGCGATGAGGCTCGAGCCGCGTATCAAGTTGCCGTTGAAAAAGCCGGCGAACGTAGCCCCCTCAAAGCAATTTCGCAAGCTAAGCTGGACGCATTTGGCGGTGCTGCTGTAATCGCGCCGGTGGCGGCCACGGCATCTGCAGCTGACATCAAGCCAACCGATGACAAAGGAGCTAAAAAGTGACCTCACCGCTTAGGGTTCAGTTCAAGGGACATCTCAAGGCGCGTGCTTTTATGCTGAACCGTCTGTTGATGTCGTTAGCCGCGCCGGTAGCGGCGCAGTTCGCAGCACGCCGCCGCTGGAGGCTGGCCGTTGCATTCTCGGTCGTGGCATCGGCAGCATTGAGTGGTTGCGGTACGTTCGGCGGCGGTAATTCCAGCGGCGGAAGTTGGTTTAGCGGATGGTTTGGTGGCGGCGGTAAAAAGCCGGTGGTGCTCGCTGAAATGAAAAATGACACGGTGACGATCGCCTGGACGGCCTACACCGGCAAATCGGGCGGCTATTTATTTGCGCCTGCGTTCGCTGACAAGCTGGTTTACGTTGCCGGCCACGATGGCACGCTTAACGCGCTGGCGGACGAGGGCGGTCGCATCGTCACCAGAATTGATGCAAAAGCAAAACTGAGCGGCGGCGTTGGCGCAGCCGAAAATATTGTGGTCGTGGCGAGCAACAAAGGCGAGGTGCTTGCATTTGATCCGGCAGGACGTTCGCTGTGGAAATCAAGTGTTGCTGGCGAAGTATTGGCACCACCGAGTGTGATGGCGGCCAATGTTATTGTCCGCACCGCAGATGGCCGCATATTTGCGCTTAACCGCGCCGATGGAAAACGAAAATGGGTATTTCAGCGCCCACCGCCTTCGCTGACGTTGCGCACCAATGCCGGCGTGCTGGTCAGCGGCAACACCATCTACGCGGGATATCCCGGCGGAAAAGTGGTCGCGATTGAAGCCGAGAGCGGCAAACCGACTTGGGAAGCGACGGTATCGCTTCCACGAGGTGCCACCGAGCTTGAACGGGTGGCCGATGTATCAGGAATTCCGGTGCTCGATGATTCACGCATTTGCGCGTCGGTCTATCAGGGACGCACCGGTTGCGTTGAAACCCTCAATGGCAACGTACTGTGGACGCGTGAAATATCCAGCGCTGATGGCGTTGCGATTGATGCCAAATATTTATATGTGGCCGATGTAGACGGCAATGTCCACGCGCTGGACAAGACAACGGGTGCGTCAGTATGGAAACAGGAGAAATTGGTGAATCGTGACCCCGGCACGCCAGTCGTGTTGAAGGGCAAGGTTTTAGTTGGTGATGCAAACGGATTGATCCACGCGCTCTCGGTTGAAAATGGTGAGCTGATTGGCCGCGCAACGACCGATGGCAGCCGCATTGTGTCGTTGCTTGCCTATGGCGATCATGCCGTGGCGCAAACGGATAAAGGCGCGGTGTATTTGCTCACGGTGAAGTGACGAAGCGGCCCGAGGTCGGCAATCGCGAGGGCATTATCACAAGGTTCAAAAAAGATCCGATAATTTTCCAAAAAACTTTGTATAATCAATGGGTTTGGTGAGTTAAAAAAATCTATTGCAAGGATTCGCAGTACTCCCACCAGACGCTGCTTGAAAAAAGGCGCACGTGAACGTCGGAACCTGATGTCAACCATTTGTGTGTTACGCCGTTTTAGTGGGGCAACCTTCGGGATTGGGTTGAATTGGGTTTATAAAAGATTCGCCCCGGCAAATTTGAACGCGCTCCGTTTCTCCGACGTTTTACTTCATTCACCACAAGGAAAAGATATGAAAAAAATCCTCGCAATTTTTGTCGCGTTTTTCGCTTCAATCACCATGGCATACGCTGCCGTGAATCTGAATACCGCCACTAAAGGAGAGTTGATCACGCTCGACGGTATTGGCGAAGTCAAGGCACAGGCCATCATTGACTACCGCACCAAAAACGGCCCGTTTAAATCCATGGCCGACGTAGACAAGGTGCCTGGTATTGGTGAAGGCACGTTGAAGAAAATCGACAAAGAAGTATCGTTAAGCGGCAAAACCACCGTGGCCGCCAAAGCGGATGCCAAGCCAGCCGTTAAAGCAGAAGCAAAGCCCGCTCCCGCCGCGCCGGCACCAGTCGCAAAAGCTGAAATGAAAAAAGATGATGCTCCTGCGAAAGCAGAGAAGGCAGCAGCACCCGCCAAAACAGAAAAAGCAATGGCCGCTGACGCGAAAAAAGCCGATACAAAGGAAATGACACCTGCCGAAAAGAAAGTCGCTGCTGCTGAAGAGAAGAAAGCAAAAGCCGCTGCTGCCAAGCAAGCGAAGGCCGACAAAGCTGCCAAGGCCGCTGAAGAAAAGAAAGCCAAAGCCGACAAGGTCGCTGAAGAAAAGAAAGCCAAAGCCGACAAAGCTAAAGCTGACAAAGAAGCCAAAGCTGCCGCTGCTAAAGCACCAAAAGCGGATAAGCCCGCCGCGAAAGATGTCGCTAAGGATGCACCAAAAGACGCACCAAAGAAGTAATATTGCCGTGAATCAGTCGGCAGTCATCTTGCCGTAGATATCAAAAAGCCCCGCGGCAATGCGGGGCTTTTTTTAGCTGGCTTTTATGATGATGCTTATAACGACTCTTATAACGATCCTGATTCTTCGGCCTTAAAGCAACAACGCTATGTAACCACGCTACTTTTTTGCGGGTTAAAGGTCGCCGCTGACCACCACTTCAACACCCACATTCGCCCATTCCATTGCTTCCTGCTTTAGCTCATAGGCGGTCAAATCATTTTTTGCCAGCCAGTCGTGCTCTACCTTGAGCGTGAATTTGCGTTCGGGCAGATTGCGCGACAAGCTGAACCGTTGGTCACCCGGATTTCGACGGCTGCGCGCCAGCAATACCGATAACCGCAAACACAGCACCCGCGATACAAATAAATCATCTTGAATCTGTTCAGCACTTAGCTTGGAAAGTTTACCGCGCTGCGCGAGGATTAAGGTGGCGAGTGTTGCCTGTTCGCGTTTTGAAAATCCGGGCATGTCAGCATTGCCGATGATATAGGACGAATGTTTATGAAATCCTGCCTGCGCAATCGAGATGCCGATCTCGTGCAACCGGCACGCCCAGCCTAGTGCTTGGCGATGCTGATAGCGTCGCTCATTCAATAATTCGGCATCATTTTGTTCGCTGCCCACGGATTGATTTGCAATATCAGTTGCACTATCAGTTGAACTATCAATCGCATCAAAAAATCGAAGGGCGGCGGTCTCGACCCTGGCGGCTTGTGCCTGGTCAACATGATAGCGTTTGGCAAACTGGATGACTGTGGCGTCGCGGATGTCGGTATGCGATGTGCGTCCAAGCAAATCGTAAAGGACGCCATCTCGCAGCGCGGTATCCGCAATCGCCATTTCCTTTAAATCAAGCTCTTCAAAAACGGCGGTCATGATTGCCAGTCCGCCCGGTAACACCGGCACCCGATCCCCTTTAACACCCGGTAAATCAAGGCTTTTGAAGTCTCCCGCCTTAAGCGCTTTTTCTTTCAGCCATGCCAGACCATCGCGCGTGATGGCATGGGTTGATTGGCCGTTTTCTACCAGAATAATGCTCAGCGCTTTCGCCGTACCGCTTGAGCCGTAGGCCTCGCGCCAGCCTTCTCTGCGAAACGGAGTGGTGATGGACTCCAGTTCGCGTGCTGCAGCGTACTCGGCTTCTTTGAATGATTTACGATCAAGCTTGCCACCGGGGAAATAGCGCTCTGAAAACGACACACAGCCCATGTACAGGCTATCGACCAATTTCGGTTTCATCCGGTGGCCGATAATAAATTCAGTTGAGCCACCACCAATGTCGACCACCAGCCGATTTTGATTGGCGGGCGGCAAACTATGTGCCACGCCAATATAAATTAGGCGGGCCTCCTCACGGCCCGCGATCACTTCTATTGGATAGCCTAGAATCGCTTCCGCTTCACGGATAAAACTATTCGCGTTTTTGGCGATTCGAAGCGCATTGGTGCCGACCACTCTCACCGCGTCTTTGGGCAGGTCGCGCAGCCGCTCCGCAAATATTCGCAGCGCATTAAAAGCGCGCTCGGCAGTTGCCGGGTCAATTTGCTTTTCAGGGGTGACGCCTGCGCCAAGCCGTACCGTTTCCTTCAAATTATCCAGCGCGTAGAGTTGATTATCCACGACTCGGGCGATTTGCAAATGAAAACTGTTGGAGCCGAGATCAACTGCAGCGAGCGTGTGATGGGGCATGTTCTATAGAATTTTTATGGAGTTTGTTTAGCGCAACATCAGCGCAACGAGGCTGGTGAGAGTATGTCACACGGTACACGTAAACCAGCCAGTAGCCACACGTCACAAAAACGTCATAAGCTAACGGTATTGTGACAAAAAATTCTAAAACCCCCTGAGCATGGCCACTAAAAAAACCGTTAGCCGATTTTTGAATCGGGAAATTCAGTCACTTGCGTTTAATCGTCGCGTGTTGGCGCAAGCTGAGGATAAAACAGTTCCATTGTTGGAACGCCTCAAATATTTGTCAATCGTGTCATCAAATCTCGACGAGTTTTTTGAGATCCGCGTCGCCGGCCTGAAAGAGCAGATCAAGCTGAACTCTACCGCGCGTAGCGCTGACGACCGCAGCGCCAAAGAAACCTTGCGCCTGGTGGTGGTGGAAGTCAATGCGATGGTAGTGCGCCAGTACTCGCTGCTCAACGATGAAATGTTTCCGGCGATGGCGGCGGAGGGTATTCGTTTTGTCCGGCGTGCGAATTGGACGCCAGTGCAACAAGCATGGGTTAAAGATTTTTTCTTTCGCGAAATGATGCCGCTGCTCACGCCCATCGGGCTTGACCCCGCCCATCCGTTCCCGCGCATTTTTAACAAGTCGCTGAATTTCGCCATAGAGCTCCGAGGTCGTGATGCATTTGGTCGCGACTCGCAACGCGCGATTGTGCAGGCGCCCAGAGTGTTGCCGCGCGTAATCAAATTTCCGCCCGGCGTGGCGAATCTGGCGGATTACAAATCTAGCGAATTTGTGTTTCTAACGTCAATCCTGCATGCGCATGTGGGGGAATTGTTTGCAGGCATGGAAGTGCTTGGTTGCTATCAATTTCGCGTGACACGAAACTCTGATTTATTTGTTGATGAGGAGGAGGTAAAAAATCTTCGTATTGCGCTGCAAGGTGAATTGCCGCAGCGCCATTTGGGTGATGCCGTACGGCTGGAAGTAGCCGACAATTGCTCGCATGAAATGACGCAATTTTTACTTGCGCAGGTGGAGCTGGAGGAGATGGATCTTTACCGTGTGAATGGCCCGGTCAATCTGGTGCGGTTGATGAATGTGCCCGATCAAATGGCGCGCCCCGATCTTAAATTCGCGCCGTTCGCAGCGGGTTTGCCGAAAGTTTTGCAGAAGCTTAACAAACAGAAAGAAATGAGCAGTATCTTTGAGTTGCTGGCCAAACAAGACGTGTTGCTGCATCATCCGTTTCAAAGCTTCGCGCCCGTAATTGAGTTCATTCAGCAGGCCGCACGAGATCCACAGGTGGTCGCGATTAAACAAACGGTGTACCGAACCGGTACCGATTCAGCGATTATGGAAACGCTGATTGATGCGGCCAAACGTGGCAAAGAAGTCACGGTGGTGGTCGAGCTGATGGCGCGGTTTGATGAAGAGGCAAATCTTAATTGGGCAGCAAAGCTAGAGGCGGTGGGCGCGCATGTGGTCTATGGTGTGGTCGGTCACAAGACGCATGCAAAGATGGCCCTGATCGTGCGGCGCGAGTTTGAAACTGGCGACGAGGGCCGCAAAATATTACGCCGCTATGTGCATCTGGGCACCGGCAATTACCATCCGAGGACCGCGCGGCTTTACACTGATTTTGGGTTGTTGACATCAAACGATGGCATTTGCGCTGACGTGAATGAAATTTTTGTGCAGCTGACCGGTCTCGGCAAGGCGACCAAGTTGAAGCATGTTTGGCAGTCGCCCTTTACGCTGCACCAGCGCGTGATTGCCTCGATTGAAAATGAAATCAAGCTGGCGAAATCGGGCAAGCGCGCGGCGGTTATTGCCAAAATGAATTCGCTGCTTGATCCGGTGGTGATTGAGGCGCTTTATAGGGCATCTGCGGCAGGCGTAAAAGTTGATCTGATTGTGCGCGGCGTGTGCGCGCTCCGGCCCGGCGTGGCGGGATTGTCAGAGAACATTCGAGTGCGATCTATCGTAGGACGATTTTTGGAACACACGCGAATATTTTATTTCCGCGAAGGCGGCCAGGAACGGGTGATGCTGTCGAGCGCCGATTGGATGGAGCGTAATTTCTTCCGACGCATCGAAACATGTTTTCCGATTCTCGACCCCAAGCTAAAAAAACGTGTGATCAGCGAAGGCCTCACACCTTATTTGAAGGACAACGCGCAAGCGTGGGAAATGGACGGGGAGGGCGGTTACACACGGAAGAAGCCTAGTCGCGGCCCGCGAGGTGTGCGTAAGGCCGCCCAAGAGCAATTGCTACAGCTACTCGCTATCGAATAAGGGCGAGCACTGTTTGATTTGCACGATGGGCGAACCGCTTCATGAACTTACCAAAGCTTCCACCAGGCTCTCGAACTGCCTGGTTTAGCGACCATCGCGTTATTCGGAAAGTTTTTTTCCAATACCCGGCGCGAGGAAGAAGCTAGTTCGGGCAAACCCATTTTTTCATAAGCTTCCACGCTGACTTCTAGCGCTTCTTGGATCGCGGGTGCTTGCGGATAACGTTGAAGCACGTTTTGAGCACGATTGACCGACGCAAGATACGCACCACGGCTCATGTAATAGCGCGCGACAGAAACATCATGTCGCGCCAGCGTATTGACTAAATAGGCCATGCGGATGCGCGCGTCATCCGAATAAATGCTGTCCGGAAAACGAATCACCAGATCTTTGAACGCTTCGAACGATTCACGCAGCGCTTTCGGATCACGATCCGCTGGATCAAGATTAAGCAAATCGCCGAACAATCCCAGGTCTGGCTTGAAAAACGCGAGTGCCTTCAAATAAAGCGCGTAGTCGAGATTGGGGTGGTTGGGGTGCAATTTGATAAAGCGCTCAGTCGCGGCGACGGCCTGCGTACTGTCATTTTCTTTATAATAAGCGTAGGCAATGTCAAGTTGTGCCTGCTGCGCGTAGCGGCCAAACGGGTAGCGCGCCTCTAGTGATTCATATAGCCTGATAGCGCCCGGATAATTACCGGAATTCAGGTCGGATTTTGCGTTTTTGTAGAACTCTTCAACGCTCCAGTTTTTTTGCTCATTCAGCTTCTCACCAAAAAAACTGCAAGCGCCCAGCAAGCTCAAGCCCAACACGGCGATAGTGGTGACGAGGAAGGATGTGAGTGAGCGACGTGTCATAATTTGTAGATGCCAATCGAATTTGAAGATGAAGATTATAGCCCAATCGAGCCACAAGCCCTAGTTGGAACTCCCGTAACATCGGCTGTGGCACTAGGCACCAGCTCGGGCACGAAGTTGGATATAAAGCCCAACAGTGCCAGCGCGGTTCCCGAGGTAACGCTCACGGTGCCACTTGCAATGGCGGGTTTGCGATTTGACCAAGGCCTGGCAGAATTGTTTCCCGATTATTCGCGCAGTCGTCTGGCCGGAATGGTTAAAGAGGGCTCTATTTTGCTAGACGGCTTGTCCACCCAGCCGAAAACCAAACTCTTGGGTGGCGAGATAATTTATGCAACGCTAACGCCGCGTGAAGAGGAACTGGCGTTCAAGCCAGAGGTGCTGCCCATCGAAGCTATTTTTGAAGATGATTCGATCATCGTCATCAATAAGCCCGCAGGCTTGGTGGTGCATCCCGGCGCAGGTAACTGGAGTGGCACGTTGCTGAACGGCCTGCTCGCGCGCAATCCGCAGGTGGCGAATTTGGCGAGGGCGGGCATTGTCCATCGGCTCGATAAAGATACCAGCGGCGTGATGGTGGCCGCGAAGACGGAGGGTGCACAGTTCTCGCTGGTGCGCCAATTGCAGGCGCGCACCATGAAACGCATCTACAACGCGCTGGTGCGCGGCTATGTAAAAGACAGCGGTAAAGTTGACGCACCGATTGATCGTCACCCTCGTGAGCGCACCAAAATGGCGGTGATTGGCGATGTGCGACGGGGGGAATCGAACGCCGGAAAATCTGCTGTTACGCATTACCGCCCGATGGAGCGTTATGAATTTCATTCGCTGCTCGAATGCTCGCTCGAAACCGGCCGCACCCACCAAATCCGCGTCCACTTACAATCCATCGGTTTTCCGCTGGAAGGTGATCCTGTCTACGGCCCGACCATGACCAAGATTGATGCTCACGTTCGCGACACCTTCAACGCATTCGGGCGGCAGGCGCTGCATGCGCGCAGACTCACGCTGGAACATCCTGTCACCGCAGAATCAATGACCTTTGAAGCGCCGTTGCCAGAAGACATGCTGGCACTGATCGAATTCGTGCGCGGTTTGTAGAATGAGCAGCCGTAGCAACCATAGCAGCAATGGCGCTGATCGCGTCAACGATTTGAATTCGACTGATTTGATTGTCCCCAACTGGCCGCAGCCTGCTACCGTAAGGGCTCTCTTCACCATTCGCCACGGTGGCGTCAGCGTTAATACCGGCCAAGCCGATTTGGCCAGCCTAAACCTGGGTCGTTCTTCGGGTGATCAGCCAGACGCGATTGATGAAAATCGCCGACGATTGGCGGCACTTTTACCACGCGCGCCGAAATGGCTCAATCAGGTACACGGGTGCCGAGTCGTCGTGGCAGACGACATCATTGATTTAACGGAAGCGGTCGAGGCTGATGCAGTCGTCACCGATCAACCAAACATTCCCTGTGCCGTCATGGTGGCCGATTGTTTGCCCGTTTTGTTTTGTGATGATGGCGGCCAGCATGTCGCCGCTGCGCATGCCGGTTGGCGTGGCCTCGCCGCGGGCGTTTTGGAAAATACGGTCGCGGCCATGGCGGTTGCCCCCGGTAACATCATGGCATGGCTAGGCCCTGCCATTGGGCCATCGGCATTTGAGGTGGGCAAGGATGTATATGAGGTGTTTGTTTCGCGCGATTCCGCTGCCGCGGCATGTTTCCTGCTGCGTGGCGATGAGCATCCCGACAAGTTTATGGCCGATATTTACGCCCTTGCACGCTTGAGTCTCACCAGAGCGGGAGTGACGCGGATCTATGGTGGCAATTTCTGCACAGCAAGTGAGCCGTCACGTTTTTTTTCCTATCGACGAGAAGGCATGGCCGGTCGCAGCACGGGGCGGATGGCGGGGGTTATTTGGATTGAGCAATAGTCGCTCTCAAATAGGTTGGCCGATCGGCCGATTAAAAGGGTAATAGGGCGCAGCAAACCAGGGATACGGCGCTTTGCTACCGGGGCTGGAAAACACCCCCATTTCCGCCGGCGTAAGTCGTTTGACTTTCATCACCTTTTCGTAAGCGACACCGTCGACTTCAAACCTGACGGTTATCAAAACGTCTTAGGCATAGTGTAAGTCAGAGAGCATTTGTGTTATACTTATGCAATCAAGTTGCAAATAGAACCCAAGTTTTGGCGTGCTTTTTAGAGGCCCAGAATATGCTTTTTTTGCTGGCGAATGAGCGTCTTCTGATGGCACCAAGTAGAAAACCAAAAATATTTAGTGGTGCGCTTAGACTCCCCCGCCTTTGAACACATGACACTTATCCATATCATCATTGCTTGCCTGGCGGGCAGCACACTCTCTGCGCTGCTGGCGGGGTTGCTGGCTTGGCGGGTTCAACCTCGTTTAATTCCGCTATTTGTAAGCTATGCGGTGGGCGCTTTGCTGGGCGTGGTGTTTCTGGACTTGCTACCGCATATATTTGAGTCGGGCGCGAAATCGCATCAAGCCGCAGCCTGGATTCTGGCCGGGATCATGGCCTTCTTTGTGTTGGAAAAATTGGTCTTGTGGCGTCATAATCACGACCATGCGGGGCAGGCAGAAGCGGCTATCGCGAACGCAAAACCATCGATCCACGCGCGAGGACACAAACACGACCAAGGGCACGTCCACACGCCCGCGCATGCAGGCACACATTCCCACCCATCGATCACCGGTCGGGAAACGACGGCGTGGATGATCATCATTGGCGATGGCTTTCATAATTTCACCGATGGGCTGGCGATTGCCGCCGCTTTTTTGGCAGATTTTAAATTGGGCGTGGTCACCGCGGTAGCGATTATTGCGCACGAGTTGCCACAAGAGCTTGGCGATTTCCTGGTGCTCATTCATTCGGGTTTTAGCCGTGGACGCGCGCTGTTCTGGAATCTGGTTTCAAGCTTTGCCACGTTGGTAGGCGCGGTGTTGGCGTATTTTGCGCTGCGCAGTTTTGACGAATACGCCAACATATTTTTATGTTTTGCTGCCTCCAGCATGATCTACGTCGCGATTGCGGATTTGATTCCCGGCTTGCACAAGCGCGCCACGCTTGCCGATACGCTCCAGCAAATAGCGTTAATTTCGCTCGGTATCGCCTCGATCTGGTGTGTTCAGATTTTTGTCGGGCGTTAATTCCGGTGCTACCTCGGTTAATTGAGACGCATTTTTTTGTTGCGCCGCAGCATGCCGCCGAGCGGGTGTTCCGATCAACCACACTACCAATCCGCACGGCAATATGCCGAAAAATAAGAACGTCACCACGCCCGCGACCAGTGAGCTTTGCATCACCGCGACCATGAGCACGACGTACAACCAGGCAACAACAACAATATAAATTTTGGTACTCCTTTGGGCGGTTGCTTTTAGCGTCTCTTAAAGCCCAATGACTTGATTTGTTGAAACGATTTGTGAGCAAATCATGACGAAATAGTGGCCGGGGCCGCTTCATCATTTGATTTTCTGATGCGAGCGTGCAAAGCGTCCAATTCTGTCGCAAACTGCACATTAATCAATTCTCGTCAGCATATCGTAAATGAATTCCACCGCCAGCCCTATCGATATCAATAACGTCATTGCATCTATCCAAGAAGCGGGGACGCGCTGGATCCATGAAATGAGTGAAATTCAGCAGCCCCATAATTTTAACGAGGCGTGGAAAATATGCGCCGATGCGCTGCTGGCCGAGCCTGAAAAAATGGCGCTTTTGCAGGCACGGATTACAGCAGAGAATCAACGCCTGCTTGATCTGGTGTCGACCCCTGGTGCGGTAGACGTGACCACACTTCTAAGCCAAAAAGATAAACGGTTCAGCGGTCAAGGATGGCAAACAAACCCGGGGTTTCGTAATCTTGCCGAATCTTATCTGAGCACTACCCGGCTGATGCTTGATGCGCTCGACGCAGCGGATTTTGCGCCACAAACCAAGCACCGCATGAAGTTTTTCATGGGTCAACTCTTTGACGCGATATCGCCAACAAATTTCCTCATCACCAACCCGGATGCGATGGAAGCAGCATTGAAATCGCAGGGCGAAACGCTCAAGGCAGGCATCGAAAATCTGAAGGAAGATATGGCAAAAGGCCATATTTCGATGACCGATGAAAGCGCATTTCATGTCGGTGAAAATATCGCGATGACACCTGGCAGCGTGGTGTATGAAAACGAGATTTTCCAGCTGCTGCAATACACGCCACAAACAGCAACCGTATATCTGCGGCCCTTGCTGATGGTGCCGCCGTGCATCAACAAATTTTATATTCTCGATTTGCGTCCTGATAATTCATTCATCGAATATGCCGTGCAGCAGGGTTTCACCGTGTTTGTGATGTCGTGGCGAAACGTGAACGCCCGGCACGGTCATCTGACGTGGGATGATTATTTGATGCACGGGGTGATCAAGGCGATTGATACCGTGCGGGTAATCAGCAACGTCGAGAAGATAAACACGCTGGGTTTTTGCGTGGGCGGTACCATGCTCGCTTCTGCCCTGGCGGTGCTAAAACGCATGGGACACGACGTGGTGGAGAGCACCACCTTCCTCACCACCTTCCTCGATTTTTCAGACGTCGGTGATATTGACGCCTATGTTGACGAGGCGTTTGTAAAGCGCCGCGAAAGTGAAGTCGGTGCGGGCGGGATCGTCAACGGCACAGAGCTCGCCTTCGCGTTTTCTTCGTTGCGCGCAAATGATCTGGTGTGGAGTTATGTATCGAATAATTATCTACAGGGTAAAAAGCCGCCGCCGTTTGACCTTTTGTTCTGGAACGGCGACAGCACCAATCTGCCAGGCCCGTGGTATTGCTATTACCTGCACAACACTTATTTTGAAAATAACCTCGTCAAGCCGGACAAGCTGACCATGTGCGGCGTGTCGATTGATATCAGCAGGGTCGACATGCCGGCATTCGTATTTGCTGCGCGCGAGGACCATATTGTGCCGTGGCGCACGGCGTTTGCCAGCGCGGGCTATCTCGGCGGTCAGGTCGAATTCGTCTTGGGTGCTGCGGGGCATATCGCCGGTGTGGTCAATCCAGTTTCCAAAAACAAGCGCAGCTACTGGTTGAATGAACCCACAGATCATGCCGATTTGACTGCCGCAGGCGCAGGAAAATGGTTCGAATCATCGAAAGAAGTTCCCGGAAGCTGGTGGCCGCATTGGGCTGCGTGGCTGGGCAAAAAAAGTGGCCGCATGATTGATGCGAACCCCTCTATTGGCAATGCGCAGTTTCCGCCGATTGAGCCTGCGCCTGGCCGCTATGTTCGTGAAAAAAACCAATAGTTTGACCAACGATAAACTGCCGTCAACAAATTACGGTCGTAGGCGGTTTTTAGAAATAGTTAAAATAAGGTTATCAAGGAATCAAAAAATCAGCCTGAAAATCCGGTAGTAAGAAGTCAAATCGAAATTAAAAAACCAACGAGGAGAAACACCATGTCAGCAACACAACGGATTGCCATTGTCACCGGTGGAATGGGTGGTTTGGGTGAAGCCATTTGCATGAAGTTAGCCAGAATGGGCATCAAAGTCGTGGTCACCTATTCGCCGTCAAACACCAAGGCCGATCAATGGCTCAAAGACATGGCTGCACGAGATTTTCATGTGCATGCTTATGCCATTGATGTGGCAGATTTCGCGTCTTGCGCGGCGGGGATTGAGAAAATTCAAAAAGAAATTGGTCCGATTGATATTTTGATTAATAACGCCGGTATCACCCGCGATATGACATTCAAAAAAATGACCAAAGTGGACTGGGACGTCGTACTTGGCACCAACCTCGATAGCGTTTTTAATATGACCAAGCCCGTTATCGACGGCATGGTCGAGCGAGGCTGGGGTCGTGTAATTAACGTCTCATCCGTCAACGGCCAAAAAGGCGCATTCGGCCAGACTAACTACTCGGCGGCCAAATCCGGCATGCACGGGTTTAGTAAATCGCTCGCGCTCGAAGTGGCGCGCAAAGGCGTTACGGTCAACACGATCTCACCCGGCTACATTGGCACCGCCATGGTTACCGCCATTCCTGAAGATGTGCTGAATACCAAAATTATCCCGCAGATACCCATCGGACGCTTGGGCAAACCTGAGGAAGTCGCCGGTTTATGCGCGTATTTGGCGTCTGACGAAGCCGCGTTTATCACCGGTGCAAATATTGCGATCAATGGTGGGCAACATATGCAGTAGATTTTTTTCTGAATGCGAAAGCTCTTTATTTGGCGGGTGTTTCAGGGTGTTTTTGCGCTGAAACGCTCGTTAATCTTAATGGTGGTCATAGGGACTTTGCGAAATAAAAAATTGCACGACCCGAAGTAAGTTTTGTGCCCTTTGAGTCATTGGCAATATTTGTAAATTCTATTTGGCGCGATGTGGAAAGACAGCGTTAAGGCGCGATTCGCTGAACCCATCCGCGTTCAAATGATCGACAATTTGCTTGAAAGGTAAAAATTAAAAGGTATGCTTTGGCCGAAAATCATTTCATTTCTCGCAATGACCGCTCCGACGGCGTACTTTCGCAAATACGATTCTGTATATTGGTTAGGTCCTGAATGTGGCTTATTTAGTATCGATTCAGGATGGTTGGCATTCAAGTTTGATACTGAAGATCGCGTGTTGGCCACCAGAGTTGTATCGGACAAATTGGTTTGTGCTTGCGCACTGGCTTTGTTTTTCGCCAACGCCACTCACACCGTTTGCTGACCTTTAAGCATCTCAAAAAAGGCCAGCATAGGTTTGGTATTGGATAAGTAGCCTGACGACCTAGGAGACCGCGTTTTTTCCTATGCGCTAATTTGTTCTAACTCGCGTATAAACTCGCTCTCCAATTAAATTGACGTAAACGGCTCTATGCGCCACCAAGATTTTTGCGCTATCGATTTCGGCACATCCAATTCTGCGGTCGCGCTTCCCCAGCATCCATCGAATTCACCCGCTAAAAAATCACTGCGGCTGGCCGAGTTGGAGCCCGGCTTCACGTCTATGCCGACCGCTGTTTTCTATAACGTCGAGGATGGAACGCGTTGTTATGGGCGCGAGGCGGTGGCGGCGTATGTGGACGGCTATGACGGCCGCCTGATGCGCTCGATTAAAAGTATTCTGGGCTCGGATTTAATTGAAACTTCGACTGAAATCGGCCACGGGCAGGCGGTCAAATACATGGACGTGGTGACAGCGTATTTGCGCCATTTGAAGCAGGTCGCAGAGCGCCAGTCTGCGGGGAAGATTACGCGGGCCGTGATGGGTCGCCCGGTTTATTTTGTCGATGGCGATGACGTGCGCGACAAAAAAGCGGAGGACGCTTTAAAGATGGCGGCCCTTGCGGCTGGCTTCACTGATATTGCGTTTCAGTTTGAACCAATCGCGGCAGCACTCGATTATGAATCCACTATTGATCGCGAGCAGCTGGTGCTGATCGCCGATATTGGTGGTGGCACCTCAGATTTTTCGATTGTGCGGGTCGGGCCAAAGCAGTGCGAAAAGCTGGATCGTAAGCCCGATATTTTGGCAAACCATGGCATCCATGTGGCGGGAACCGACTTTGATTTTGCCGTGAATTTGGCGGCGATCATGCCGCATCTGGGACTCGGCTCGCTTGGCCCCAGCCATCAGGGCGCGCGAAAAGTGCCGTCGTCGGTCTATTTTGATCTCGCGACGTGGCATTTAATCAACACCGTATACGCCCATAACCGGGTCGCAGAACTTCGTGAAATGACCGCGATGTATGCAGACCAACTGCGCTATCGGCGGCTGATGCACGTGATTTCGCGCCGGCTGGGCCACGAATTGGCCGCAACGGCGGAAACCATAAAAATTGATGTTTCAACGACCGGGCGGGCCGATGTTGCACTCGCGAACGTCGAGGAAAATCTATCCGTTTCGTTTTCAGAAACACACCAAACCGAAGCACTCGGCTCAAAAATTGAAAAAATCGCCGCCGCTGCGCGCGAGACCGTGTGCATGGCCGGTGTCGCCCCGGACGCGATCAACGCAATTTACTTTACAGGCGGCTCAACTGGCCTAATGTCGCTCAACGATGCCATTGCCGCGTCATTTCCCGATGCAAAAAAAGCTACGGGTGACCGATTTGCCAGTGTCGCGACGGGTTTGGGTATTTATGCCGCCCGGCTTTTTGGGCATTGAATACTTAATCGTCAGATGATGATTTCCGCAATGATTTCGTGAGTTTTTGTCACAAACCAAGTAACATCAATAAATGCCCGGGTGGTGAAACAGGTAGACACAACGGACTTAAAATCCGTCGAGGCTAAACCCCTCGTACCGGTTCGATTCCGGTCCTGGGCACCAGAACGTAATCTAAAGCAGCGCAAAGGAATACAAAAAGCCGCGATTCTCCTAGGGAAAGCGGCTTTTTTTCGTCCAAAGCAGTCTAATCAAATTCATTGGCATACGTTGCTTTTTTGGGGTATTCTTGGCAAACGATACCCCTTTTCAAAAAGTCGATACCCCCAAATTGAAATTGACCGACAAAGCTGTGAGAAGCGCCAAGGCCGCGGACAAGGCTTATAAGCTTGCTGACGGCGGCGGCTTGTATCTTTTTGTCACGCCAACGGGTTCAAAGCTCTGGAGGCAAAAATATCACTTCCTTGGCAAAGAAAAGCTGCTTTCATTCGGGCCTTATCCTGATTTAACGCTGGCAGAAGCGCGAGAGCGAAGAGACGAAGCGCGCCGACAAATTTTGCGCGGCACGGACCCCGCGCAAGTTAAGCGCGAAAAAGAACTACTCATTTTGGATCGCGCGGCGAATACGTTCGAGCTTGTTACGCGCGAATGGCTGGCGAATAGCTCCGCAAAGTGGGTGCCCAGTCATACATCGCGAATTACCAAGCGCTTTGAACAAGATGTTTTCCCGACCATTGGCGCTCGCGCGGTATCCGAAGTGACGGCGCGTGAATTGCTTCAGATGCTGCGCAAGATCGAAGCCCGCGGCGTCATCGATACGGCCCATAGGATCCACCAAAACTGTGGCCAGGTGTTTCGGTATGCAATTGCTACCGGAAGGGCAGAGCGCGACGTTGCGGCTGATTTACGGGGCGCATTGAAGCCCATCGTAACCGAGCATCACGCCTCAATCACTGATCCGAAGGGCGTTGCCGATTTATTGCGCGCGATTCATGGGTACGAAGGCTCGATTGTCACTAAATGCGCGTTGCGATTGGCCCCGCTCGTGTTTCTGCGGCCTGGTGAATTGCGGCACGCAGAATGGACTGAAATCGACTTCGACAAAAGCGAATGGCGAATTCCGGCCGCAAAAATGAAAATGAATGCGCTGCATATCGTTCCCCTGTCAACACAGGCCATGGCCGCGCTAAAAGAGGTGCAGAAGGCAACCGGCAATGGACGCTATGTGTTTCCCAGCGTTCGCACCAGCGGCCGGCCCATGAGCGAGAACACCGTGAATGCCGCGCTGCGTCGCTTGGGGTATACAACTGACGAGATGACCGGCCACGGTTTCAGAAGCATGGCCAGCACCCTGCTAAACGAACAAGGTTGGAATCGGGACGCGATAGAGCGCCAATTGGCCCACGGTGAGCGCAACGCGGTTCGAGCCGCCTATAATTACGCCGAATTTTTACCAGAACGCCGCAAAATGATGCAAGCCTGGGCGGATTATCTTGAAAACCTTGCGCGGGGTGCAACCGTGCTGCAGATGCGCGTAGCGGGGGCAGATTAACGATTTTAAGACCGGTGCCGGTGCGGATCATCGGCAAAAGCGGCGCGTTGAGGTGTTGAAGCACCTTAACGCGCCTAACCGCAACCAAACCTAACTGAGAGGTTTACATTATGGCTATCGAACAGTTTACCAGCCGAACGAAGCGGCAAGCCGCAACGATTCGCGGCGCACTCCGTATTCTCGAACAGGAATTGAAAGACTACGGCCCCGCTTTGGCCAGCCCTAACGCTATTCGCAACCTTCTCCGGCTGCGCCTGGCGAGTGAAGAGCGGGAATTATTCATGTGCTTATTTTTGAATGCCCAAAATCAACTGATTGACGCTCGGACGATGTTCGCTGGCACGGTCACGCAGACCGCGTTTCATCCGAGGGAGGTTGCCCGCGCTGCGCTGCAATTAAATGCCGTTAGCATCATCGTCGCTCACAATCATCCCTCTGGAAATTGCAACCCGTCAACAGCGGATACATTACTCACAACGGCCTTGCGGGACGCGCTGGAATTGATTGATGTGCGATTGTTGGATCATTTTATTGTTGGTCAGGGCGCTATATTGAGTTTCGCAGAAGAAGGCCTTTTAAAATGAAGCGGGAATCGAAAAAGCTTGAGTTTAGCGACTCAAAAGATGAGTATTGCTGGGATCAAAATGGCCTTAGTGTTGTAAAGCCGCACTTCGAATCTGCCGTGCCTTGGCCTGACGGAATGTCTGAATTGGAGGCGATCAACGCGGCGGCAGGGCCATTGATCGTTGGTTCTAGCTATGTGCCAAGGGTTGCAAAAGATAACGACCCCATGATCGGCATTCTCATTCGCGTGAAATTGAAATTGCATAGGGAGACTGGTAATACCGTTTATTTGCTTGAAGCTTTTCTTTTGTCGCACGAGCTGGGCGTTTATCCGCCCGCCGCCGTGTTGAATTGGCTTGCTGAGGCCTTTAGTGATTTCCATCGCGAGAACGCAGTTGATGACCATGGCAACTCTCTTAATCTCTCAAAAATGCTTGGGCTTGCACCAGGTAAAGGGCAAGAGAATGTGTTCCAACCGCTTTTGCGCAATGAGTTATACGATCGACTGATGCTCGATATGGCGCACCTAAAAATCCACTTTGGACTTAGCGCGAGTGATGCGGCCCTTTTGGTTGAGGCTCGCTTGCGCGAAACGGTCGGCTGGAACAAGTCAAAATTTGGCATCAAGGCACCGTCCGTAGCGGATATGGTAAAAAAATACTCAAAGGTGCGGGCTGGGTATGA
>ENA-OFCD01000017-OFCD01000017.1-metagenomes-genome-assembly--contig:-NODE-17-length-100802-cov-5.975930_pt1 | contig 100802 bp, 80 predicted proteins | sample MGYA00153392_OFCD01 | MGnify analysis MGYA00153392 | reverse complement strand
CAATTCATATATTCGAATTTCCGCAAATAATAGTAATGTGAATGTTTTCACCTGTTTTAAATTCTTCCACACCCCATCCAAAGGATTCCCCATGCACCCCACCTACGTCATCCCCGGCCTGCGCACGCCTTTTTGCAAAGTTGATGGTCCGCTTAAAGGTTTCGATGCGATCGAGATGTCGGTGCCGGTTGTGCAGGCGATGGCGGCTATTGCGAAGCCGGATCTGATGATCTGGGGCACGGTGATTCCAAGTTTGCGCTGGAGCAATATTGCGCGTGAGGTGTTGATGGATGCGAAGCTTGATGAGACGATGCCGGCCTACTCGACGGTGCAGGCGTGCTCAACCTCGATGGTCGGCGTGTTTCAGGCGGCGGGTTTGCTGAGCGAGCATGCACCGCTGGCGATGGTGGGCGGTGTGGAGGCGATGAGTCAGGTGCAAATCGGCTTGACGCAGGGCTTGTCAAACTGGCTGCGTGCGGTGATGCAGGCGCGCACCTTCGGGCAGCGGCTGGATGCGCTCGGAAATATTAAATTCAAAGACGTCCGGCTCGATATTCCGAGCGTGAAAAATCGCTCGACTGGCAAGAGCATGGGTGAGCACTGCGAGGAAATGACCAAACGCTGGAAGATCCCGCGTGATGCGCAAGACCGCCTCGCCTACCAGAGCCACGCCCGTGCGGTGAAGGCGATGAGCGATGGCTTCTTTGACGATCTCATCATCAGCATCAACGGCATCGCGAAGGATGGCATTCCGCGCGCGGATTCCACACCGGAGAAATTGGCGACATTGAAACCGGCATTTGACCGCAGCGGTAGCGGCACGATCACCGCTGGCAATGCCTCGCCGCTCACCGATGGCGCTGCCGCGATCTGGGTAGCCAATGAGCAAGGCCTGGCCAAGCTGCCGACTGATGTGGTGCACGTGAAGCTGCTCGATTATGAAATGGCAGGCGTTGATATTTTTACCGAAGGCCTGCTGATGGCACCGGCCTACGCGATCCCGCGTTTGCTTGCACGTCACGGCTTGATGCTCACCGATATTGACCTATGGGAAATCCACGAAGCGTTTGCAGCCCAGGTGCATTGCAACATCGCCGCTATTGAAAACGAATCGTTCCTGCGTGAAAAAGTAAACGTGAATCATCCGCTTGGCAAATTTCCGTGGGAGCGATTAAACCCCAACGGCGGCAGTGTGGCCATCGGCCATCCTTTCGGCGCAACTGGCGCACGCATCCTGTCGCAAGCCACAAAAGAACTCGCCGCGATGGGTGCAGGCAAAAAAGCCATCGTCAGTATTTGCGCAGATGGCGGGTTGGGGACGGTGGCGTTGCTGGAAAGTGTTTAGTTTTTTGATGGCGGTTGATTCGTTACGCAAAAGACATAGTGCTCGATGTATGCGGCGACACGGGGAAAAGAAGGTTGACTAATTTTGTCACTTAACCGCCCCTCATTTCGCGCTCGTTTTCAAGTTGCTTCAAATGCGCCCGCAGTTCGCTGTTGGTCACTAATTCAATCGATTTGATCTCACGCCCGAGCAGCTGTGAATAGGCCGTTGCCGTTTTCTCGTAATGCTGTTCCATCGAGTAGATTTTGTCCGCTATACCGCGCCGACGAAACGCTTCCACCGTTTCGGGGCTGGGCTTTGGTAACAGAGCCAGACGCTGCTCGGCGATTCTGCGAATGAGCTCAAGCTCTTGTTCTTGAGCCAAGCGCCGTTGCAAGATATTCGCATATAAAAAATTGAATGCTGTTTGCCTCCACTGCGGCCGCTGCATGCGCTCTGCATAATCTGCGACCGCGTCGTCTACAGTCCTGCGGCGGAATCGTTCGGTGATAAGCGAGTCACCTTTCGCTTCGGCTTGAGTTTCCATCATCCGCCATACGGCGTTATGGGTCTGGTTACGGCTGCTACCTTCACGCAGTTCCGTATGAATGCCGTTTACAAAGCCCACCGCATAGATCACGACGGCACAGATAATCATCACCAACCATTGCCAAATAGGACGAAAATCTTTCGCCGTCTTCAGTAATGATTTCATATTCACTACATGCATTTTCAGCTCTTGCCTGAGTTCCATATTCAGCTCCTGGAATGAGGTGTGGTGGCCGCGGATTTAGATTAGTGATGGCAAGGCGGAATGTCAATGGAGACCACGCCAGCCCATGCTCGCTGGTTTTTAAACTCTAACATTGGCGAGGCGTTTCGACGGAGATCCCCTTTCGGGGGTGGAGCATTTTTGCTCCGGGAAACGCGCCAATACTAGGGTCTGCCCAGTCATTGGTCTGAGTAGGTCAGGCTGCGCAGCTACTTGGCACCGACCTCAAATTTGGGCATTGATGTCACGTAGCGCTTTTGCCAACCCCGAACGTACCTACAACCCCTTCTCCGGAAAAGCGAAACAGCCTCATCGTTTCGAGCCTGTGCTGCGCCGAAGTTTGTGGCTATTTCACTATCGTCAACTCAGGTCACATAAAACCTACATCAACTGAAACGGATATACCTTACCCAGGTTCAGTATCCGTGTCAGCTCGTCGAGTGCTGTGCGGCATTCGATCAATAGCTGCGGATCGGCCAGGTCGGCTTCGGCCAGGCGATCACGATAGTGGCGTTCAACCCAGGTATTAAGTTGGCTAAATAGGGCGTCGCTCATCAGCACGGCGGGATTCACCATCGCCGCTTCCTGCTGATTCAGCTCTACCCGCAGGCGCAGGCAGGCTGGCCCCCCACCGTTACGCATGCTCTCGCGCAGATCAAATATCAGCAGCTCTTTGATCGGCGTATCGAGCGACAAGAGTTTTTGCAACCAGGTCCAGACACCCGCGTTGGCGCGGCATTCTTCAGGGACGACCAAGGCCATTTGGCCGTCTGCGCGGGTTAATAACTGGCTGTTAAAAAGATACGATGAGACCGCGTCAGCCACGCTAACCTCAGCAGCGCTGACTTCAATAATGTGAAAAATCGCGCTGCTGGTAGCGGCGAATTTTGTACGCAGCTCGGCATACACACTCGCCTGATTTAGAAACGCCTGCTCATGGCAAAACAGCACATTGCCGTTGCCGACAGCGATCACATCGTTATGAAATACACCCGCATCAATCACATCAGGATGTTGTTGTGCGAATACCGTGCGGGCCTCATCAAGCTCGTGCAAACGCGCTACTGCCTGTGATGCCTCGCGGGTCTGACGTGCCGGAAAACGCTTCGGGGCTGGGGCTTGCGTGTGTCCCAACGACTGAAAACCCGATGCGCCAAAAACAAAAAATTCCACACCGGCTTCACCATAAGCACCACTAAAACGGGTGTGGTTGGCAGCACCTTCATCGCCCATTTGCGGGCAACTTGGCAGCGCCCGGTGATGCACAAAATGGGCATCGCTTGTGAACATGGCGCGCAGTAATCGACTGGTGGTGGGATGCTCGATGGCGCGATGAAATTTATTGTTGAGGTTCGCTGCGGTGAAATGCACACGGCCATCATGACTATTGGCGCTTGGGCTCACGGTGGCTGCATTCGCCGCCCACATCGGTGAGGCGGATGACGCACCGCTCAGCAATAACGGTGCCTGTTTGGCTGCAGCCCCGATGATCATTGCATCGGTTCCTGCAAACCCCAGCGCGCGCAGGGTGGCGATGCAAGGCCGTTCATGCGGGGCCAGCACCCCTTGTTTGAAACCGCGATCATGCAGCGCTTTCATTTTGGCGAGCCCTTGCAGCGCTGCTGCTTTAGGATTCGCGACCGCACCCTGATTATTTTTGGAGGCAATATTGCCGAACGATAAGCCGCTGTAATTATGGGTGGGTCCCACCAGACCGTCGAAATTAAATTCGTGGGTGGTGCCAGGGCTGTTCCTGACGATATTCATAAACTTAAACCAGGACTTAGTTTTTCAGGCAACACGATGGTTTCACTTTCCAGTGAGGCTTGCGGATAAGAACAATAATCGGCGGCATAGTAAGCGCTGGCGCGGTGATTGCCGCTGGCGCCCACACCGCCGAATGGCGCCGCACTCGATGCGCCGGTGAGTGGACGATTCCAGTTAACAATACCGGCGCGAATGCCCTGCGCAAAAATTTCATATTGTGATTTATCGTCGGACAATAAACCTGCCGCGAGACCATAGCGGGTTTTATTCGCCAACTTAATTGCCTCGGTAAAACTCTCGTAGCGAATCACCTGCAGCAACGGGCCGAAGTGTTCTTCATCCGGCAGGTTAATATTTGTCGTATCAATAATCGCTGCTGACAGCAACGCCGTCCCCGGTTTTAGCGACTTCATTTCGAGTAGCGATTTCGCACCGCGTTTTATAAAGTCAGCTTGTGCATCAAGTAACGATTGTGCCGCTTTGAGCGATACCACCGCACCCATAAACGGCGCAGGCTCCGCATCGAATGCCCCCACGGTCAGGCGCGAGGCCACATCGACCAGACGGGCCAGTAATTTATCACCAGCCGCGCCCTGCGGCACCAGCAAGCGCCGAGCACAGGTGCAGCGCTGGCCAGCAGAAATAAAAGCAGACTGGATAATATGATGAACGGCCGCGTCAATATGGCCGGCCACATTGCCCACGATGAGCGCATTGTTGCCGCCCATTTCCAGCGCCAGAATTTTATTCGGCTGGCCGGCAAACTGTTGATGCAAAGCGTGGCCGGTGAGCGAGCTGCCGGTAAAAAACAGGCCGTCGATTTCGGCATGATTCGCCAATGCAACGCCGGTATCGCGTGCACCCTGCAACAGGTTTAGCACCCCCGCGGGCAAACCCGCCTGCTCCCAAATTTCTACCGTAGCCTGCGCACTGGCCGGGGCCAACTCACTGGGCTTGAAGACGACCGTGTTGCCCGCCAGCAGCGCGGGAACAATATGCCCATTCGGTAAATGTCCGGGGAAATTATACGGCCCGAACACTGCCACCACTCCGTGCGGTCGATGGCGTAAGCTCGCCGTCCCGTCAGGCTGCGGCGTAGTCTTGAAGCCGGTGCGCTCATGGTAGCTTTTAATCGAAATATCAATCTTGCCGACCATCGTGGCAACCTCAGTTAACGCTTCCCACATCGGCTTGCCGGTCTCGCGACCAATGGTTTGGGCGAGGTGAGTTTTTTGCTCGCCCAGCAGCTGCGCAAATTTTTTGATGATCGCTTCGCGATGCTCAAAGGTTTGCTGCGACCATGGTATGAAAGCAGCACGCGCCGCCTGCGCGGCCTGCGCCACATCGTCCGCAGATGATGCGCAACCATGCCACACCGCTGCATTCGTAGCGGGATTGATGGATGAAAATTTAATGCCACTGCCTGCCTGCCACTGCCCGTTGATCCAGTTTGTTTTCATATCGAGTATTTTAATCCAGTGAGGATAAATGGCCTGAAAGGCAATAGGGGCGCGGGGTTTGAGGATAGAAGTGTATAAACATATGAGCGCAATTCAGCCCTGCGGGCCCAACCAGTCGTGCGGCCTGTTCTGCTGCGCGAACCTATCCAGCAACGCGATCTTTCGGCCTGTTCTGCTGCACCACCTATCCCGCAACGCGATCTTTCGGCCTGTTCTGCTGCACCACCGATCCCGCAACGCGATCTTTCGGCGATAAGGTCACGACGCGCACATTGTCTCCTGCGTTCACACCGAGCGCCTGCGCGTCTTCAGCGGACAACGGAAAGGTTTCTCCAGCAGGCTCACCGCGTACCAGCATGACGCGAAAGTGCGTAAGCCAGGTATTGGCGACCAGATAATTTGTCCCAGCCTTATCGACTGATGGCTCGTGCGCATTGGGGGCGGCCGTAGGGACCGTAACAGGGACCGTAATAGGGACCGCCATAGCGACCTTGTATAAACGGCTTTTGGCGACCGCATCAATATCTTCAACATCGCATTCCACTGCCGGACCTGCATCAAAAATATCGACATGCCCTTCAAAGCGGAAGCCTTCGCTCTCCAGCATTGACAGTGCCGGCTTGGTCAGCTCGTGGGTTTGGCCGATCACGGCTTGCGCAGCGGGCGTGAGAAACGAGCTGTATAGCGGATGCTTGGGCATCAGCTCAGCGACGAAAGATTTTTTACCAATTCCGGTGAGGTAATCCGCATCCTTGAATTCCATCGAGAAAAAATGTCGGCCTAAACTTTCCCAGAAAGGCGATTTGCCTTCCGCGTCTGATACACCGCGCAGCTCGGCAATGATTTTTTTGGAGAAGCGTTCGCGAAATTGGGCGATAAACAGGAAGCGGCATTTAGACAACAAGCTGCCATTTTTGCCCTGACGATAATTCGGATCCAGAAACAGGGAGCACAGTTCGCTCTGCCCGGTATGATCGTTCGATAAAAACAGCGTCGGCGTTTGCGTAAAAATACCCAGCTCCTGCGAGGCATGTACTACCTGCCCGACACGGTACGAATACCACGGCTGACGCAGGCCCACTGCCGCGGCAATAGCGCAGATGCCGACAATTTTATGGCTTGCCGTGTCTTCCAGCACAAACACAAAAATCTGCTCTGCCCGCTCCGAGGTACCTGCAAACGAGGCGAGCGACGCGTCGATACGGGCTTGCAGCAGCTCTTCATTAGCAGGCAAGGTGGTGAGGCCAACGCCTGCATGAAGGGCAAGCTGAAATAGTGCGCCAATATCGGCAGCCGCAATCGGGCGAATGATCATCATCGTGTGCCCCCTGGCGCAGCATGGCCCGATGCCCCGAGCGGCGCGGCACGGACATAATCGCCCGGCTTGAGCTGCAGGCTGGCAGCCACGGCAGGGGCAATCAGGATGGCATTGCCCTCGATGCATGTGTTGGCGATAGTTGCCCTGAACGTATCGGCTGCAATATTGGCCACCAAATACGGCGCTGCCGATGAATCAAATTCGGCTTCCGTCCCGCCGCTCAGTTTGACCTGCAGGCGGCGATTGCCCTGAATCGTTCGCAGTGTTTGCAGCCGCGCTTCTACCGTGGGGCCACCGTCAAAAATATCGACATAGGTATCTGCCTCAAAACCTTCATCAAGCAAAATCGAGAACGGCAATTCAGCCACCGGATGCAACTGACCAATCGCTAATTGCGCCTCGGCCGGTAGTAGCGGCACGTAGATGGGATATTGCGGCATGAGCTCGGCGATGAAGGTCTTGCTGCGCCCCCCGGAAAGCTGCTCGGCTTGCGGATATTCCATATTAAAAAAACGTCGGCCCACCGCATTCCAGAACGGTGAATGGCCTTCCTCATCACACAGGCCGGGGTTTTCAGCCGCCAGTTTGTCGGCAAAGCGCTGCGGAAATTCCGCCATGTAGAGCAGCCGGGCGCGCGACAACAACTGCGGCCACTCAGTGTGTTCATACGCTGGATCAATGTAGAAAGAGGTTAGCAGCGAGAGTCCGGTTAAATCATGGCAAAGATGCAGTGCGTGAATTTTATTGCTGACTTTTAATTCCTGCGAGGCGTGCACAATGATTTCGTTTCGATAACTGTAAAAGCGGTCATGGAAACCGGCCGAGGCAACAACCCCGCTGGTGCCGACAATTTCGCCCGTGGCCGTGTTTTCAAGCACGAAGAAATAAATCTCTTCGCCATTTACATCCACCTCGGATGAGAATGAATGCACTGACGAGCGAAGCTTGTCGTATAACTTTTCGCGATCCGGCGGCAACGAAGTAATTCCAACCGCACTAACTGCTGCGATACGTTCAATCGCCGGCAGGTCGGTCATTTCACAGGGTCGAAGAATGAGCATTTTAGGAGCTGGAGAGGGGTGGTGAGGACAATAAACTGAACCGTCCGATAAATACTTAAGCGGCCACTGAGGTTTCTGCGGCCAGCAATTCGGCAACGGCTGCATCAAAGCGCTTCATGCCTTGCTCAACATCTTCTTGGGTAATGATCAGCGAAGGTGCCAAACGAAGCACATTTGGGCCCGCAATCAAGATCATAAACCCCTGCTTTTCACAGGCTTTTACAAAGTCCTTGCCGCGCCCCGCCCATTTTTCGGCTAGCTCGGCACCGATCAGCAAGCCCTGACCCCGCACCTCTTTGAATACACCGTACTTGCGATTAATCTCATTGAGCATCGCAAAAAACTGATCGTGACGGGCGGCCACATTGGCCAGTGTTTCCGGCGCACTGATAATGTCGAGCACCGCCAGGCTGACCGCACAAGCCAGTGGATTGCCGCCGAAAGTTGTACCATGCGAGCCCACCCCAAAATGCGCAGCAATTTTTTCTGTTGTGAGCATCGCGCCAATCGGAAAGCCGCCGCCGAGGCCTTTGGCCGAGGTCAAAATATCCGGCACTGCGCAACAATTCATGTAAGCGTAAAGCGAACCCGTACGACCGGCGCCGCTTTGCACCTCATCAAAAATCATTAACGCATGGTGTTGATCACAAAGCTCACGTACCGCATGCAAATATTCTTTCGTCGCCGCAGTCACACCACCTTCACCCTGAATCGGCTCAACAATGACTGCACAGGTTTTATCACTGACAGCCGCCCGCAAGGCTTCGATATCGTTATAGGGCACATGCTTGATGCCGCTCGGTAACGGCCCGAAACCCTGCGTATATTTGGGCTGCCCGCCCACGCTGACGGTAAATAAAGTCCGGCCATGAAATGAATTGAGGCAAGAGACAATTTCAAATTTTTCGGTTTCGCCATGCTCAGCACCAGGGCTGGGATAATTATCCGAGGCCACTTTGCGCGCCAGCTTTAACGCAGCTTCATTGGCCTCAGCACCGGAATTGCAAAAAAATACCCGATCCGCGAAGGTTTTTTCGACCAGCGATCTAGCCAGCGCGAGCGCAGGCTCATTGGTGAGCACATTCGCGACATGCCAAATTTTATTCGCTTGATCGGTTAGCGCCTTGACAACTTTCGGATGCGTATGGCCAACCGCACTGACCGCAATCCCGCCGGCAAAATCAATAAACTCGCGGCCGCTTTGATCCCATAAACGGGAGCCGTGGCCGCGCACGGGAATGAAGGCACCCGGCGCATAGTTGGGCACCATAACTTGATCGAACGTGGCGCGCGAGATGGGCGCATCGGCCTGCGTTGACTGAGTTGACTGGGTAGTCGGCGTTAAAAGTTTGCATTCGGTCGTCATGATGGTGTCCTTGGGTGATGCTTTAAATAACGTTTCAATTGTAAGTCGGATGTGGCTTAGTGCATATCAATAAAGCGACACCGGTTTATAAGCGCGGCTTGGGCTTAGGGGCAATGGCCACGCTATTGGCGGCGGTGCCAGGAGCGGCAGAAAAAGAAGTGGCTACCGCCGTCATCACATTATTGGCGGCAGTTAAGCGCTGCGTCCGCTGCTCGCGCGGAGTAATGCCAAAATGATTTCGATAGGCGCTGGAAAAATGCGGACCTGATGAAAACCCGCATGAAAGACCGATCTGCAAAATGGATTGACTGGTTTGTTGCAGAAGTTGGCGCGCCCGTGTGAGCCTTAATTCCAGATAGTAACGCGAGGGCAGGCTGTTCAGATATTGCTTGAACAAGCGCTCCAGTTGACGCCTTGAAACGCCGACTAAACGCGCAATTTCTTCAGTGGGTAACGGCTCTTCGAAATTGGCCTCCATCAACGAGACCGCCTCAGTTAATTTTGGCTGACCACCACCAATGCGGGCCGCTAACGGCACCCGCTGATGCTCCTTTGCGCTGCGCTGGCGCTCATGACCAAAATGGTCAATCAAGTCCGCCACGATCTCTTCACCTGCCTGGTCAGGAAGGCGCTGCGCAATCCATGCCAGCATCATGTCAAAACTGGCATTACCGCTGGCACAGGTGAGACGCCCGCGATCCATTTCAAATAAATTGGTTGATACCACGGTATCCGGAAAATCCTCGGCAAACAGGCTCACATAGGGCCAATGAATGGTGGCACGATATGCGGTCAGCGCATTAGCGCGCGCCAGCAGATACGCGCCGGTGCCAAAGCCGCCCATGATTTTTTGGCTCACCGCAAACGCCTGCAAAGCGGTAATAAGCTGCTGGTGACCATGCTGCGGTAGTGGCGCATCGCTCAACACAAACACGGCATCGAGATGAGCGAATGGATTGGAGTGCAGCACGCCGTCAGGCATTGATAATCCCCCCTGTACCACTACCTCGGCCCCGCTGCCACTCGCGACCGGCGCACCATCGACCGAAAATAATGAAAGCTCATACAGCTTCTCGCCCGCGGCCTCATTAGCACGCGCCAGCACATCCAGCGCGCCACTTAGCGAGACCAGTGAAAATTGCGGCAACAAAAAAAACCCGACGCTGATGCTTTTGCGGGCTGGTCTGGCAGAGGCAATGGATGAATGGGATTGCAGGGTCAAAGCAGCATGCGCTATCAAAAGATCAAAGCGCTCAGTAGGTGAAAGAAACCTATTTTAAGCTGCCTGACAGGAACTGTCGAAGTCTCTCACTTTGCGGGTTAACCAGCACCGTGCGCGGATCACCGGATTCTTCAATCACGCCTTGGTGCAGGAAAATGACGCGATTGGAGACTTCACGCGCAAAACCCATCTCATGGGTCACCACGATCATGGTGCGGCCCTCCTGCGCCAAATCACGCATCACTTTGAGCACCTCACCCACCAGCTCCGGATCCAGCGCCGAGGTGGGCTCATCAAACAGCATCACCTCAGGCTCCATCGCCAAGGCGCGTGCAATCGCCACCCGCTGCTGCTCGCCGCCCGACAGATGCGCAGGATACATCGCAGCACGGTGTGATACCCCAACCCGTTCAAGATAGCGCTCGGCGCGTGCAATCGCTTCGCTTCTGGACAGGCCCAGCACATGAATCGGCGCTTCGATGATGTTTTCAAGCGCCGTCATGTGTGCCCATAAATTAAAATGCTGGAACACCATGGAGAGTTTGGCGCGCATGCGCTGCAGCTGTTTGGGGTCGCGCGCCTTGAGTGAGCCATCACGATCCGGTATTAACTCAAGCGCTTCACCATTTAAGGCAATGCTGCCCTGATTGGGCTGCTCCAGCAGGTTAATACAGCGCAGCATGGTGCTTTTGCCGGAGCCTGATGAACCAATCACGCTGATGACATCACCGGCTTTGGCTTCCAGCGAAACCCCTTTGAGTACTTCATTGCTGGCGTAGCATTTATGCAGGTTTTCGACGAGCAGTTTAGTCGCGGTCATGTCATGCACTCAACAGTTTGCCAGTGCGGAATGCGGTGGCGCCGGCGACCTTGGCCAAGCGCATACCGGCCACCGCAAAGTGACGATTTTCCTGTGCATATAAAACACCTTCGCTACCGGATTTCAATTGCTGAACATGCGAGCTGATCGGGTTAATTACTTCAGCGATGATTTCACCTTTTTTTACCCAGTCGCCAGGTTTTTTAAGGTACGCCACCACCCCACTGACCGGCGTAATAATCGGTTCCGAGCCTGCCAGCGGCGTCGCAGGATAAAGCAGCGGCGGCAGCGGCGGTGCATCGCCTTTAATCGCGCCGCGATATTTCAGGAAATCAATAATATGGTCGGCATCCTGCTCTGCCTGGGAATGGTTCACATCGGTCATGCCGCGCAATTCAACCGTAACCGACAAACACGCCATCGGGATCGGCTTATCCGGAAACTGCGCGGCTAACTGCCACCATGTTTGTGAACAGGCTTCATCAAATGGGTTGTCACCTGATTCAGTGGCGAGCAAAGTAGCCACCGCACCTAAATAACGCGACAGCGGCTCGCACTGTGGCCACAGCGGTGTACCCGTATAAAGATGCAGTGCGGCTGCGGCATCGCAATGCAAATCGAGCACTACATCGGCATCGCAGGCGAGCGTCATCAACACCTTGCGCATGCTGGTCACTTCAGTCACCTCGACATCGTGCTCACCATCCTGCGAACCCAGCCGCAGGGAGTCGCACATGGCCTGACGGATCAGGCTGACATTTTGTTTTGCATCCATGCCCAATTTGTCGGCCACCCGCTCCGCGACGGGCGTCATCAGCTCAGGATAATGACGGTTAAAGTTTTCACCGGTCGCCGCTTCAAAACGCCCAAGATGGCTGCGTAACATCATTTGCGAAAGACCGACCGGATTGGCGACCGGCACGACAATGATTGTGCCAGTGATCTCACCTTGCGCCTCCAGCGCAGCCAGTCTGGTGCGCAAATGATGCGCAACGAGCATGCCGGGCAATTCATCTGCATGCAGCGAAGCCTGAATATAAATTTTTTCACCTTCATTTGAAGCTGAATTCACGCCAGCCGCGCCATAATGAAAGCTGACAATATTTCTTTCTGTCCCTAATGAGGTAACGACCAGTGGATGTTGTTTGGTTTGCATAATTATAGTTTTAAAGACAATGTTATTGGATTCATTGAAGTCGTTAGTGTTATTAGATTTGTTAGGTTGATACCGACTTATTGACGCGGTTTGAGATGAATTAGCCACCGATTTTCGGCCGCTCGAAATGCACCCACCAGAATGAACGTAAGCGCCAAATAAAAGACGCCCGCCGTCACAAATGCCTCAAAAGGTAAATAAAAACGCGAATTCATTTCTCGCGCTGCTCCGGTCAAATCGACCAAGGTGACCACGCTCGCGAGCGAAGTGCCATGCAGCATCATGATCGCTTCGTTGCTATAAGCTGGCAGGGCGCGACGCAATGCTGAAGGCAGCAAAATACGCCATAGAACAGTGCGGCGCGACATGCCCATGCTACGGGCTGCTTCCAATTCACCTGCATGGGTGGCCTTGATCGCGCCCGCAATAATTTCGGTGGTGTAGGCGCAGGTGTTCACGGCAAACGCCAGCATCGCGCAAAACCATGCGGACTTGAACCATAACCAGAAGATGCTTTCCCGCATCCATTCAAACTGGGCGAGACCGTAGTAAATCAAGAAAAGCTGCACCAGCATCGGTGTGCCGCGAATAACATAGGTAAAGCCCCAAACGGGACGAGACAGCCACGCCTTGGACGACGCACGCATCACCCCCAATGGCAAGGCGACGGCGAGACCTGCCACCAGCGAAACCACCAGCAATTTTAGCGTGGTCAAAGTGCCGCTGAAATACAGTGGCAAACTCTCATTGATGGCTTCAAAATTCATGCGACTGCTTTCGTGCGGCCAGAGACATCACGAAAATTTTCAATCCGTAATCGCGTCATAGCTGTGCCGCTTTGACGCCGATCGAATAACGTTTGCCCACCATCTGCAGCAGCAAAATGGAAACCGTTGTGATCGCCAGATACAGGATGGCGGCTGCCGTATAAAAAATAAACGGCTCGCGCGTAGCACCCGCGGCCAGGCCCGCCCGAAACATCATGTCGTCCAGACCAATCACCGAGACCAGCGCTGTGGATTTCACCAGGTCCAGCCAGTTATTCTGAAAACCTGGCAACGCGAAACGCACCAACTGCGGCAGGGTAATTCGTCCAAAGACTTGCACTGTCGACATGCCGTAAGCAATGCCCGCTTCGCGTTGCCCCGCTGGAATGGCCATGATGGCGCCGCGAAAAGTCTCCGTCAGATACGCGCCAAATATAAAGCCGATGGTCATCACACCCGCCACAAAAGGATTGATATTGATCGCATCCGCAAAGCCCAGCCTAGGCGCTAAATCATTAAGCAAGGTTTGGCCGCCATAAAAAATAAGCAGCATCAAGACCAGATCAGGCACCCCGCGAATCACCGTGGTATACAAGGTGGCGATGCCCACGAGCCAGCGTGATTTGGATAGCTTGGCAGCAGCACCCGCCAACCCCAGCAACAGCGCCATCAGCAACGACGCAATGCCTACGCTCAGCGTAATGACCATGCCACTGAGAATATTTGGCAGAAAATCATGCAGCATGCGCAATGATCCTGAAAATAGTCATGAGTGATCTATCTAGCTTGACGGTAAAGGTAACCATACAGCCGTTATTTTTTCTTCCCGGAAGGAGCCGATTCGGCGTAAACATCAAAATCAAAATACTTATCCTGAATTTTTTTGTAGGCCCCGTTTGCGCGAATACTTTTAATCGCCGCATTCAGTTGATCGCGCAGGTCAGTGTCAGCTTTACGTACCGCGATACCCGCACCCACACCGAAAAACTTGGGATCGTCAAATGCCGGGCCTGAAAATGCATAGCCCTTACCGCCTGGCGTTTTCAGAAAACCCTGCGCCGCAGCCACTGAATCGACCACCACGCCATCCAGACGGCCTGCGGTGAGATCCAAAAAAACATCATCCTGTTTGGTGTAGCGAACAATTTCGGATTTCGGGAAGGTTGCCGTGGCGAATCGATCATGAATGGTGGTGCGCTGCACGCCGATACGTTTGCCGCTCAAACCTGCCGCAGTAACTTCCAGCGTGCTGCCGACTTTGGCCACAAAGCGACCCGGCGTCTGGTAATACTTGTCGCTAAACTCGACCGAGCGTTTGCGCTCTTCGGTGATAGACATCGACGCGATCACTGCATCAATCTTGCGGGCAAGCAAACCCGGAATCATGCCGTCGAAATCCTGCTGTAGCAAAGTGCAGTCAGCCTTCATTTCTTTGCACAACGCGTTGGCAATATCAATATCGAATCCCATTAATTTACCGTCAGCGCCCATATAACTGAACGGCGGATAGGCACCTTCAACACCTATGCGAACTTTTTTCTCTCCGACCTGCGCCTGCACCGCGTGGGGCATCAGTAACACTAATGAAGTGGCCGTGAAAATAATAGTCCTGAAGAAATTTTTCATGATGACTCCCTTCTGAAAATGACAAGCCATGTAATAACAAGCCTGTCGGGTTAGCTGCAAAGTCGAAACTGGAATGTTTCGTTAACGCTTTCTATATAAAGGCTGTGCCATCAAGACTGGCGTAATGTCGAGATAAATATTGATCACCGTGTAATCTTCACCACCAAAAGCGCTGGTGAAATAACCAAGACTATCGCGCTCTTTACGAAGCTTGAATTCAAACCCCTGCACTGCCAACACATCTTTACTGCCGGCCTTGACGGGATTTACGGCAGCCAAAGGATTGAACGCCAAACCCGTTAGCGTCGATTGGCTGCTGTCGATTAAATGCGCCATTGCATTGACGATCACGGTATCACCTAATATATCCGGGTAAAACACTTCGTCTGCGAAGAAGGGTGAAAAATTTTCAGCCGCAGGATCGACTTTGCGGCCGCTTAATTTTGGGCGGGAAGGCGTTACCACGCGGGTTTTAAGATTAAACCGATCACCCCGATCCAGATAGGTGAGTCTGGCATTCTTCAGATTAAACTCAGGCACTGTATTGTCCACGGTAGATGCCTCAAGATCAGCCACCAGAGCGCCTTTCGAGCCATTTGCATTGATCACTTCAATTTCATCGCCCTGAAAAACAACCGCTGAATTTTCATCAACTCCGACGCCTAACTGATAACCTTTTTGCACCATCAGCGGCAGCATCCGACCAATGCGGCCCCGCTTTAAAAAATGCTGATCAACAAACACATGAGCGCCTACGAAGCCCAAACCACGATCAATATCAGCACCTTCGCGCAAACCATTCCACCCCGATTGCATAATGGTTAGCACATCAGGCGGATCACGAAACATGGTGGTACTCATGATGGCGGCACCCGCACTGGTTCCCGCCACCACGCCGCCTCGATTGAACACTTCCCAGATAGCGCTCAGGATCGGTGTTGGCTTGCCATCGGGCTCATACAGGGCGTCGGTAATGCGCTCCTGTGCGCCGCCGGCAAAATAAATACCGCGGCTGGCTTTTACTTTTGCGACCAGCAGCGGATCATGCGCTGCCCTGCGAACATCGGGCCAGTCAGGCGTTTTTAATTTGGGCGCGACCGGAATATGCTCGGCAACCGCGCCGTGCCGGGTCAGCGCATCAATAATCAGCGCTGCCGATTTTTCAGGATCACCTGCGGCGGTAGCGAATACCGCAAATCGCGCACCCTGCCCTCCCGCCAGCTCCACCAGACGTTTCCAGACTTCATGATTATCGTATTTCAGTGCGCCGCCTATTGGTATCGCAATACCTGGTGTCGCAACTTTAGGTATCGCCACACCGGGCACACCGACATCACGAGCTGTTGCGATGAGTGTGCCTGAGTTCGTAACTAGGACGGTGTGCAGGCTTGTCGCCGCCTGCCCCCAAGCCAATGCTTGCGGAAAAACAACACTGAGCAGCGCAACCCAATAGAAAAAAATACGCATACTTTTTATCAATCCCGTCAGCATTTAGAGGTATTTAAATTTGCAGCGAATAAGCATCAAGCCGTCAAGCGGGGCCATCAATAACGGCCAATAGCAGAAAACTTCATGTGCTTTCACGTTCTTTTATGTACCAAGCTAGAATATTGACACAGGAAGGTGCGCATAAAGTTATGGCTGTAATGAAAACATAACAACCTGTCGCATTCTGATAATCCCCAAGCATTTGGCGCCTGAATGCCCATGAGAAACGGCACAAGGCAATCATCTGGTTTTAAATTTTCTATGTAAATACAACAGACCGCTTTCAACTTTGCGACCACAAGTTGTGCTTTTGCGACGGTTGCGGTTTTGGCTGTATTTATTGTGCCGCTTCGCCTTTACACTCCATTCGTCATAAAACCGTCACGCAAATGTTTTAGGCAAGTCCGTATTTTCAGTGGTCCTAAATCAATTCGGCGTAACTCAAAAGCTAACCGCATCTTTCGGAATTTACCCAACGCTGTTTGAACTTTCAGGGAGTTTATCGAGTATGAAATCAGCCACGCGAAATCGTTGTTCTGCATCCCGTTTTGCATCAACTACGCGGTGCACCTTTTTGCCCGTCATGTCGGCATCTGCACGTGCCGTTGCGATTGCACTAGCCACGGCATCAAGCGTGCTGGCGACAGCCGCATGGGCACAGTCACCAACAGCAGAATCAGCTGCTGTGCCCCCGCAAAAAGTTGAAAAAATCGAAGTCACCGGCTCATCCATCAAGCGTATCGAAGGCGAAGCTGCCCTTCCCGTACAGGTGATTACACGTGATGATATCGAACGTGGTGGCTCCACCACCGCTGCCGAAATTCTCACCAAAATTTCGGCCAGTGCAGCCGCATTAACGGACGGCGCGAGCTTTAGCGATATTCCCGGACAACGCGGTTTTAATGGCGCTAATTTGCGCGGTATTGGCGTATCGTCCACACTGATTTTATTGAATGGTCGTCGCATGGCCAATTTCGCTTCACCTGGTGGCAACAGCGGTGTCGATTTGAACGCCATCCCGTCGGCAGCTATTGAGCGTGTGGAAGTCCTGAAGGACGGCGCCTCAGCAATTTATGGCACTGACGCCATCGGTGGCGTGATCAACTTCATTACCCGTCGCGATTACACCGGCGTTGATTTATCAGCTTATGTGAGCGATACCCAACACGGTGGTGCAGGCAAAAATATCTACACCGTATCAGCCGGTTTTGGCGACCTGAATAAAGACCGCTTCAATATCTTTGGCGTGCTCGACTATCAGGATACCAAGACGCTTCGCTCCACTCAGCGCAACTGGATTGGCTCCGTTTTCCAGCCCGATATCAATCTGGATGTGGGCAGCTCCAACACCTATCCAGCGAACTTTCGCCGCACTCGCGCCAGCGGCAGTGCTACCGGTTCACGCTACAACCCTTCAGCACCCAACTGTAATCCACCCGCAACCATTTATGCGCCGACCAGCTTTGTCGGCGCTAACGCATGCCTGTATAACTACATGCAGGATACGGAAATTTTCCCGGCCTCAAAGCGCACCTCATTTTTGACGCGCGGCCAATTTGCGTTGGATGCGAACACCACCTTGTTTGCGGAATATTTGCATGGCGAAACCAAAACCCAATATCGCATCAGCCCATTGACCATCACCAACCTTAACTATCCTGCCGCAGGCCGCTACTACCCTACTGCAACCGCGGCGCTCGCGGGCACAACTGGCCCGTTGCGCGTGAATTTCCGTTTGGCCGAAGCCGGTGGCCGCACCAATGATGTTGAAGCCACGGCGGATCGTTTTATCATCGGTGTGAAAGGCGTGCTGGGCGGCTGGGATTACGATACGGCTTTTAACTATGCGACCAATAAAGTTACTGATGCTTATGTAAACGGCTATGTTGCGACAACGCCTTTTAATAACCTGTTTTTAACCGGCAACTTAAATCCGTTTGGCCCTACCGATGCGGCAGGGTTGGCATTGCTCAACGCCACCAAGATTCAGGATGATGCGCGTGACTCAAAAGGTACCACGACCAGCTTTGACGTCAAAGCATCGCGCCCGATTTTCAATATGGATGGCGGCGAAGCAGCACTTGCAATGGGTTTGGAAGCACGTAAAGAAAAGCTGGATTTTAATCCGTCTGCGCTGCTCGCCGCCGGTCAAATTCGTGGCGATGGTTCCGCTACCCCGTTCTCGGGCAGCCGCAATGTTACCGCCGTATTTGGTGAATTGAATTTGCCAATCACCAAAACCTTTGAAGCGCAGCTCGCCTTGCGTTTTGATAAATACAATGATGTCGGCAGCACCACCAATCCCAAGGTCGGGCTGCGCTGGAACCCGGCTAAAGAAGTATTGTTGCGCGCTTCGTATGGCACCGGTTTCCGCGCACCTTCGTTACCTGATTTATATTCGCCAACGGTCGTCGGCCAAACCAACGGTATTTACAACGATCCATTGGGCTGTATCCGCGTAGGCGCTATCAACAACACCACCAACCCGGATTATTGCGGTATCCAGCCCAATAAACTTCGTGGTGGTACCGCCAATCTGAAGCCCGAAGAATCCAAGCAGTTCTCAATGGGCGCTGTGTTTGAACCGATGAAAGCATTATCGTTATCAGTGGATTACTGGCGCATTGAAAAGACTGACGTTATTGCTTCACCAGAAGGTATTTACTTCACCGATGCAGTAGCCTACGCGCCATTCATTACTCGCGCTGCTGCTGATCCAACCTTGCCAGGCATTCCAGGTTTTATTACGCAAATTGATTCACGACTGCGCAATTTAGGCGGCCTGAAAACCACCGGTGTCGATTTGGGTTTCGATGTTCGTTTACCAAAAACGGTATACGGCAAATTCGGTATCAACTTTACCGGCACATACGTCATTGATTACAAGACCCAGGCGGGCCCCGGTGCCGCGTTTGTTGATGGTGTAGGCAAGTTTGCCAACGATCAAGTTGTACAACGCTGGCGTCATACTGCGGCCTTCCTGTACGACATCGGCGCATGGAGTGCAACACTGTCACAGACTTTCTATCTGGGCCACACCGATCAAAACCCGTTCCCGAACGGCCAGCCGCGCCGCGTAGGGAGCTATGAATTGTTTGATCTGACCGCCAGCTATGCACCTGTCAAGTCGTTGAAATTCCGTGTCGGTATCAAAAACCTGATGGATCGCAACCCGCCGACCTCTAACCAGATCTATAGCTTCCTGGCCAGCTATGATCCGAACTACACCGATCCACGTGGCCGCTCCTTCTTCGGTAGTGTTTCGTATTCATTCAAGTAAGCATTTGAGTAATTTATCAACAAGAGGATATTGATCGTATAAAGATGCCCTAAAAAAATCACCGCCTCGGTGTTACCGTGTTGTTAAAACGCTCCCTGAAGGCTCACCGCCTTCAGGGATTTTTTTGTTTGCGACTAAAAACCCAGCTGAAAATCGGCTCCATAATGACTTTTACATCAAGTTAGTTGGCATTTCACACCCGAATTGTTATAATCGTTGGCTTGATGCGCCCATAGCTCAGATGGATAGAGTACTTGGCTACGAACCAAGGGGTCGTGGGTTCGAATCCTGCTGGGCGCACCAACAAATTCAAAGGCTTACAGAAATGTAGGCCTTTTTATTTATATCGGTGCCACACAAATAAGGTCTCCGCCAAGCGGATTGCTAATCCAGTGCGCGGGAAAACAATTCATTATCAAGCATCTAAAAGCGGCTAAAATTGCTAAAGCGTCGCTAACATCGGCAAAAAACCGCGTTTTGCGCTTATGCGGCTGATGACGTTGTCATGCCAATTCTGCGTAGACAATTTTTACCATTTTGCTTGCCCATATACATTGCGGCGTCTGCGTTTTTGAGCAGTCCCAACGCGTCGCTACCGTCCGCGGGGGCCAGTGCATAGCCAATCGTAATTCCGACTTGACAGGTGTGTTGGGTCAAGCTGAACGGCGTGCGGAATGCATTGAGTAATTGATGCCCGAGTTCTCTCGCTTGTTTCTCGTTATGCAAGCCGCCCGCCATGACGACAAATTCATCGCCACCCAGTCGCGCGACCACATCCCCGGCACGCATGCTGGCACGCAAACGGCTCGCCGCCACAACGAGTAGCTCATCGCCCACGTCATGACCATACTGATCGTTGACGGGTTTGAACTGATCGAGATCGAGTAAATACACGGCAAGAATATTGTTGGCTGTTGCCGTTGGCAGCGCTGCGAGCAATGTGGCCTGTAGTCCGCGCCGGTTCAGCAGCCCCGTCAGCGGATCGGTGTGGGCGAGCGAAAGAAGCGCGGCGTGCTCCACCGTCGCACGTTGTGCGGCTTTATGAACTCCCGCTGAGCGCAACACCGCGATTCGCATAAACACCAGCATATCGAGCGTCGCGCCAAGCTGAAACGAATGCAATGTCCAAAAATTAGCTCCAATATTGCCGCGCACCACGCCTACCATAATGAAGCTTGCGGTGGCATACGCAGCCCACGCGACCATGAAGTACGTGCCGGTTTGATCGCCACGCCGTAATCTGGCAATTGCTCCTGGTATGCCTAGCAGAGACGGCATAAAACTGAGCGCCGCCATTACCACGCTAACGCCATAAATATCCACTATATCCAATGCGTGCCCAATGGCGGTGACTCCAAAAGCACCGGCCACCACGCGCATAACGATGCGCAATATTCGGCCCATATCGTTGCCAAGCACATCCTCTACAAACAACGCCGTGGCAAACGCGGCGATCAACGAACTCAGGCCTGCCATATGGCTGCCCAGCCACGCATTGTTAGGCCACAAATATTGCTCACCGATACCAAAAAAATGAATCGAGAATAGTCCGCTGCTAAATACCAGCGCCGCGTATTTGATGTATAACGATTCACGCAGACTCAGCCATTGCAGCAAGCTGTATAGCAGGAGGCAAACCACCAGACTGGTGAGCAAGCCCTGAAGCATTTGCTCGTTAAGTGCGCGTTGGTGAAACGCCGAATGTGAATTGAGCGTGATGGGCAGGATCATCGCGCCAGGCGTGTCGACGCGGATAATCAGCGTTTGCGCTGCCCCAGCCTTGAAATTAAGCTCCACCGATAATGAGCGACTTTGAATCGGACGCTCTTGCCACGGTTGCGACAGCCCGAGCCGCGCCTGACCCACAATGCCTCCTTCGCGAACCACGTAAACGTCGACGCGATTTAACAGCGCGTAGTCAATATCAAGAATCCAGCCTTCTTGCGCGCCTGCGGCGAGTGACACAGGTATGCGCAGCCACATCACCTTTTGCCGCATGCCTAGCGTGGCGTAGGCGGACTTGAGCGCCGTAAATTTTTCAGGTTCGGCGATCGCCTCGGTAATGGTGAGTTTGCTTTCCGGGTCATGCAGAAAAGTAGCTGATGGCCACAGATCGACAGTGGCGCTCTGCGCGTTAAGTGCAACGATCGGCGAGATGATTGGCGCAGCGGATGGGATCGGCGCGGCGGGTGAAGTAAGCGAATCAGGTGCAGCGTGCGCGGATATTGACAGGCCAGCGCTGGCCGTAACCATGGCCATAGCAATAGCCCACGTTTTCACCGAAGTCAGCCTAGGTATCGCTGAAACTACGCTACTTGCGCGCCGCGTTTTGAACGCTGCCGGAAAGTTCGAGCTACCTAAACTAATAAACATGAAAACGAATATGCGAGCGAATATACATCCGATGACATAAAAAATATAAAGGTTAAAACGCATGCGCGAACTAAAGAAAAAAGGTCATAGAGAAACGTCATCTAGGGACATGATAGCGCAGCGTATCAGTATTGAAATACTCCGGAATTCGGAAGGTGCCACAAGCACGACACCGGCACAATAGTACGAATCAATATTTGAGTTCTGCGCGCGGACGGTGTTCGGAATTTTGGCCGATTCGTTATTGTGGTCGTGCGTCGCTCCAGCTGCCCGCCGTAGTCAAGCGATCTTCGACTTTATTCAGCCAGCGCGGAGCTTTTTTATCGTCACTCCAGCTTGCCACTACATCGCTGACACGGTTTATGAGCTCCTGTGGGAGCTTTAAAGGTCTGGTTTGATCCATCATCAGTTGAGTAATCAGCCGATAGCCCAAAACACGTACTAAAAAACGCGTAATAGAAAAGTCGGGCCATACGATGTGCAGCATGCTATCGACTGCTCTGGATGCTGCCAGCAGCGCATAAAACAAAAGCCGTGATGACCACGGCGAGTGAGCGTTCAAGCCCAGGTCTTTCGACGTTTCTGTCCCTACCAAATGGCGCGTCATCAGCAACGGAAATGACTTTAGAATGCGAATCGGAATCACACTTTCCATCACCTTGACAAGTGCATTGCCCAAGTCAGGCCGTGGATCTGGCTTGCTTGTATGCCGACGCTGATCCGCGCGCCCGCGTGCTTGCATTCGTGTAAAAAGCAGTGCTGCCTCAGCCATCGTATCTGCCATCAAATCGTGCTCGATACCCAGCAGCGATCCTGCCACATTCCACGTGTGCAGGTAGGCCTCTTCGTCCGCCATTGAGAAGCGCAAACCCAGCGTGCGCATGCCGCGCAGAAAAACATAGCTGAAAGTGAGAAGTGTATAAGCCAATTCCTCCTGATTGCAGGGCAGCCCATCCGCATGCGTATTCCAGCCATGCGCAAACAAAACTTGATACATGCCGGATGCTCCTGAAAACGCGGAGAGCGGTGCCACAATATCTGCGGTCTCAGTGGCGAGCGGTGATGCACCCATGGTAGTGGTTGAGTTCGTGGTTGACATTAACCCAGCGCCAGGATTTTTGCGCAGCATGAGATTTCGAATTGTTGCGTGAATTAGCCGCACTTTAAATATTTGCGCCACTCCGCCGCCAGCTGGATCAGTCAAGCCGCCATGCATCATCACCGGAAAAATCATGGCACCAGTCGAACGGACACGGTAATCAGTGTGCTTTTCAAGTTGGCCTGATATGTGCAGCACTGCTGAAAGATCTGGAATAACGTAGCACTCAGGCAGGCTCGCGCAAAATAATAATGTGACCGATAGCGCGCCGTAATCCATAAACAATTCTTCAGCGCGGGCCATTTTAGCGGGGTCAGCCCAATCGGGAAGCGATCCGCTGGACGCAACATATTTTAGAAGTGGCGTACCAATGACTGGCGGAAGGCTGGGGCTGGGCTGCCACGCCTTTACATTCTGATTAGAAGTCCAGTCGCCCAAAATTTTGCTGACGACTTCAATTTTTTTCCACTGCGGATTGAGGGCGGATATCCAGGCACGGGTATTGTTGGCGATGTCGCCTGATTCGAGGCTCACCACCGGGGGTGTCCACGCCCCCATGATGTCTGCCATTGTGTTGTCCGCGAGCGGGTCGGCATGCAGCTGCATGCGGTCCAGCCATACGTTCTCGTCTGCTTGCTTAAGATCTTTCATCGTGATCATCCCCTAGTTTGACCATTCTTTTGGTGACTGTTATTTTTGTTGTTCAGAACCTTCTAGAAAAATGATCATGCGATCACTTTTCTGTGCCACGCTATTTATTTTTAAGTCGGCATTTTGGCATTGCGGGCTAAATATTTATCGAGAAATTCCAGAATGCGCTTGCTCGATTCCATCTGATTTTTCTTCTTTGAAAATCCGTGGCCTTCATCAGGAAACACCACATACTCCACCGGCACATTATTTTTCCTGACCGCCTCCACAATATCGTCACTTTCAGGTTTGATAACGCGCGGATCGTTTGCACCTTGAATCACCATCAGCGGTGCGCGGATTTCTTTGGCATGGAATAGTGGCGAGGTGGCGATGAGAAATTCTTTGTCTTTTACCGGGTCGCCAATTTCATCATAGAGCGCTTTGCGCTGCGCTTCCCAATACGGTGGAATGCTCTCAAGTGTGCGAATCCAGTTGCTCACTCCAAAAATATTCACCCCGACTTTGAATGCCTCAGGCCGGAATGCGAGTGCTGCCAGCGTCATGTAGCCGCCATAGCTGCCGCCGATAATGCCGATGCGTTCCGGATCAACATAGCCCAGGCTGGCGAGGTAGGTTTTAGCTTCCACGCAATCCCACAGCGGCTCGCGGCCATGCTTGCGATCATCTGCCATGAAAAACGTTTTGCCATAACCGCTGCTACCCCGATTATTAATGCCGAGCACCGCATATCCGTGGTTTACCAAGTATTGGATTTGCGCGCTATAGCCGCGTGTCGTTTGCCCACCCGGTCCGCCGTGAACCCAAACCAGCGCGGGAACTTTGCTGTTTGCCGATGCACCACGTGGCTTGTAGTAAATCGATGGGATCACCGTGCCATCAAATGATCTAAAGCGCACCACTTCGGCTTCAACCAGATCGTTAGAATCGATTTCTTTGTTAAGGCTGTGGGTTAATTGGGTGGTTTTTTTGATGGCGAAATCATGCACAAATAAATTGTTGGGCGAGCGATCACCGTTGACGTAGTACACCATCCGATTTCCGCTTTTGCCGAACGTGACACCGCGTATTTCGCCGCCAGCCAGTTTTGGCATTGCGACTGGTTTTTCGTTATTGCTGCTATCGATATTATTGCTGCTATTTTTGCCTGCTTCCACGATGTTCACGGCGATGCTGCCATCCTGATTCACCGACGTTACACGGTATCGTCCATCAGGCGAAAAATAGGTTGAGACCACGTCCCAATCCGCCTTTTGATGTTCCTTGATTGCGCCCGTCGCTAGATCATAAGTCCGCAGCGCCGTAAATTCACCGGTTTCATTGCTTAGAAAAAACAGCTTCTTTGAGGCGGGATCAAACGTCGCCGCACTAAAACTGACGGCACCCTTGTGCGGTGTGATGAATTGGGTTTTTTGGGTGGTTGCGTCATATAAATAAATGTCGCTATCGGAGGTGGTGTTGGGTTTATTCAGCGCAATCCAGCGCTCGTCGCGGCTAATGGCGGCCGGGTTCGCATTTTGTACCGCCAGGCCTTCATTTTTAAAAATCATCGTGCGCGCATAGGATTTTGCGTCGTATTTATAGAGGTCAAAAAATTTTGCGTCGCGCTCATTAGTGGCGATGTAAAACGCGGTCCCGTCGGGCCGCCATCCTGAGAAACTCGCTTTTAATTTTTCCCCTGGCGTGAGATCTTTTTCTGTCCCGTTTAGCTCTTGTACAAGCACATGGTTATTTTCGTCGCCGCCTTTATCGCGGGTGAAAAGAATGCGGTCATTGTCGTAAAAAAAACTCACTGCATAGGTGCTGTCGGTGGTGGATTTCGTCAGCGCTGAAGGCTCGCCCCCTGTGACGGGAATCGTATAAACGTTGAAAATGCCCGATTCATTGCTCGAAAATAAAATCCGCTTCTCGTCAGCGCTGAACGAAGCGCCGGTGATGCCTGTGGTCGCCATAAATTGCTCAATTGTGTAACGTTTGGCTGGTTTACTCGCGATTGTATTTGCCGTGGCTTTTGCAATCGTGCTGGATTGTTTTGTCTCGGCAGTGGCAGGCACTGACGTTACGGCTGCCCATAAAAGTAGCGGCAAAAGCACCCAGGCTGCAATCCGCGAGCAAGCATTTAGAGGATGAGGGAAATTGGGGGGATTAAGCGGATCAGCAGAACTGGTGGCATATGTTGTGGTCACGGAAGCTCCTCAAAAGTTTAATGAACGGGCATTCAGGTAGTTGGCTTGGGGTCATTTGCATGATTCATGGCAAATGTAATTAACCTCATCAATGCAGTTTTAGCGCAGCAATTATGCATGAGTCGCGAATAGCGAAGTGCCTGAATCCGTTGTGGATAGCGATATTGCCGCTCGTCGCTTAATTTTGCACTCGTTTCTACGATGTAACATATTTGGTTACGTCTTCCTTCATTTTTATAACAACATGACCTTCACCCACGAACAACTTGCTGAACTCCTTGCTGGCATTGCGCGCTCGCAGCAGGCGATAGTGGATGCCATGGATCGCGCGCAGCCCGGCTTCCGCGGCACTTACTTGTTGCCCACGCTAAACGTCGCGGCAAATTTGCGTATCCCGCAAACCCGGCTGCTTGATCTACCGTCGCGTATTTTGTTGCGTTCACAAGGACGTGCGCCGATGGACGCAGACACGATTCAGCGCGCGTTACACGAGGCGCTGGAAGGCAGTGCGGTGGTTGATCCGCCCCCTTCCTTGCCCACCGTGCCATCGCCATCATTCACATCAGCGCCCGCAAAGTCAGCCCAGGCTTCGATTTCCTCGGTCGCTGCGGTAGCGGCCATTTCTGCGGATGCTGAAAAAGATTTTTTTGAGTCGTGATTCCGGCCGCGTCAGGTGTAGATGAATTGCGCGATGCGTTGCGCCGTTTTGCTGCAGATCGCGATTGGGATCAATTTCATTCGCCCAAAAATCTTGCCATGGCATTGTCGGTCGAGGTATCTGAATTACTAGAGCATTTTCAGTGGCTCACCGAAGCCGAAAGCAACAATATTTCCGCCGCGGCCCGCCATGCCGTGGGGCTGGAGGCGGCAGATGTGCTGCTCTATCTGATTCGGCTGAGCGATAAGTTGGAGCTCGATTTGATGGCGGTTGCCTACGAAAAAATGCGGCTCAACGCTGAAAAGTATCCGGTTGAAAAAGCGCGTGGTTCAAACAAGAAATACGACAAGTTGTAACCTCTAGAAAAGTCACGTAGCGTCGCAACGTGACTTGCCGGGGCTTAAATAAAAACATAAGCATTGGCGGGAATTTCGGAGCAAAAAATGCCCAATCGCCGCGCTGGTGCAGGTGTTTACAGCTTCAATATTTTTGTTTATCGTCCGGCGTGATTTCTAACGACTAACGCGCGCTGTTCCCCAGATGTTTCGCAAAAAACGCTTCAACCGTCCGGTCACGGTGAATTTTGTTTTGCTTGGTCGAAAACCCGTGTTTGGCGCCGGGATAAGTCATCAGATCAAATAGCACGCCGCGCGAGGTCAAGTCGCTGATCAATCGCGTGGAATTGGTAAACAGTACATTGTCATCGGCCATGCCGTGCAGCAGCAGCAGCGGTGAACGCAGGCCGTCCAGATAGGCAAATACCGAGCTCTGCGTATAACCGACCGCGTTTACTGTCGGGTCGCCGAGATAGCGTTCGGTGTAGTGCGTATCGTAGAGTTGCCAATCAGTTACCGGTGCGCCAGAAACGCCTGCCGCAATGCGATCCGAGCCTTCTGCCAGCATGCGCAACGCCATAAAACCGCCATAGCTCCAACCGAATATGCCGATGCGTTTTGTGTCCACAAAGCTTTGCTGTGACAACCAATCCACGCCCGCAAGCTGATCCTCTACCTCGACTTTGCCGAAGCTGCCGTAAAGCGCATCGGTGAAGCGCCGCTCGCGTCGAGAGGAGCCGCGATTGTCGATGCTAAAGACCACATATCCCTGCTGCGCCATGTATTGTTCGAACATTCCGCCCCATCGCCGCGCGACAACTTGTGCGGTCGGGCCGCCATACACATAAAGAAAAACCGGATAGCGTTTATGGGCATCAAAGCCGCTCGGTTTGATCATCGAGTAGTTCAGCGTCTGACCGTCGCTTGCGGCCAAGGTGCCAAATTCCATCGGTAAATGTGCAGTAAGGTATGGCGCGTAGGGGTGTTGCGCGGTCAATTCGTTTTGCTCGATCCATGCCACAAACGAGCCGTCTGCCCGACGAATACTGACTTGCGGTGGCGTTTTCTGAGCCGACCAAGTATCTACAAATAGTTCACCATTTTCAGAAAAATCGGCCTCGTGCCAGCCTTCGGCTTCGGTCAGGCGCACCGGACTGTCGGCATTACCGCCATCGAGCGCAAGCGCATAGATTTGCTTTTCGGTCACGACATCGCGATTCGATTCCACATACACGCGCCCCTCTTTTTCGTTGACCGCGAGTACGTTATCAATGCCCCACTCGCCACTAGAGATTGGATTCAGTAACTTGCCGTTTAGATCATACAGATAAAGATGCTTGCGACCGCTGCGCTCTGACGCCCAGACAAACGCGTTACGTGTTTCCAGGAAGCGCAAGTCAGCATGCAGATTGACCCAGGTGGTGGAGGTCTCAGTCAGCAAGAGGCGTTGTTTGAGGGTGGCCGCATCCACCGAGACCAGATCCAAGCGCTGCTGGTTGCGTGCCTCGCGCTGATACACAAGCTGCTTTGAATTTTTGCTCCAGTCGGCCCGCACCAGATAAATATCGGTCTCGTCACCAAGCGCCACCTTGCGTATTTTTCCATCCGTGACGCCGACAATGGCGAGCGACACCAGCACATTCTTGGCACCTGCATAGGGATAGCGTTGTTCCACCACTTCAGTGCGATCCGCATAAATTTCGAAGCGACGCACTAACGGCACTGCGGTCTCGTCAAAACGTTTAAAAGCAATCGCGGAATCATCCGGTGCCCACCAATACCCACTGGTCTGCGCCATTTCTTCCTGCGCGACAAATTCAGCTTCAGCGTTGTGAATTGCGCCGCCACCGTCTTTGGTTAATTTGCGCTCGATGCCGGTAGCAATCTCGACCACAACCAGATTTTGACTGCGCACAAATGAAATATATTTCCCTTTTGGCGAGACCTTGGGATCGATGATGTTGCCACTGGCGACGCGACGCGCCTTGCCTGGAAAGGCCGCTTCGACAAGATATAGATCACCCGCCAGCGGCACCAGCAAACGCTGACCATCGGGCGACCAGCTGTAATCGACAATCCCACGCAAGCCCGCCGTGCGTTCGCGTTCGCGACGCGCTTTTTCTTCATCCGAAATGGTTTCGTTAGGTTGCAACAACTTTGAATCAATCAAGCGTCGCATCGCCTTGTCGCGCAGATTGTATTCCCACAAGTCGAGCTGAAATTGATCGTCATCCCGACCCCGCAGAAAAGTCACCCGCGACCCGTCAGGGGAGACCTTTACCTTGCGCGGACTCGGCCCAGAAAGCTCCGGATCAGCATGCAATCGTTCAATGGTAAGACGTTCAGCAAAAGAGGGCATGGCCATGAATGATGCCGCAGTTAGCACGACAGATACGAGAAAAGAAGCGCGCATGGTAACCGGTCGATGAGGTGGAGGTAAAAGCGACGAAGAGGAAGCAACGTTAGTTACCCACAATGACGCTGAGCGACAAAGATCGTAGCAAATAAGACATGATCTTAGCGTGAAGTTGCTTAGCAAGAGTGAGCGTGATAAAAAAATATAAACGCAAGGGAGGGCGGGGTGTTTGAATCAAAAATAGCCTGAAGACGCTGTGGATATTAGGGCTTTGCTATTTACTTCAAGCTGTTGGGGCATCGGATTCCAAGCATATCGTCCCGTCATAGCGCTTCAAACTGATGGCTTCAAATTGCTCTATGCGTACTGACCCGCAACGCCACCAGAATCGCATTCAATCGTTCCCTCGACGCGGCATCCAGATGCGATAAGGCCAACGCATCGGCGGTCAGTTTATCGAGGCCTGGATTCGCGTCTGCAGTGGCTTTGCCTTCCATCGCCATCTTCATTGCGCGTAATTTCAAGTCGCGCCGCGCGGCCTGAAATGCTAGAGGAGAGGCGACGTCGAGCGCAGATTCGAGTTGCAGCAAGATAAGTTTTTGCGCTTCCTGATTTTTGACTGCTGCGGCTAAATCCGTCGTGATTGTAGTCCCCGCTTTGGCGCGGGCCAGGCGGGCAGCCAAGGCTTGTTCCCACACGTTGGGCAACGCGGAAATCGCGGCATAACGGGCATCAATATTTTCTGCTGCAGTCGCGTTCTCGACTTCTTCACAAATGGCTAGTTTTGCGTTCAGCGCATCGCATTTCGCATCCCAGATTCGTTGTGCGCTGGAGGCGATGAGCCTTTGTGCGGCCTCGCGTGCGGTGCGAAATTGACCGTCAAGTTTTGCAGCGTCCGTGCGCGGGGCTTCACCTGCGCGACGCCATGCGCTATCGGTTTCAATGAGGACGCGCTTGAGGTCGGCAACCGAGTTCGTTTCGTTCAACGCCACCACGGTCGCAATCAATTCTTCGCGTGCAGATTTGTTTGTTTTGAACTCCGCATCGCGCGCATTGAACGCTGCATCGCGCTGGGTAAATACCGCATCGGTCGCGGTTCGGAACGCAGTCCAGACCGCGTTCTCGACGTTGCGGGCGAGTGGCATCGCTTTGGCTTCGCGCTGCCATTCGGCTTGCAGCTCGCGTACTTTTGCGATCACGTCGCGTGCTCGAGCATCAGCCGCCAACGCGGTTGCACGCTCGATCAAACGGTCACGCTTGGATTGCGCTACGCGACGCGCTTCAAACAAGGGCGCTTCTATTCGCGCCATCGATTTTCGCATCCGCGTCAACAAGGCCTCGCGGGCTTTGTGCGGTACGGTATGTTCAATCGGGCCGAGCTTGCGCCACTCGGTTTGGAATCCATCAAGCGCGCGGGCAAGCTCTTTGAAATCATGCGTACCTTCATCGCCTAACGGCGCCGAGTCTAGGATGGCAATCAGTTTATTGCGCGCCTCCAGATTCTCTTGTCGCGTCGCTTTGAGTTTTGCCAAGTGCGCGGTGACGGGTGTGTAAGCAATCTTGAGCGCGCCATCAAAGCGTTGCCACAGCGAACGACTGGTCGCGCCGCCCAAACGGTCACATTCCTTCCACCGCTCACGCAGGTTCTCAATGGCATCAGCATGTTGTTTAATCGAAATTCTTGGTAGCCTAGCGGGACGCTTTTCTTTCGGCGGCTTGGTGTCAGCGGCGCTCGCGTCCATCACCACCACGGGCTCTGCTGCAATAGTTGCAGCAATGGCAACCACCTTCGGTTCGCCTTCTGCCGATGAGGTTTCAGGCGTGGGTTGGAGTACGGTTACGGCATCTGGCGCTTCTGCGGCGTCTGCCACAGCTGCTGCTATTGCCGTGTCGACCACTGCCACTACTTCTGCATTCGCAACCACACCCGTGACCTGATTCGCGAGCGCCTCGGCTTCTAGCACCAGATCATCGCGAACTCGCCCACCGCCCCAGTGCTGCCAGCCTTTTAACCGTGCATATTCAGCCTGTAGCACTTCAATACGTTGGCTGAGTGGGCCGCCTGTTTTGTACGCCGCCCCGTTCGACAGCGCTTCATCGATGGCGACTAAATGTTTATTCGCTTCGGCCAGGTGGCCCTCGGCAATAGCCGCCTCACCCGCCGCCACTATTGTCGATAGCACTTCTACCCTGGCATCTTTTGAGGCCTGACGTTGGTCGGTTTGCTTCTGTTTTTTGTCGGTGTGTTTTTGTTGACGTTGATCTCGCTCATTCATTTGCCACTCGTCGAAGCGTGCGTTCAAAGGCGTCGCCATTGTTTGATCAGCCATGTCAGGTAATTGGCGCCAGCGTGCGGCGGGCTTTGCCGCGACAGGTGCAATTTCCGACAACGGATCAAACGCTGATTGCGCGATTGCATCAGCGCCGGTCTTCGCTATTTCTGCTACGTCTGAAGCATCCACTGATAGAGGCAGCGGTGTGACCAGCGGAGGCGGTTGTTCCAGCTCATCCAGAATCGCGAGCCTTGCCGCCACCTGCTGCGATGCGAGTAACGACGCGTTTAGAGACGCCACTAATGCTGCCAATTTTTCAAGCGTTTTTGTGGCTTTTGCCGTATTTACGTTCGCGCCCGGCGTGACTGACTCATCCTGAACAGGTGCCGATGCCAGCAGTTGCTCAACCGATTGGTTCAGTGCCGAAAGCTCGTGGCGATCGTTAACGCCATTAGCGCACGCCAACGCGGCTGTATTCAACACCGTGTTTGCCTCTGCCGCTTCCGCCATCCAGCGGTTGATTGTTAGCTGCTTGTCACCGCGCTCGCGCGTGACGGTGGTTAGCGTAGCCCAATGTTTTGCGTATTCGCCTTTGGTGTTGTCGGATAGATGCGTCTGACCCAGCGCAGCCCATGCACGATCAAGCTCTACCAGTCGATTAGCTGGAATCATCGGCTCAGCCGTCAGCGCGGCGGCGGAAATAATCAGTGCTTTGGCCGCTTCATTATTTTCGCGATGCGCCACCACCGCCTCATAGCGTTGTTTGGCGGCGCGATGCACCTTGCGATCGTGGGTGCGAAATTCGCGTTCAGCCGCTTTCAACGATTCTTCGCTGCTCAGGGCCATGACTGCCGCGCATTTGATGTCGATCACCGGGGCATCCATCGCAATTGACAGGAGCGCCGTATCGTCGCCCTTGGCAGCGTTAAAACGACTTTCCCACGCCGCTGCCTGTTGCGCGCTTTCCTGCGCGGCCTCAGCGACTTTTGCGGCGGTGGTGTTCATCGCGCGCAATGGTGCCGCATCGATTTCATTTTTCTTGAATAATTTGCCAAACATGATTTTGCCGTCCATCAGCAATACGGGACGAGCATTGTGACACTTGTTGGTGCCTTTGGGTCAGGTGTTGGCTATGAGAATTTTTAGGCAATAATACAAAGCCCCTACCAACGGCAATTTCAACGCATTTATGTTTGTAGATACCCGTGGCTGCTGGGGTTTCATATTTTTATCATTTGTCTAAACTTCTACCAATCCTTTCTTCTTCAACATTGCATCCACGGTGGGCGCGCGACCGCGAAACGCCTCGTACGCCTGCATCGGTGGCAATGTATTTCCCGTCGAATAAATGTATTTGAGCAATCGCCCGGCGACGGCCGGATCAAACGGGTTGCCTGCCTCAACAAACGCCTGATAGCCGTCCGCATCCAGCACTTCAGCCCACAAATAAACGTAATATCCCGCCGCATAACCGGGGCCTGAGAATAAGTGATTGAAGTGCGGCAGGCGATGTCGCATCGAGATTTCAGCGGGCATGCCAATACGTTTTAATTGTGCGGCCTCAAAGCTGGTGAGATCGAGATCGGTCACATTGCCGGCGGCATGCAGCGCCATATCGACCAGCGCTGAAGCGACAAATTCAACAGTTTCAAAACCTTGATTAAATTTTCTGGCCGCCTGCAATCGCGCCAGCATTGCTTCACTGATTGGCTCATTCGTCTGATAGTGCCGGGCGTGCTTTTTAAGCACTTCCGGCTCGCTTAACCAATGCTCCAAAAGCTGCGAGGGTAGCTCGACAAAATCACGCAACACGCGCGTGCCTGAAAGTCGTTCATATTCCACATTTGACAACAAGCCATGCAGGCCGTGGCCAAATTCATGGAATAGCGTGCGCGCATCGTCGAAGCTCAGGAGCGTGGGTTCTCCGCCCGAATTTTCGTCGGCACTTTTCGCGAAATTATTGTTGTTGACCACAATCGGCAAGGTGCTTGGAGAATTAGTATCGCCAGTCTGGCCGGCAATGCCACTAATGCCACTCTGCGCCCGGTAAACATTCATCCACGCCCCGCCGCGCTTAGTGGTGCGGGCGAAATTGTCGTGTAGAAAGACACCAATTAGGTTGTGATGGCGATTAATCACTTCGTATACTTTTACATCGGGATGGTAAGTCTTGATCCCTGGCTTCAACACCATCGTGATTCCAAACAACCGGTTTGCGCAGTCGAATAGCGCCTCAACCATACGGTTGAGTGAGAAATAGGGTTTGACCGCCGACTCATCAAAATCGTAGCGCACCTCGCGCACTTTTTCAGCGTAATAGCGCCAATCCCACGCCTCAATCGTGATGTCGTGGCCGATCGACAGCGCCATCGCCTGCAACGCATCCCGCTCAAGCAAGGCCTTCGGCTTGGCGCGTTCCCAAACCTGCATGAGCAGATCATCGACCGCTTTTGGCGTGGCCGCCATATTGTCAGCGACCGCGTAATCGGCATAGCTTTGATAGCCCTGCAGGTGGGCTTGTTCGAGGCGCAACTTGATAATCTCGACCGCAATCGGACGGTTGTCATGAGCGCCAACATGTTCGCCGCGTCGGCTCCAGGCTTGGTAGGCAATTTCCCGCAAATCACGTCGATCTGAGGTCGTCAAAAACGGCATGATCAGCGAGCGCGACAACGTGATGATGTGAGCGTTTGGTAAATTTCGCGCGATCGCGGCTTGTTTGGCGGCGGCGCGCAACGATTCAGGCATGCCCGCGAGCTCGGGCTCAGTCGTCAGCACGAGCTGAAAACTCACCTCATCAGCCAGCACATTTTGCGTGAATCGGGTGGTCAGCACCGCGAGCTGCTCCATCAGTTCGCCGTAGCGCTTTTGATCGGTAGGCCTAAGCTTTGCACCGGCTCTGATGAAATCGGTGTGGACGCGTTCCAGTAAACGCAGCTGCTCCGCGTTCAAGCCTAGAGAGTCGCGGCTTTGATACAGCGCATCAATACGCTTAAATAGCGCCGCATTCATATAAATCGCGTTGCCGTGCGCCGCCAATGGCGTTGCCATTTGCCGTTCAACGGCCTGCAGTGCGGGCGAGGTCTCGGAGGCGGCTAAGTTGCTGAATAGAAGCTGGATGCGGCTCAGTAATCGTCCGCTGCGATCAAACGCGACCAATGTATTTTCAAACGTGGGCGGCTCAATTTGCTGCCCAATTGCATCGATTTCATCCCGATGTGTGGGCAACGCTACCGCAAAAGCTGAGATGAAATCCGCCGCCTGAAACTGTCCGAACGGTGCCAGACCATACGGCGTATTCCAGGGCTGCAAAAGTGGATTGGTGGCGGTGGAATCCATAGCATTTTCCAAATAAGTTTAGAGAATTATTGATAATTTAAGCGCAGGCGCAACACCGGATGTTACGTAAGAAAAAGGGCATTCTAACAGGGCGGTATAATCGCGAATCCCTGAATCGGTAACAATTATCGCGACTTGCCATCCTGCAACGCATGAACCACCTTGATACGCTAAACCAGCTAAAAACAGACACCGGTTTCTCGCCGCTCGGCGACGCTACGGGCAATCTTACGATCGGACGCGGGCGGCTGAACGAGGTCGCGGTTCATATTGCTGTGGTTGAAAACAAGATTGCGTCCGGCTCATTGGGAGTGAAGGAATGCGATAAATTGACTAGTCTTTTTCGCATTGTCGCCACTCAAAAAACGCCTTTGCTGCTGTATCTAGATTCTGCCGGTGCGCGCGTCTCGGAAGGGCTGCCTGCGTTAGGTGCTTTTCGTCATATGGTGCGGGCGGCGCTGGAGATGACGGCGTCCGGTGCGCCCATCGTGTGTTTGCTGGGGGCGAATTGTTACGGTGGTGCCAGCATGTTGGCAGCCCTTGCCACCATGCGCGTTTTCTCGGACAACACGCAACTCGCCATGTCGGGACCGACTATTTTGGCGCAGAGCGCCGGTGCATCGGCGATTGACGACGTATTTCGAGCGATTGCCCAGGCAGCAATTGGTGCAGATGCGCGCATCAAACTATCTGTAACCCACGTCAAAAACTGGCACGGTGAGGTACCAGAAATGGGGGCAGATGCCGAGCTTACCTGGCATCAATGGCATCTTGAACTCGGCGAACGTTGGAAGCAGCAAAACCGTCCGCAGACCGGTTTTCCGCTTGGCGAGCCGCAGATACGGGAGGAATTAAAAGCGCTTTATCCCAAGGGTTACGAAACGGAAGAGGAACAGGGTATTTTGTTCGGTCGCGCTAAAAGTGATGACGCAAAAATTCGGCTGCTCGGCATTGTGGATCGCCAGCCGCTGACCGCACAACGCGCTTGGATGCTGACCGATCGGGTGTGGGCACTGTGCCATTCCGGGAAGCCGCTTCCCGGTTCGCGATTGAATATCGTGGTGGATTGCGAGGGGCATTCGACCGCGTTGGACGACGAAAAAATCATGCTTTCTCAATATCTCGTCAGCTTGGCGATGGCGCTGATGCTGCTGGGCCGACGCGGTGTTTATATTGAGACTACGGTTCTGGGCAAGCTGGGCGGCGGTGTATATGTGGCGCTGGCTGCTGCTTCGGTAAAGCTAAATTTGCTGCACGGCGCAGAGATTCAATTGCTGCCGGGCCGCGCGATTGAGAGAATTTTGGGTAACGATGCCATGACCCATTCCGAGGTCAAGGCTGCGGCCGAAGACTACCTCGCAGCACGCGTCATTGATCAAGAATTAAAAGTCGGATTCATACGGTCTAAATGAACGGAACACATGAACCACAGCAAGCCAGCCGATTTGGGCACAGCCGCGAAAGTCGTTGCTAACGCAACCCCCCATGAAACAGAAAACGAAGTCGCGAATCATAATCTTTTTTCGCTGTTTCAAGCGCGCTTTCCCGTTGATAAATCCCGCATATTTCTCGAAACAGAGTCAGGCCGCGAAATCAGTTTTGCCGAGCTGGAAGCCACCATTGCGTGCTATGTCGGGCTGATCCGCTCGCTGCAAGTAGCACCTGGTGAACGCGTCGCCGTTCAAGTTGAAAAATCAGCTGAAGCGTTGATGTTGTATTTGGCTTGCCTCGCTGCGGGTGTGGTTTATTTGCCGCTCAATAGCGCCTACCGCGAAAGCGAGGTTGCCTATTTTTTAGGCGACGCTGAACCACGAATTTTTGTGCACTCGCCGCGCGACGAAGCATGGGCACAACCGCTTTGCGAAAAACTTTTCATCGCGCATCGATTCACCATGAACGAGGCAGGGAGAGGCTCGTGGGCCAAAAATGCTATAAATGCCGCACCAGTAAATGAAGTTGTCAGCCGTAATGCGGATGATCTGGCAGCGATTCTTTATACTTCGGGGACGACCGGGCGCAGCAAGGGCGCAATGATTACGCACCTTAATTTATCATCGAATGCGCGGACCTTGCATCAATATTGGGGTTTCAAGGCGGGCGATGTTTTGCTGCATGTTCTGCCGTTGTTTCATGTGCACGGACTATTCGTCGCAGCGCACACTGCATTGCTCAATGCGGGTCAGGGCGGGCGGATGCTTTTTCATGCGAAATTTGATGCGAAAGCGGCGCTCGCGTCAATGGCTGGCGCAACCATTTTTATGGGCGTACCGACCATGTACACGCGGCTGCTGGCCGAGCCGGGTTTCAACGCTAATATGTGCAGCAAGATGCGCTTGTTTGTATCGGGGTCTGCGCCCTTGCTCGCCGAAACGTTTAACGAATTCAGATTGCGCACCGGTCACACGATTCTCGAACGTTATGGCATGACCGAAACAGGCATGATTACTTCCAATCCGCTCCTCGCCGAGCGCAAAGGCGGCACGGTCGGATTGCCGCTGCCCGGTGTGGCCGTGCGGGTCACTGCTGCCGATGGGGAAAATGAATCTACTGTATTGGCCGCCGGCGCGATTGGACATATTCAGGTCAAAGGCGACAATGTGCTGCTGGGCTATTGGCGCATGCCCGAAAAGAATCTTGAAGAATTTACCTCGGACAAGTTTTTTAAAACCGGTGACATGGGTTTTATCGACGCGGATGGATACCTCAGTATTGTGGGCAGAAGCAAAGATCTGGTTATTTCGGGTGGCTACAACATTTACCCGAAAGAAGTGGAACTGGTCATTGATGATTTACCAGGCGTTGCCGAGAGCGCCGTGATTGGTTTGCCGCATGGCGATTTTGGTGAAGCGGTGGTGGCAGTGGTCGTAAAAAAATTACCCAATGCAGGCATTGGTGAATTGTCTGGGCCAGGTTTGGAATCTGGTCTGGAGATCGCTATCATTCAAGCCTGCCAGCAAAAGCTGGCTAATTTCAAAGTCCCGAAAAAGGTATTTGTGGTTGCGGAGTTGCCGCGCAATGCGATGGGGAAAGTGCAGAAAAGCGAGCTTCGTAAGCGATATTTAGCAAGTTTTGACTAGCATTGTCGGCAAATCGCGCTTCCTGTGCGTTATCCAACCAACAGGAGGCTTGAATTATCAGATGCTGGGATCATATTAGTGGGGTAGGCAAACTGGCAGATTTGGAAGCATCATAAAAAACAGACGTGTCCAGAGACAATTTACAGTTTGTATTCTGCAATTCAATCAATAGAGGTTCGTTAAATTTCATGATCGTTTTTAGTTTATGTTGTTATGAAAAACATGCCTTCGACGGCTGGTTCCGTTCGTCCGAAGATTTTCATTCGCAACTAGAACGAAGACTGGTGGAATGCCCGGTCTGCGGTGACACTAACATCGTGAAACTGCTATCGGCGCCCCGAATTAACCTTGGATCCACTGCAGGTGTCAGCCAAAATGTTAACCACAGCGCCAGTTCAAACCTAACCTCAAGCGAATCGCGAGAATTGTCCCAAAGCGGCGCAAGCGCTGCGCACCAAATGGTACGTTCGGGCAATATTTTGAGCTCCGATGAATTGGCGGCTGCGACAGCTATTCCAGGCCTGCAGCAACACATGCTGCGTCAGTTCACAAAGTTCGTTCTGGCCAACACCGAAAACGTCGGCACCGCGTTTGCCGAAACCGCGCGGCGCATGCATCACGGTGAGGAATATTTACGCAGTATTCGCGGTCAGGTTTCGGTGGATGACGCGATTGCGCTGCAGGATGAAGGCATTGACACCATGCAATTGCCGTCCGGCGCAATGATGGACGAGGGCTTGCAATAGCGGTATCGTGTTCATGCGTTCAAACGCGCCGGCCTGAATTTTGGCGCTGTTAAAGTCGTCGATTTGGCGTAAGAACAGTGTTGAATTGGTGCTAATGAATGACACTTTCACGGCGCAGTAACAACGACATCGCGGTCATCGATGCCATCACCAGCGCAGCGATGATGAAAGGGGTCGTTGCGTTATAGGTTTCTGCCAACGCGCCACCACTCGCCATGCCCGCGCCGATGCCGCTGACGATAAATGTTGATGACCACGTAAAAGCTTCGGTAGCGTACTTTTGCGGTGCCAATCGGGACACCAAAATACTTTGCGCGGCTATCGATGGCGCGATCGTGGCACCGGCAATAAACGCGACTATGCCGAGCAGCAAAAGCTGACTCACCCACGCATGTAGCAGCAACGGCAGCACCATCATCCCCAGCAAAATTCCAAACTGCCGCTCTAGCGGCATGTTGATGCGCATCACGCCATAAACCGCGCCACCGACCGCACTGCCCACTGAATTTACTGCAAGTAACACGCCCGCCAGCGCGGGCAGCGAAAGCGATGTTGCCAGCGCGGGATAGCCCACTTCCAGCAGGCCGAAGGCCGTCGCCAGCCCGAACGTAACCACAAGCAGCAGCAGCAATTGCGGATCGGTTAACGGGCCGAGTAAATGACGCTCTTCGGCACTGCTTTGCTGCCAATAATTGAGCGCAGGCGACGCCATGAAAATCAGGAACGCGGCAAACACCATCGTGGTGGTGATCAAAAACCCCACGCTGGGATTGGACAGCGTAATAATCAATGCCACCAGCAAAGGCCCCACCGTAAAACACAGCTCCATTGTTACCGCATCCACTGAAAACGCCATCTTGCGCGCGGATTCGTCGGTGAAGCGTTGCCGCCATATGGTGCGGGTCAGTGTGGTGATCGGCGCCGGAAATATACCCGCGAGAATGGCCGCGCCAACGATGAGCGGAAATGACATTTTAAAATAGGCGATCATGAACAATGCAAGCAGCATTAGTGGCTGCGCAACGCCGGTTACGCGCAGCAGTTTTTGCGGGCCTTGGCGATCAATGATGCGACCCTGCACGGGCGCCGATATCGCCATCGCAATAAAGTAGGCACCGACCGCGGTGCCCGCCAATTTAAATGAGCCGAGTGCGTCGCGCAGAAATAACAGCATCGACAGTCCCATCATGCCAGTGGGCAGTCGGGATAGCCATGCGGCGATCACCATGCGCTTGACGTCAGGCAGACGCAAAAATTCAGCGTAGGGCTGGATAAGCCGAATAAAACGTTTCACAAATAGCGTCAAGCCAAGCGATTAAAGTGCGGGAACTAAAGAGCGTGAGCGGGTGCTTTCGGGTTCTCCAGAATCGCCATCGTCAATCGCGAAATACAAACGAGCTTGTCGGCCTCGTTGGTAATGCGGATTTCCCAGATTTGGGTGGATTTGCCGCGATGAATAGGCCGTGCAATTCCAAAGACCCAGCCACTTTTGACGCCGCGCAGGTGATTGGCGTTAATTTCGAGTCCGACCGCGCTATGGGTTTTGGGATTAATACATAAAAATGCACCAGTGCTGCCGAGGGTTTCGGCTAATGCCACCGATGCGCCACCATGCAATAACCCAAATGGCTGGTGGGTGCGATAATCCACGGGCATTCTGGCTTTTATATAATCATCGCCGATGTCAAGAAATTCAATGCCGATATGCGCCGCCATGCCGGGCGCTGGACGATTCAATTCTTCAAGCGTGGGACGATTTGCCCAAATGGAAGCGCTCACGAAGTTATGCCCCGCCGAACGCGTTTAAGCCGGTTTGGGCACGGCCCAAGATGAGCGCGTGCACATCATGGGTGCCTTCATAAGTATTGACGGCCTCAAGATTCATCGCATGGCGGATGACGTGATATTCGTCGGAAATGCCGTTCCCGCCGTGCATATCGCGCGCCACGCGGGCAATGTCGAGCGCCTTGCCGCAATTATTGCGCTTCATCAGCGAGATCATTTCCGGCGTGGCCAGGCCTTCATCGAGCAGACGACCTAAACGCAGCGCGCCCTGCAAGCCGAGAGTAATTTCGGTTTGCATATCGGCCAATTTTTTCTGCACCAGCTGGGTGGCTGCGAGCGGCTTGCCAAACATGATGCGATCCAGCGTGTATTGGCGCGATGCCATCCAGCAAAATTCGGCCGCACCCATGGCACCCCAGCTAATGCCATAACGTGCTTTATTCAGGCAGCCGAACGGGCCTTTCAAGCCCTTCACATTGGGCAGCAAATTCTCATCGGGAACAAACACCTGATCCATCACGATCTCGCCAGTAATCGACGCGCGCAGCGAGAATTTGCCTTCAATTTTGGGGGCCGATAATCCCTTCATGCCTTTTTCAAGGACGAAGCCGCGAATCTCGCCCGCATCGTCCTTGGCCCAGACAATAAAAATATCGGCAATCGGCGAATTGGTAATCCACATCTTTGCGCCATGCATGATGACGCCACCATCAACTTTTTTAGCGCGCGTGATCATCGATGAAGGGTCCGATCCTGCGCCTGGTTCAGTCAAACCAAAACAGCCAATTAATTCGCCGGTTGCCAATCTGGGCAGCCAGCGTTCGCGCTGCGCTTCAGATCCGTAGGCATAAATGGGGTACATCACGAGCGAGGATTGCACGCTCATCGCCGAGCGATAGCCGGAATCGACGCGCTCCACCTCGCGCGCCACCAAGCCGTAACAGACATGGTTCACGCCGGCGCAGCCATAGCCGTCAATGGTCGAGCCTAACAGCCCAAGCTCACCCATTTCGTTCATGATCTCACGGTCAAATGTTTCGTCGCGATTCGCTTTCAGCACGCGCGGCATCAGCTTATCCTGGCAATAGGCATGAGCCTGATCACGCACCATGCGTTCATCTTCCGAGAGTTGGTCGTCCAGCAACAAGGCATCGTCCCACTTAAATTTTGGGGCAGTGGCTTTGGGCTGATTGGCGGGCAGATCGTTTGGGTTCATGCGTATTCCAGTGGAAAACAGTCAGGCCATTATTTTAGCTTATGTGAGTGGCAAATTCGCTATCGCGTTGCCACTAGGACACGAACTACCCGCATTTAACTACTAATGTTGTACACCAACGTGACAGCCATAAACTGGTAGATTGCTGTTCGTTTCTTTATTTTCCTTCCGTATTTTTCGTTCCACTAGATTATAAATAAACCGGCAAGTTAAACGATAAGCGAAATCCTAAAAATGCCAAATCCAAAAGCAATCGAAGCCACCGACCTGTGGAAAATCAAGCGACCTTCTTCGCTCAGCCTGTCGCCTGACGGCTCGCTTGCATGCGCAGCGGTAACCAGCTACGACATGGAATCAAATACGGGCAGCACGCATTTATGGTTGCTTTCAACCTTCGGTGGTGCGCCTCGACAGCTTACCGCCTGTGGTGAAAAGGATGGTGGCTGCAGATGGTCGCCGGATGGCGCGTCGATTGCTTTTGTGGCAAAACGCGGCGAAGGTGCCGGCGTCGATAAGGAGCCACAGGTATACATCATTTCGCCAGATGGGGGCGAGGCGAAGCGTGTGTCGAATATCGCGACCGGCGTGTCGGGTATTAAATGGTTTCCGGATTCAAAACGCGTGGCACTTATTTCGTGGGTGTGGCCTGATTTAAAAAATGAAAAAGACCAGGCAAAGCGCTTAGAAGAAATGCAGGGGAACAAGTGCAAAGCCAGGGTGGTGTCGCGCACAGTGTATCGATACTGGGATCACTGGCTAACCGACGGGCGGGTACCGCGCGTGCATGTGCTTGATGTGGCGAGCGGCAAAACCCGCGATCTGTTTGCAGGCACCGCTTACGAGCTGCCGGTATTCGATCCCGATGCATCGGATTACGATATTTCGCCCGATGGCAAATATCTTGTCTTTACATTCAATCCTAATCAGGACAAACAAGGCGATCAGGAAACGCATCTGGTGGAGATCGAGATCAAGACGGGCCTTGCAAAAAACTTGACCAGGTCCCATTCGCCTGCGCTGTTGCCTTCCACTAAACGGTCGCACGCGCCGTTGAATCCTTCGTTTACGCACCACCATCCCGCATATTCAGTCGATGGCAAATTGATCGCACTGCTCGTTAACAATATTCGTCGTTCTATCAACGACGACAACAAGCTTGCGGTCATTGATCGCAAATCAAACCAGCTCAAACTTGTTAGCCAGCGCTGGGATCGGGTGGTGAATGCGCCGCTCAAATGGGCGCCGGATAGCCAATCGATTTTTTTTACGGCAGATGATCATTCGCGCTTGTCGGTTTGGCAAATGCGGCTCGATGACGATGAACCTGCTTTGGTTGCGCCAGGTGGCACCATAAGCGATTTTGATGTGAAGGCCGATTCGCTGGTGTTCGTGCGAAGCAATATGTCTGCCGCGCCAAAGGTGTTTGCGGCTACTGCGGCGGGCGAACATGCGAAGCCGGTTGAATCGTTTAATGATGCGCTGATGGCGCAGTTCAAAATGGGCGAGGTTCGGGAATTCACCATCAAGGGATGGAATGGCGAAGCGGTGCAAATGTGGGCCTGCTACCCGCCGAATTTCGATCCGAAAAAGAAATGGCCGCTGGTGCATTCGATTCACGGCGGGCCGCATGCCAACTGGGGCGATAACTTTCATTTCCGCTGGAACAATCAGGTATTCGCTGCCCAAGGCTATGTGGTGGTCTGCGTCAATTATCACGGCTCACTCGGATGGGGCAATAAATATCTGGAATCGAATATGGGCGTGCTCGGCACCAAAGAGCATGCCGACATCGAAGCTGCCACCGATTTCATGCTGCGTCAGGGTTACATCGATACCAATCGATTGGCCGCGACCGGCGGTAGCTATGGCGGCATGATGGTGGCATGGATGAATGGTCGCAACGGCCAACCTGGTGCAAGTAAGAAAGGCACTCGTTCCGAGGCTGCCGGTGACCGTTACAAGGCGTATGTTTGTCATGCCGGTTGTTACGATTGGGTAAACCAATATTCAGAAGATGTTGGCGGCTATTTCAATTACGAATTAAAAGCCAAGTATTGGGAAAATCCTGAAAAAGTTGCGGCGCAAAATCCGATCACGTTCGCCCGGTTCATGAAAACTCCGACGCTAGTGATTCACGGCGCGCTCGACTATCGTGTACCCGATGCGCAGGGCCTGCTTTACTACAACACGCTAAAATCCCTTAACGTTGAATCGAAACTGGTGTTCTTTCCGGACGAAAACCACTGGATCGTAAAGCCGCAAAATTCGCGTTTGTGGTATCGGGAGTATTTTGCGTGGCTGGAAAAGTTTGTCGGCAGGGGGACGCAAGGAAGGAAAGGGAGCGGAGGTGCAAGAGGAATCAAACCATCGCCTAAAAAAGTGAATTAGGGCCGAAGTTTTAAACTATTTTGCTGCTCCTGCGTCTGCTCGTGAGTCCCAACAAGCGGTGTTGAGGCGCATACCTGATGTAATACGCTGAAACATTTGCGGCATGCTAGCGTTTGTCCGCCATGTTCTTACGTTTTTAAGAAATTGACTTTCATCATGTGCCACGTGGTAACGGCTGGTTATGCTTTCGTTCTTCCTTTGTTTAATCGCACTGCAAGGCACTGCGCGCTGTTAACAATGCGCCGCTAACCATCCATCATCGACCGCAAACCGCTGACTATCCATGCGACCTGTATTTTTCGGAGAATCTGTTTATGAATGACCGAGCACCTGGCGCCATCACTACCATCCCGCTCGCAGAGGTGCGCAGCAAAATGAAAGCGCGAAACAAACCCAAGGGGCGTCAGATTGATCCCCAAGCGCGGGCTGACATTGCGGTATTGCTGAACGGGCATGACATCCGCCGTGATTTGTTAATCGAATACTTGCACCTGATTCAGGACAAATTCAGTTGTATTTCCGCGGCGCATATCAGCGCGTTGGCAGAAACGCTTAAGCTCGCGCAAACTGAAGTCTATGAAGTAGCCACGTTCTATCATCATTTTGATGTGATCCGCGACGGCGAGGATGCCCCGCCTGCATTGACAGTGCGGGTATGTGAAACGCTCTCGTGCGCGATGGCGGGGGCGGCTGAATTACTTGAAAAGTTACCGGCGATTCTCGGCTCAGAGGTGCGGGTGATTGCGGCGCCGTGTATTGGCCGCTGTGATCAGGCACCTGCAGTCTGTGTGGGGCAGAATGCATTTGGCGGCGCGACGGTTGAAAACGTTACGTTCGCAGTAAAAAACCAGCATATAAGAGCTGTTCAGGGCAATTATGTCCCGTTCGCCGCCTACAAAGACGAGTTTGGTTATCAGGCTTATCTTGATGTGCTCAATGGCAACCGTGAAACTGAGGCGACGCTTAAGGAAATGGAAGACTCGGGCCTGCGTGGTCTGGGCGGCGCAGGATTCGCCACAGGTCGTAAATGGCGCATCGTTCGAGCCGAAACCGGGCCACGATTGATGGCAATAAATATTGATGAGGGCGAGCCGGGAACGTTCAAGGACCGCACCTACTTGGAGCGCGATCCGCATCGCTTTCTTGAGGGCATGTTGATCGCCGCGCAGGTGGTTGGCATTGATAAAATCTATATTTATTTACGCGACGAATACCACCACTGTCGAGCACTTCTGGAGACAGAATTGGCGGCGCTGAAGGCAAATCCGCCGGGTGGACATGCGTTGCCACAGATTGAATTGCGACGCGGCGCGGGAGCCTACATCTGCGGTGAAGAATCCGCGATGATCGAATCCATTGAGGGAAAACGCGGCATACCCCGCTTGCGCCCGCCCTATGTCGCTGAAGTCGGACTGTTTGATCGCCCCACGCTGGAGCACAATTTTGAAACACTCTACTGGGTACGCGACATTCTGGAAAAGGGGGCCGCCTGGTTTGCCGGACATGGACGTCATGGTCGTAAAGGTTTGCGATCTTTTTCAGTTTCCGGGCGCATAAAAAAGCCTGGCGTTCATTTGGCTCCTGCCGGTATTACGGTCAGGGAATTGATTGCTGAATTTTGCGGCGGCATGTCGGATGGGCACGAGTTTTACGCGTATCTTCCGGGCGGCGCATCAGGCGGCATTCTACCCGCCAGCATGGGCGATATTCCGCTCGATTTTGACACCTTGCAGCCTTATGGATGCTTCATCGGTTCGGCTGCGATCACGATCATGTCGCAGCATGACAAGGCGCGCGATGCGGCATTGAACCTGATGAAATTTTTTGAACATGAAAGCTGCGGTCAATGCACGCCTTGCCGGGTTGGCACTGAGAAAGCGGTGCAGCTTTTGCAGGAAAGCAAATGGAAAATCGGGTTGCTCGAAGAGCTGTCGCAGGTCATGGTGGACGCTTCTATTTGCGGGCTCGGCCAAGCGGCACCCAATCCGATCCGGTGTGTGGTCAAACATTTTGCGCATGAGATAAGCTAATGAACGATATGTCCGAAATACTCGTCGCACGTAAAGTGGTTGAATTCACACTTGATGGCGAAAAAATTACCGCGTTTGCCGATCAAACGCTGATCGAAATTGCCAAGGAACATGGCAAGGAGATTCCTCACCTTTGCTATAAACCCGGCTATCGCTCGGTCGGCAACTGCCGTGCCTGTGTGGTTGAAATCAAAGGCGAACGGGTGTTGGCTCCTTCATGCTGCCGTCATCCATCAAACAATATGGAAGTCACCACCGACTCCGCGCGCACACTGCATTCGCAAAAAATGGTGATGGAATTATTGACCAGCGACGCGCCGGCAAAAAACTACAAACCAGAGGGTAATGAGCTGCTGAAATGGGCCCAAGTCTTGGGTGTCAATGAGTCACGGTTTCAACCACGCTTGCAGGTGGAGCCTGATTTTTCCCATCCCGCTATGACGGTTAATCTTGATGCCTGTATTCAATGCACGCGCTGTGTCCGGGCATGTCGCGAAGAGCAAGCCAACGATGTGATTGGCTATGCATTGCGCGGGGCGCATTCAAAAATCGTATTCGATCAGGATGATCCGATGGGTGCATCTACCTGCGTCGCCTGCGGTGAGTGTGTGCAGGCCTGCCCGACGGGCGCTCTGGCACCCGCGAAGGCGGCTTATGAGACAGTTGTCGATAAAAAAATTGATAGCGTCTGCCCTTATTGCGGTGTGGGTTGTCAGCTCACCTATCATGTCAAAGACAATAAAATTATTCGTGTCGAGGGCCGTGACGGGCCGGCGAATCATGGTCGATTGTGTGTAAAAGGCCGTTATGGATTCGATTACGTGCACCACAAGCAACGCTTAACGACGCCGCTGATTCGTAAAGCCGGCGTGCCAAAGTCGGCCGATTTCAATATGGATCCCGAAAATTGGCGTGATGTATTTCGCGAGGCCACATGGGAAGAAGCGCTCGATCTTGCAGGCGGCACGCTCGCTAAAATCCGTGATCAGCATGGGCCAAATGCGCTTGCCGGTTTTGGCTCAGCCAAAGGCAGTAATGAGGAAGCCTACCTTTTTCAGAAGTTGGTGCGCACCGGATTCAAGACCAACAACGTCGATCATTGCACACGTCTTTGTCATGCCTCATCGGTCGTCGCGCTGCTCGAAGGTGTTGGCTCTGGCGCGGTATCGAATCAAGTGTCGGACGTCGCCAAAGCCGAGGTGATTTTTTTGATTGGCGCGAACCCGACGTCGAATCACCCGGTTGCTGCCACCTGGATTAAAAATGCGGCCAAAAATGGCGCGAAATTAATTGTGGCCGACCCGCGCAGGAACGATATTGCCCGGCATGCGTGGCGATATCTGCAATTCAAACCAGACATGGATGTGGCGATGTTGAATGCCATGATCTACACCATCATTGAGGAAGGTTTGGTGAACGAGGATTTCATTAAAAATCGCACTCACAATTTCGCCGCGCTAAAAGAGAACGCCAAAGGGTTTTCACCCGAAGCAATGGCACCTTTGTGTGGAATTCCGGCTGAAACCTTGCGCGAGGTGGCACGCGCCTATGCGACCAGTAAAGCGTCAATTATTCTTTGGGGCATGGGCATTTCGCAGCACGTGCACGGCACTGATAACGCGCGTTGTCTGATTGCGCTCACCCTCATGACTGGCCAGGTCGGCAAGCCTGGTGCGGGCCTGCACCCATTGCGCGGCCAAAACAATGTGCAGGGCGCCTCAGATGCGGGCCTGATTCCGATGATGTTCCCCGACTACAAGCGGGTTGATGACCCCGAAGCACATGCGCGCTTTGAAAAATATTGGAACACGAAACTGGACAATAAACCGGGGCTTACGGTGGTCGAAATCATGGACGCGGCATACGATGCCAGAATCAAAGGCATGTACGTCATGGGTGAGAATCCAGCAATGTCGGACCCCGATGCGAATCACGCCCGCGCCGGTTTGGCGAAACTCGAAATGTTGGTGGTACAAGATATTTTTCTGACTGAAACCGCGTATTTGGCGGACGTGATTTTCCCGGCTTCCGCATGGCCAGAAAAAACGGGCACCGTGACCAATACCGACCGCATGGTCCAGCTGGGTCGTCGCGCGCTTGATCTGCCCGGCGACGCGCGGCAGGATTTGTGGATTGTTCAGCAACTTGCTAAACGACTGGGTCTTGATTGGAACTATCAGGGCGACGAAAGCGGGGTCGCCGAAGTCTATGAAGAAATGCATTTGTCGATGCCGTCAATTGCTGGTATCTCGTGGGATCGGCTTAATCGCGAATCGAGCGTCACCTATCCCTGCGCGGGCGATGACGACCCGGGTCAGCCGGTCGTGTTTATCGATAGTTTCCCGACCAGTGACGGGCGCGCTAAATTTGTTCCTGCCGACATCATTCCCGCCAACGAGCGGCCTGATGAAGAGTTCCCGTTCATTCTCATCACCGGTCGGCAACTGGAACATTGGCATACCGGCTCGATGACGCGCCGCGCCAGTGTGCTGGATGCGCTTGAGCCCGCACCGGTGGTTAGTATGAATCCGCTTGATTTACGCCATATCGCTGCCTTTGCAGGCGACACCATCACGGTCGAATCGCGACGTGGTGCCATCACTATCGCGGCCCGCGCCGATGAAGGCATCCCGGTCGGTTCAGTGTTCATTCCGTTTGCTTATTACGAAGCGGCCGCCAACATGCTTACTAACGCCGCGCTTGACCCATTCGGAAAAATTGCCGAAGTAAAATATTGTGCGGTGCGCGTGAGTCGCGGTGGTGAGGCGAACACGCAATCTAGTTACGGTGGCGGGCTGGCATTTTCAGAGCACAGTATCGTTCCGCAGAAATGATCCGGATCGTCCCTGAAAAAAAGCCCCGCCAGTTTTGCGGGGTTTTTTTATGTTCGTTGTGCAGCAGTTTGCAGGCTAGCAGGGACGATTCAGCCGCAGGCTATTTCGCGCAGATTTTTCACTCGGGGTTTGTGGCCAGCTTCGGGCTCGCCGCCATTGCCGTTCTGCTGGCGCCGTCCAGCCCGCTGGTGCCCGTGTTGGCTGGCACGAGTGCTAAATGAATGATCGGCAGCCGGCCGAAGAACTTTGCTCACTGGCGATGACGAGTGCGCTCGGCGATCTCAACCTGCGCGCCAATTCAGCACGGGATGCCGCGACAGTGCCGGGCTGGGTGAACTGGCTGGCCCGCGCCGCCGCCCGCGAACTTGGGCTGCCCGATGCGAAGGCCGATCACGCATACCTCACCAAAGTGCGCGACACCGTCGATATTCTCATCGCCGATCAGATTGTCTATCACCGCGCAAACGCGCATCGCATGCACCAGATCGAGTCGCGCCTGCACTCTGCGGGCGAAGCCCTGTTTGGCGGCACAATGGTCGCATGCGCACTTTGGATCGCGGCTAAGCTCGCAAATGTGCCGATGAACTTTGGTGGGGGTAATTGGCCTCACCGAAATAACGACGTGGCCGACCGCCGCAAGGCGCGCGCTTGGTGCCGCCATGTACGGTATCGGCATGCAGGGAGATTTCGCAGGCCTCGCACCGCGCTCGGAAGCAACGGTGGCGCAACTGGAAAGATTAATGCGCGCACTCAGGGACAATCCACTTGAATTTGTGCGATTAAATGCGCGCCTGCGTCGATTGGCCGACATTATGCTTATTCATATAGCCCACTGGCGGACAACTTGTCAGGCAAGGCCCTTGAAGTTGCCGGGGTAGTTTCTGCCCCGGCCGCTTGCTTGCATGAGTGATGCGACAAGCTTTTGCACGTGCGCTTCGGTTCTAGCGGCACGCGAGATATTGCCAAAACCCATGCGAACGAGATTTTCTAATAGAAATGCTCTGAACGCTGCCCCAACGCTAGACTTTAGGAACCGCCATGGCCATCGATGTGATGACGATGACGGTAATGATGGAGCGCAATTTGAAGTACCACGCCGGGATAAGTTTTTGTAAATTCAGCAGCGCGTCGACTACCCAAACGAATGCGAACAGACACATCGCCACGATGATGCGGGAGCTTGATGCCGGTAACAGCAGCATGGCCCAGGCGAGTAGCGAGGGGACGACGGACAGCAAAAACATCGTGCGCGCACTTTTGGGTGCGGTGTCGATCAGGTTGACCGCGAGCCCCCATTGGATACCGCCGAGGAATGACAAAATGACGGCCGCGTAGCTAGTCAAAACGGTGGTGGCGAAGGCGCGGTAGGCAGGCGGGGCGAGCCACAGCGCGGCACTGCAGGTGATGAACGGGATTGCGCCGCTTAATGTTAACCACCTTGGAAACGCGTTGCCCATTTTTACTTGTCTACTCGTTAACTTATCTACTTGTTGCGGGGCGCAGCACAATGAAGGTCGCGATCATCGAAAGCGCCGCAAAGCATATGAGTGACCATACCGCGAGCGACAAACCGAATGTGGGTGGGTATTTATCCGCGCAGCCGCCAGTTGCAAAAAACAGCTTGCCCTCAAACCACTGTGCGCTCGGTAAGCTCTGCACAAATTCGCCGATCGGGTCACTCAGGCAGGAAGTCATCGTGTCGCCTTTGCTGAGTTGCCACGCGGTCAGGCCGACGCCCATCAACGCCAATAGCCAGATCAGCGCGGCGTAGATGCGCCTGCCGACGAGATCCGGCCCGTGCAAGCCCGCCAGCAATGCGACGAGGCCAATGCCCAGATAAAGGTAGCGCTGCAGAATACACAGCGGGCATGGCTGCTGCTGCTGCGGCCCATGCTGGAACCAATAAGCGCCGGCCACGAGCCCGAAGCAGAGGATAAAAACAGCGAAAAAGAGCGTGCGAAGGGTAGTATTTTTCATTGGAGTTAGGTTCAAACCAGCACACGAAGTTCACGCAATAAAACAGAAAGCATGGCCAAATCGGTCTCGCGTGCTTTTTTCAGATCATCCACCACTTCGTTCATTCTGGCCAATGCTTTGGCGTGGTGCGATTCCCAGGCCGCAATCAAACCCGTCGCATCATTCAATGCGGGCGACAGCGCAATAACGCCGGTGGTCAGCTGGCGCTGCAGGTTTGCCAAATCATCGCGCATGGCCGCGCGGGCCATGGATTGCCAATGGGTATCAGACGGCAGCGCCGTGATTTGCGATGCAACCCAGCGCAATTTTAATTTGCCCACCAGCGCGAAATAAGCAGATGCCGCCAGCTCAACCGGACGCTGGGTATCGAGCGAAATTTCGACAATATCGAGCACCGAATACATCGCGTCCTGACGCGCTACTTCGCTGGCAATGGTCGCGGGTACTTCTTGGTGGACTAGGCGCGCTTCGGCGGCGTGCAACGCGGTCAAATCATCCGCGGATAGAAGTTCAGGCAGGCGTTTGGCAATGGTCGCAATGCCAGGTGCGAAAAATTTGAGCACGTTCGCAATCGGCATGCGCTCCGAACGGCGACGTAGAAACCACAGTGTGGCGCGCAGCACCAAACGTCCAACTTCGATCAGCATTTCAGACTGGGTGGCGGTCGGCACTTTATTATCGAGGGCGTCGATGTCGTTCCAAAGCGGCGTCATTTCGAATACATCGCGCGTCAGAATGAACGCCCGCACCACCTCGGCCGCCGTGGCACCCGTCTCTTCACGCATCCGATGCACGAAAACACTGCCCGCGCGATTGATGGTGTTATTGGCAACGACCGTGGCAATGATTTCGCGTTTCAGCGCGTGCTTCGGCATGATCGCGGCGAATTTCGTTTGCAGCGCTGTCGGAAAATAAGTGATTAGTGATTGCGCCACATAATCTTCATCCACCAGATCAGAAGCCAGTAATTCATCGGACAATTCCATTTTGCTGTAAGCCAGCAATACCGCGCGCTCGGGCGAGGTCAGGCCCTTTTTGGCCATCTTGCGTTTGGCAATTTCTTCGTCGGTAGGTAGATACTCTACCGCGCGATTCAAGCGTCCAGCCTTCTCTAGGTGACGGATAAAGCGCGCCTGCGCTTCGAGCAATTTTTCGCCACGCACGCCCGATACGGTCAGCGATTGCGTTTGATAATAATTGTCCTGCAATACCAGTTGACCTACCTCATCGGTCATGCTTGCCAGCAGTTCCTCGCGCTGTTCTATTTTGATCGCGCCGGCATCAATGATCGCATCGACCAGAATTTTTATATTCACTTCATGGTCGGAGCAATCCACGCCGGCCGAATTGTCGATCGCGTCGGTGTGCAAACGCACGCCCGATTGTGCCGCCTCGACACGGCCCAACTGCGTAAATCCCAGATTGCCACCTTCGGCCACGACTTTGCACCGCAGCTCGTTGCCGTTGATGCGGAGCGTGTCGGTGGCGCGGTCGCCTACCTCGGCATGGCTTTGATAGCTTGCCTTGACATAGGTGCCAATGCCGCCGTTATAGAAAAGATCTATCGGAGCTTTGAGAATGGCACGCATCAATTCAGTCGGTGACAGCGCTGAAAAAAACGCATCTATGCCAAGCCGTGCCTTGATTTCTGGCGTCAGCGGGATGGATTTTGCACCGCGCAGAAACACACCGCCGCCCTGACTGATAAGCTGTTTGTTGTAGTCGTCCCAGCTTGAGCGCGGCAGCGCAAACAAGCGTTCACGCTCGATGAAGCTGATCGCCGCATCCGGGTTGGGATCAAGGAAAATATGCCGATGATCGAACGCCGCTACCAGGCGAATATGTTTTGAAAGCAGCATGCCGTTACCGAAAACATCGCCCGACATATCGCCCACGCCGGCCACCGTGAAGTCGGTGGTTTGGGTGTTGTGATTAATTTCGCGGAAATGACGTTTCACGCTTTCCCACGCGCCTTTTGCAGTAATCCCCATTTTTTTGTGGTCGTAACCCACAGACCCGCCGGACGCAAATGCATCGCCCAGCCAGTGTCCATATTCCGCTGATATGGCGTTTGCATAATCAGAGAATGTGGCGGTGCCTTTATCGGCCGCCACCACTAAATAAGGATCATCCGCATCGTGTCGCACCACATCGATTGGCGGCACGATGGCACCCTTCACCAAATTATCGGTGATATCCAGCAGCCCGCGCAGGAAGGTTTGATAGCAGGCGACGCCTTCTTTCATGTAGGCCTCGCGGTCCGTCGCCGGTGGCGCTGCTTTAAGCACAAAGCCGCCTTTGGAACCGACGGGTACGATTACCGCGTTTTTGACCATCTGTGCTTTGACTAACCCCAGTACCTCAGTGCGGAAGTCTTCCGGGCGGTCTGACCATCGCAAACCACCGCGTGCGACCTTGCCGCCGCGTAAATGTATGCCCTCGACGCTTGGCGAGTACACGAAAATTTCGAACAACGGTTTGGGTTCGGGCAGCTCGGGTACTTTGGCGGATTCGAGCTTGATGGAGAGGTATGTTTTGTGATGGCCGGCCGCATCTTTTTGATAATAATTGGTGCGCAATGCCGCTTGGATCGCGCTTAAAAACCGGCGAACAATTTTATCTTCATCCGCATTGGCCACATCCTCGAGCAGGGCTTCGATCTCCGCCACCTTTGCACTTATGTCCGCCATGCGCTCACTATCTTGCGAAAACGAGGATGGGCGGAATTTAGCGTGAAACAAGCTGATCAGCGCGGCGGTGATGACGGCATGATTCGCCAGGGTTTGCTCAATATAGCTTTGGCTGAAGGTGAAGCCGGTCTGCTTCAAATATTTGGCGAGCGCGCGAATCAGCACGATCTCATCGCTTTCGATTGAAGCCGCCAGAGTCAGCCGATTAAAGCCATCGTTCTCAACTGCGCGTGACCAGATGCGGTCGAATGCGTTTTCAAACTTTGCCTTAATTCGATCAAGATTTAATCCCGTGTAACGATGACTCAAGCCAAAATCGTGAATGTGGATGGCAGGCTGGGTGTGGCGGGCGATAACATAAGAGCGCTCGCTTTCCACACGTACGCCCATGTTTTCCAGCATCGGCAGACTCGCTGATAAAGGAATCGCGGCGCCCAGGCTATAGAGACGAAATCGGAGTTCGCTGGAGGCACCCGCGGCGCTTGGGGTGGGAAACAAGGGCTGATGTAGAAGCTGAAAAGTAGGCTGATAGAGCACCATCGAAATCGGTGATGTTGCGGTCAATTTTTGTGTTGCTGCAAAATCCTTTACCGCCTGGTCAACCGACACATCTTCGCGATAAGCGGCGGGAAACGGCAATACGAATTCACGGCGCGCAGCGTTGGCGAGCGACTCGTCGTGCGAAGCAGTGAGATTGGCAAATACGCCATCTTCCCAGCGTCGAATCGTGGCGACAACTTCGGCTTCCAAGGCTTTCAAATCTGGTTGTTCGGCTGCTTTTGGCGATGCAGCAGGCAGGCTTCCAGGCTGCGTACGAATCAGCATATGAATTCGCGCCAGCACAGATTCAGAAAGTTGTACGTTAAACTCCGCACTGGTGCCGCCAAAGGCGCGCTTCAAAATTTCCTGCAGCCGAATGCGGACTTCGGTGTTGTAGTTTTCACGCGGCAAATAAATCAGGCAGGAATAAAAGCGTGCGTAAATATCGCGTCGGACAAAAAGTCTCGACCGCGCTCGCTCACCCATGCCCAGAATGCCCGTCACCGTTTCAAACAGCTCATCGTCGTTAATCTGGAACAGCTCATCGCGCGGGTAAGTTTCCAGAATCGAGAATAAGTTTTTGCCGGCATGGCTCGCCGCAGGAAATCCTGCGCGCTCCATGACGCGGGCAATTTTTTGGCGAAGAATCGGGATTTGATGCGGATTGCCGTGATACATGCTCGATGTGTAGAGCCCCACAAACCGTCGTTCGCCGATCACATTGCCCGCCGCATCGAAACGCTTGACACCCACGTAATCGAGGTAGCCGGGACGATGCACCGTAGCGCGAGAGTTGGCCTTGGTAAGCACCAACAATTGCGGCTTGCGAGCCAGTGCGCGCAGCTCGGCGGGTAATTCATTGAAGCTGGCCGATACCCCGCCCAGCTTGGGCTCGCGCAAAATGCCGAGCCCCGAATTGGGCAGAATTTTGAGGATGTCGGTCGTTTGCCCGTGGCTGGATGTGCCCACCAGCTCGTAATCCCGGTATCCCAGCAGCGTGAAATGGCTGTCGCCCACCCAGTTCAAAAACGCGCGTGCTTCATCGAGTTCGGCGAGCGGGACGACTTTCGCAGCACCGCCCAGATCCGCCAGAATATCGCCAATTCTACTTTTCATTTTTGGCCAGTCATCGACCGCGGCGCGCACATCGGCGAGCACCGTGACTAGGCCATCACCGAGCGCCTTGATGCGCGCGGGATCGGTGATGCGTTCGATCTCGACGTGAATCCAAGACTCTGTGGCATTGCTGCCCGTGGCGTCGTTCAGTGACTTTAGTTCGCCGTGCTGGTCACGTTTTGCGTCAAACAGTGGATGAACCACGAGCCGCGTATCGATGCCTTGGCGATTCATTTCCATGACAATGGAATCCACCAGAAATGGCATGTCGTCATTGATGAATTCGATGATGGTGCTGCTGGAAGCAAAGCCGTGTTGTTCGACCTGTGGGTTGAAAATCCGCAGCAGTGGCGCGCCGCAATGAAATTCGGTGCCGAATTGCAAGTGGTTGAGGGCGATGGCAGCCCATGTTTTTGCATCCCGGGAACCGAAATCTTCGGCATCAATTTCGCCGCAATATTTTTCGGCGAATGTTTTTGCGAGGGCGCGTATATCCGCGCTTGCCGTGTGGTCAATGACGGCAGAAATTTCGGCAAGAAGTGCGGTTTTCTGAAGTTCGAGCGGGGCAGACATAGTGGGCTTTGCAGTAATTTTTTGTAAGCCGGAATTATAGTCCTGCGACCCTTATACGATTTGACAAACGTTATGCGCGATATGCATCAGCTGCATATTGTGAATTTCGCCCAGACCGTAAATCGGGTCTCGAGCGTGCATTCTTCCTCAGCGTATTACTTAAAGTTTTTTCTCATGTCGTTTGTGTCCAATGAGGCTTACTTGCGCCGCAATACGATGCTTCTGTTGGCGTCTTCGCTGAACGCGTATTCGGTGCGGCCTTTGACGATTTTGCCCATCACCAGCATGCTCGCTGAAATGGCATCGTGATCGGTGGCGTTAAACGGTGCGCGATGGGTGGTGATTGCACCCTCGATGGATTGAATATTTTCCAGCGCCGTCTTAATTTTTGCGCCATCCTGGCTGGCCGCGTTTTGAATCGCGTTGTAGAGAATGCGCATGGCGTCGTAGCCCTGCGCGGCGGCCATTGCGGACGGAATCACGGTGCTACCGGTACGTTCGGCGTAGCGCGTGACCAGCGCCCGATGGCGAACGTTCACGCTCTGGGCAATAAAGGTTTGCGGCATCATTACGTTTTCAGCGCTCTTGCCTGCCTGGTCAATAAATGTCTGCATGGAAGCTGTCCATCCAGAAAATGTCGCGACCTTCCACTGCATTGCGTCGCGTGATTTCACAATCGCGGCCAATTCGGGGCCGATGCCGTACATGATTATTGCTTCTGCACCTGCTGCTTTGGCCGCTTTGAGTTGGGCGGACATATCGGTATCGCCAAGATTGAAACGGCCTACCGAAACAGGCTTCAGCTTTTTAAGCGCCAGCGCTTTTTCAAGATCGACTTTGCCGCTCTCGCCGTAGGGTGTTGAATCGGCAAGTATGGCGATGTTGCTTATTCCCGCACGGCCCACAATATGATCGACCAGAAAAGCGGTTTCAACATCGGTGCGCGGCGCCACCCGAAAAATATAGTTTTCAGGTGCTGCGGGCGGGGCAAATTTTTGCGTCAAGCTGGTGCCCGTCGAGACCGCAACAATGAGCGGAATATGGAGTTTTTGGTAGACATCGATTGACGATAAACCCACGCCAGTGTTGACTATTCCCACCGTGGCTATCACCCGCTGGCCGTTAATCAAATCATTGGCTACCGCGCCGCCGGAAGTGGCAACCGCTTGATCATCACGCTCTACCAGCACAATTTTTTTGCCCAGCACGCCTCCCACATAAAGATTAATTTCTTCCACCGCGATACGCACACCCTCGCGCATGCTGATGCCCAACGGTGCGCTGGCGCCGGTGAAAGGCCCGCTCAAACCAATCCGTATCACCTCTGCGGTCAGCGGGGTGGCTGGCACGCTCGCTGGCGCAGGGCCAGCCGGAGTAGTAACTGCACCCGCAGCAATGCCGGATGCTTTGGCGACTGGCTTCGCGACCTCAGCCATGGCAGGTGCTTTGGTCTGAGCCAGCACGGGTGTTAACGCGCCCGAACCGCAATACAAGATGACCAGTGTAGATATGAACGCCGCAAAAGGGCGTGAAATTGATGACGCATTCTTCATGGGTTTCCCTGAGTTGTGACAGTCGTTGTTTTACTTATATTCGATTTGCTTCTTGATAATGCCGGGTGTTTTCTTGTCAAAAACATGTTGAATGAAGGCACGGGCTTGACACAAGTAACTACAACCTAATCTTTGTAAAATTTCGTTAAATCGTTCTATTTTGGGCAGGTAGGCGCGAACCTTATGCCCGTCGCCTGCTGCCTGCATCTACATATCGGGGGCACGCGCAGGCAAAGATATGGCAGAAGAATACAGCGGAAATCAGCCTACCCCACGCCGCTGTCACCAAATGTTCGTCCGGCCGTCGCATGACCGACCCGGAGCCACACTATCGTGGGGGCAACTTAGTGTGCAAATCACCGCGGAGGACGATAGTGTTTGACGTTTCGCCAGATCACCTGCCAAAACGGCCGGAGGAGCCAGCACGGTCGATGGATTTGCATGGCATCGTAGACGCCATTTCCACCTCCTCGCCGCGTGGCTGGGCTGCCCGTTATCGTGCGATCGGGATATCGGACTTGCCTCTGGGCACGCCTGGTTGCCAAGCCGAAAAGCTGCTCGATTTTTTAAAACATAGCGAATCGACCTACCTTTATCTGGTCGGCGACATTATTGACGGCTGGGCGTTGCGAAGGCGCTGGTTCTGGCACCAATCCCAGAATGACGTGGTGCAAAAAAATGCTGCGCAAATCGCGCAAGGGCACTTTGGTCACCTACACCGCGGGCAATCATGGCGAGGCGGCGCGTCATTTTAGTGGACTTGCCTTCGGCGGGATCGTGATCGAAGATGAAGTGGTTCACATCACTGAGCAGGGCAAGCGTTTGTTAGTGCTGCACGGTGATCGATTTGATGGCGTGATTCAATGTACATAGTGGTTGGCCTATCTCGGCGATCAGGCTTACACCGTCACGCTGAAATTAAACCAGTGGTTTAATTGGGCGCGTCGACATGTTGGCCTGCCGTACTGGTCGCTGTCGCAATATCTGAAACACAAAGTGAAAAATGCGGTGAGCTACATTACGTCTTTCGAAGTTGCGTTGGCGCGTGAGGCCAAGTTGCGTGATTTTGATGGCGTTGTTTGCGGGCATATTCACTAGCCCGAAATTCGCGAAACCAACGGCGTCACCGATTGCAACGACGGTGACTGGGTCGAGAGCTTGTCGGCGCTGGTTGAGGCCATGGACGGTGAATTAAAGCTTGTCTACTGGCATGAGAATGCGCCAGTCAGCGTGCCTTGTTTGTCTGCCGCGGCGGCACTGCAAGAGCGCGGCCGCAACCGTGTTGCGGCAGGCGGTCGGAATGTGCCGCTACCCGCACCAGAACCTGCCATTGCCAGGTCATCGGTGCTCGGCTTATTTAGCCCACATTTGTGTCAGCGGGTAGCGGGTAGCAGCTAAAGGCAGCGAATAAACTACAAATAGTCTGGACAAACGGCGGTGCGCAGCATCACTTTATTGTCATGTGATTTATCCACTTCGCGGGAGCGATTGGTAAACCACCACACAGAACCTTTGCGGATGCTCATATCCTGCTCCGCGCCGAATAATAAAAAAGAAGCCAGATGTCCTATGGTGGGTTGATGGCCGACGATCAATACTGGTTGACGGCTTTCGGGCCAATCTGCGGCAATCAACAGACTCGCGGCTTTGGCTCCGGGGGCCAGACTCGCCATGATTTTAAATTTGCGATCGAGCGCGTGCGCCGTGTCTACCGCCCGCAACGCCGGGCTGGCCAGTACGCGTGCCGAATCCGGCAAATGTTTCTCTAGCCACTTGGCCATCGTCGCTGCCTGACGCTTGCCTTTGGCGGTTAGCGGGCGTTCCCTATCGGCTTTTAAATCGTCCTGGCCCGCATGCGCTTCGGCGTGACGCCACAGTATTAAATCCATCTTGGTAAGCCCCTGCGCCTATTAGCCATCTAAATGTGGTTATTGCCGTGTGCGCTTTTATAGACGGCGCAGGTGACGGTGGGATGACAGCTTGCGGACTACACAAAACCAAGCCGAAAAAAAGCCCGCTGTGCGGGCTTTTTGCATGCCGATGCCGCGCGAAAAAATGTCTACGCAGCCAATGCCTCTGTCAAGGTCAGCGCAGCACAAGCTTTTTGAATCCGTGTGCAGGCTTCCACCAACAATTCAGTGGATGCCGCATACGACACGCGAAAATGCGGAGAAAGCCCAAAAGCCGCGCCATGCACAATCGCCACGCCCTGCGATTCCAGCAAATAGCCCGCAACATCTTCGTCGCTCTTGAGTGTGGCGCCGGTTGGCGTGGTCGCGCCGATCAGGCCCGCACAGCTTGGGTAAACATAGAACGCGCCTTCGGGCGTGTGGCAATCTAATCCCGGAGCATCGTTTAACATTTTGACGACTAAATCGCGGCGTGTTTTGAAAATCTCATTGTGCGTGGGAATAAAGTCTTGCGTGCCATTTAACGCTTCGACGGCTGCCGCCTGACCAATGGATGAGGGGTTGGATGTCGATTGCGATTGCACATCACCCATTGCCTTGATCAGCGCCTCTGGCCCACCTGCATAGCCAATACGCCAACCGGTCATGCAATATGCTTTTGATACGCCGTTCATGGTGAGCGTGCGGTCATACAAGCTCGGCTCGATTTGTGCGGGCGTGGTGAATTCAAACGCGTCGTACACAAGATGTTCATACATGTCGTCTGTCAGCACCCACACATGCGGATTTTTCACCAGCACATCGGTAATTGCTTTCAACTCGGCCCGTGTATACGCCGCGCCGGATGGGTTCGAGGGTGAATTCAGCAACACCCATTTGGTACGCGGCGTAATGGCGGCTTGCAGATCGCCCGCCTTGAGTTTGAAACCGGTTTCCTGCGTGCACGGCACAATCACCGGTGTGCCGTCGGCCAGCAATACCATTTCAGGGTACGACACCCAATAGGGCGCGGGAATCACGACTTCATCGCCTGCTGAAAGTGTCGCCATAAACGCGTTATACAAAACCTGTTTGCCGCCGGTGCCGACGGTGATTTGTTTGGTCGTGTAAGTGAGGCCGTTCTCGCGTTTAAATTTCGCGACAATCGCTTCCTTTAATTTCATCGTGCCATCAACCGCCGTGTATTTGGTATCGCCGCTTCTGATCGCTGCAATCGCCGCCTCTTTAATATTATCCGGCGTATCAAAATCCGGCTCACCAAACGACAGCGCAATCACGCTTTTACCAGCAGCCTTCATGGCAGCGGCTTTAGCGGAAATTGCGATTGTGGCAGAGGGCTTGATGCGGGTGAGGCGAGCAGCGAGAAAAGACATGGCAGTTCCTTGGGGTCAACCGACGTTATTGCGGTGCACAAGAATTATAGCGGGAACGTGAAATTAGGAAAACCCTAATAAAAACGGAGCTTGTAGACCATTTGTGGCTGTAGATGCTTGCCAATGCTAGGCCCTTAATTTTCATTCCGCGCGCCGATGGCGGATTTTATATCTATGCCGCCATCCGCGAATTCAGTTTCGCTGATGCAGTATCCACAATCGCCACCAGCAAAATCATGGCGACCAGCACCGTGCCGGTATCGCGATATTGCAGCAAACTCAGATGGTAATAAAGCAATTGACCGAGCCCGCCTGCGCCAATTACGCCGAGTACGGCGGCGGCGCGAATATTGTTTTCCCATCGATAGAGCGTGTAGCTGGCAATTTGCGGTAACACCACGGGCAGCGTGCCATAGGCAAATGCCGCAACGGCGCTGGCACCGTTGCGGCGTAACGCGGCATAGGGTTCAGACGGCGCGTTTTCTAGCGCATCGGCGATCAATCGGCCGAGTACGCCCGCGGTGTGGAAGGCCAAGGCAAGCGTACCGGGAAACGGGCCGAGCCCGGCAGCAATCACCAGCATGCTGGCCCACACCAGCTCGGGCACGGCGCGCAGAAAGTTGAGCAGCCCGCGCGACATTCGGCGCATCGCGCGGCCGTTCATGCCGGCCGCGGGTATCGCAATCACGATGGCAAAAAGTAGTGCCAGCAGCGTGCCGAGAAATGAAATCGCAATCGTTTCAACCGTGGCCCACGCGACTTTTTTCAGAAATCGTGGATCGGTTTCCAGTGGAAAAAAGCTGGTGAATAATTCCACCATTTTCGATGCAGATTCCATCGAGAACAGTCCGCTCCAATTGCCGCGCAGCGTGGCGAATGAGGTAATGATGACGGCGCCAATGGCGATGAAAACCCAGCCCGCTCTGCGCGGCGGTGGCGTGGGGATGGCCGCTAGTGATGATGGCGTATCGAGGATGTTGTCCATGCCTAATCCAGCAGGGCGCGCAGTTGTTTGCTGACTACATCGGCGACCCACACCAGTGCTACAAACGCGATCAACATGGTCGCCACTTGCCCGCCCGCCAACATCCGCATGGAAAGATCCATTTGTTGCCCCAAGCCGCCAGCACCCACGAATCCCAAAATCACCGATGACCGAATCGCGCACTCCCAGCGGAACACGGTGTACGACACCATTTCGGGCAGGCAGCTGGGTAGCGTCGCGTATAAAAACGCCTGACTACGCGATGCGCCATTAATGAGCAGGGCGTCGGCGGAACGCGCGTCCTGCGATTCCATAATTTCCAAGAACACTTTGCCCATCATGCCGCAATACGTGAGCGCAATAGCCAGCACACCTGCGGTGTCGCCCAGACCGATCGCGCGCACGAATAACAGTCCCCATACCAACTCAGGAATGCTTCGCAACACGATCAAAACCCCGCGCGTGGCATTGCGAATGATGCTGGGTAGGCGTGCTACGCGGGAATTTCCGATGCGTGAAATAGACAATGTGCGGGTGGCGATCAATGCCAGCGGAACCGCGAAAATCAGCGCGAGCGTTACGCCTGCAGTGGCAACGGCGATGGTCTGCCAGGTGGAGACCACGATTAATTTCAAAAATTCCGCATCATGTGCAGGCGGAAAAAAAGATGAAAGAAATTGCCGCGTCGCGCGCAGGCTGGTTTCGTCCACCAGTGCCCACGGTTTGAATTCGGTGATGTAAAGGCAGGCCAGAATGACCGCGATCAGCAACCACGTTGAAAACAGCCGTTCGTGCCAGGCGGGGTCGGGCAACGGTTTCGCGTTGGCTTCCATCAAAAGCAGCGAGCGGCAGAGGGGGTTGCCGCCACCGCCGGCAATTCAGCCGCTGCACGCGGCTGCATCATCCCCGCCGCCTCTGCAAATTCTGACCCATACAGATCGGCCAAGGTTGCTTCATCCACGGCGCTGGCGGGCAAATCAAAATGAATACGGCCTGCTTTTAATCCAATCAAACGCGCGAATCGGGCGCGCGCAAGCTGGACATCATGCAGACTGACCGCGAGCGTTGCGTTGCGCGCGGCAGCTTCGTCCTGAATGGTTTTGAGTGCTAACAAACCGAGCGCCGGATCAAGCGCTGATACGGGCTCGTCCAGCAAAATCAGTGGTGCTGTTGAAACCATCATGCGCGCCAGCCCAACACGCTGACGCTCTCCGCCGGAGAGTCGGTCACAGCGCAGCCAGAGCTTGTCTTCAAGCTTGAAACGCGACAGCGCTGCAAACGCCAGCGCAGCATCTTTGGGTTTATACAGCGACATCAACGCACCGATGATGCCCATGCCAGCCAAACGCCCCGCGAGCACCGCATTAACGACGCGTTGGCGCGGCGGTAGCGGTGGCGCTTGCGGGGCTAAAAAAATACAGCCACGCAATTTATGCAGCGCAGATTTAGAAAGCGTCCACGGCGTCTCGTTATTCAGTGTGAGCGTGCCGTCGCTGGGCTTGATCGCGCACGCCAGCGTATGTAGCAGCGTGGTCTTGCCCGCACCGGAAGGGCCGATGATTGCGACTTGCTCGCCGGCACCCAAGCTCAACGACACTGAGTCGAGAACAAGGCGTGCCTCGGCTTCGCGACCGAGGCGCACGGTGACACGAGTGAGATCAACGGACATAAAAAATTGCCGGAAGCGTGGATTAGAGGCCGCGGGAAATAGCGGCGGTAGGAAATATATACAGCAGGACAGCCTTCCCGCGAGCGGCCATTACGCTGACGCCCGTGGGAAGACTAAGCAGATTTACTTCAGGAGACCTGCTGACAACGCGGCTTCTTCAATGCCTTTGTAGTTGGCCGCTTTGCTGGGGATAAAGCGGGTGGCACGTTGTAGTTTCAAGATTTCTGCGTCCGCCGGATTTTTGGGATCAAGCGCCAAAAATGCATCGGTGAGTTTTTTGATCAGGGCAGGATCCAGATCCCCGCGCACCGTCCAGTTGTAATCAAAATAGGGTGGGGTGGTATAAAAAACGCGCACTTGCTTCTCGTCGAGCTTTTTCTCGGCGATCATTTTTTCATATACAGAAATATTCAATGCGCCCGCGTCTACCTTGCCACCGGCAACTTGCAAAGCAGTCGCGTCATGCGCACCAGAGAATGCGACACGTTTGAATGTCTTATCGGGGTCAAGGCCCTCCTTGAGCAAGAACGAGCGTGGCATCAAGTGGCCCGAAGTGGAAGAGGGCGCGCCGAAGGTAAACGTTTTGTCTTTCAAGTCTTTAAGACTTTTTATATCAGAGCCGGTTTGGGTAATAAAAACCGAGCGGAATTTTTCATCTTCTTCGCGTTGCACAATTGGAATCGCAGTTTTATTGGTTTTAATGTAGGCCTGCACAAATGTGAAACCGCCATACCACACCATGTCAATTTTCTTTGCGGCCAGTCCTTCAACGGTGGCGGCGTAATCCGAAACCGGCGTGAACTCGACCGGCATGCCAATTTTACTTTCCAGGTATTTGCCAAGAGGTGCAAATTTTCGCTGCAGTTCGGTCGGGTTTTCGTCGGGGATCGCCGACACTTTGAGTGAGGTCTGCGAATGCGCAGCAAATGCGAAAAGCGCAGCAAAACCGGCGAACAAGATTTTTAAAGTGCGTGAACGGCTGGGAATCATCATGGCAAACTCCTGGAAATAAAAATTAAAGAATGACGCAAAACGCAAAAACTGAATGGTGTGACGGCACCGACGACAATTGCTCCTGCCATAATACTTTGATGGCAGAGAAGTATCATCATTATTGCAAGGTAAATTATACGAAATGAAAATCGAATCCATCCCCAAACCCGCCTTCCGTATTGTTAATCGATTAGCGATTGACCAAGTTGCTGAACGGGTGCGTTTGGTCGCTGGCTTGCGCGCGACTTACGCCACAATTGAACCGAAGTATTTCTATGACGAGCTTGGCTGTGCTTTGTATGCAGCCATCTGCCAACTGGATGAATATTATCCAACCCGCACCGAGCGCGCGATTTTTCAGAGTTTTAGAAGTGAAATTGCTGAGGCAGTTGGCCTGGGGGGCACCCTCGTTGACATGGGCGCAGGCGATTGTTGCAAGGCAATGTCGTGGTTGCCGTATTTGCAGCCTGCCCGCTACCTCGCGGTCGATATTGCCGGCCCCACGATGGAAACGTCGTTGACCAATATGGCGCCGGAGTTTCCAGAAATCGATATGGTGGGCCTGATTACCGATTTTTCCGAGCAGCTTGAACTCCCCGCCGAACTCGTGGATGGGCGCACGACGCTGTTTTATCCCGGCTCCAGTATTGGTAATTTCACGCCGGTGAATGCGGTCAAATTTTTGCAGCAAATGCGGCGTTACGCGACCAATGGGTTGTTGATTGGCGTTGATGCAAAAAAGGAAAAGGCCAAGCTGGATGCGGCTTACGCGGACGCGCTCGGGGTAACGGCGGCATTTAATTTGAATGCGTTGCGTCATATCAATCGCGAGCTCGACAGCGATTTTGTGGAATCGCGCTGGAAGCATGTGGGGCAATACAACGAAGCGCTGGGCCGCATTGAAATGCATCTGGAATCGCTCGAAACCCAACAGGTAAATATTGACGGTGTGGCGAGGTCATTTGCCGCAGGTGAGCGAATTCATTCCGAAAACTCATACAAATATTCGCAAGCCGAATTTGAAGCAATGTTGCGAGAAGCGGGCTTTATCAACGTGCGCGTGTGGACCGACCCGCAGCAGGCTTTTTGGGTGTTTTGGGCCAGCTAGGCGCTTAACCCTCGCCCGCCTGCGTCTGGGGTCGAGGTAACGGTAGAGGCGCTGCAATTGAGACGGCACTCGATTCTTGTGCTGTGTTTACACCATGCTCGGGATTCTGGACACTGTGCCCGCGCGCAAACACGGTATAAAACGCCGGCACCACAAACAGCGTCAGCAAGGTGCCGAGCGTCATTCCGCCGACAATTACCCAGCCAATTTGTTGCCGTGATTCCGCTCCCGCGCCGGTGGCAATCGCTAGCGGAACGGCACCCAGCACGGTCGCGCCGGTCGTCATTAAAATCGGCCGCAGGCGCAACACCGCCGCCTCCACCACCGCATGGCGCGGGCTGCGACCTTGTTTCTGTAATTGATTCGCGAATTCAACAATCAAAATGCCGTGTTTGGTGATTAAGCCCACCAATGTAATGAGGCCGATTTTTGAAAATACGTTCAGTGAGTTGCCTGTTAACCACAGCGCAATCAGTGCGCCTGCGATCGATAGCGGCACGGTCAGCATGATGACAAAGGGATCAACAAAGCTTTCAAACTGCGCGGCCAGAACCAAGTAGATAAAGGCCAGCGCAAGCGAGAATGTGAGGAGCAGGGTGGATGCGCCCTCTGCGAATTCCCGCGACTGTCCGGCGAGATCGGTTTGTACTTTTGGCAGCGCTTTTTGTGCGGCAGCATTCATCGCAGCCAGCGCTTCACCGAGGCTTGCTCCCGGCGCGATTTCGGCGTTGATGGTGGCGGACCGAAGCCGATTAAAGTGGTTCAGATTCTTCGGTGCCACGCCTTCGCGCAGATTGGTCAAATTCGACAGCGGTACCATTTCACCCGCCTTGGAGCGGACGAAAATATCAGATATATCATTTGGGGTATTTCGATCATCCGGGGCGACCTGCACGATCACATCATATTGCTCGCCGCCTTGTTTGAAGCGCGTGACCACGCGCCCACCCAGCATCGTCTCCAGCGTGCGGCCAATGGTTTCCACTGGCACACCGAGGTCACCCAGTTTTTCGCGATTTACCGCTACGCGCAATTCAGGCTGGTTCAGGCGCAGGTCGCTATCGATATTGATCATGGTGGGTGACTTGCTGGCCTCCTCGGTCAGCCGCTCCACCATTCGCGCAAGGCTCGGATACTCCTCCTGCGTCATCAATACAAACTGCAGCGGTTTCTCACGTCCCCCCAGCGTGGGCGGGGTCAGCGGGAACGCGTTAATTCCGGGAATCGCCCGCATTTGTGGACGAATTCCATTGGCGATGTCGATAGTACTGCGGCTGCGTTCCGCCCATGGCTTGGTGATCATGACGGAAAAGCCGGCATCGGGTGTCGGATTTCCCGCATTGATAAAAAAGCGCGAAACTTCAGGCACGCTGGCGTAAATTTTCTCAACCTGCGCCATGTAGCCAGCCGTGTAGCCAATCGTTGCACCTTCTGGTGCGCTCACAACGCCGAAGATCACGCCGCGATCTTCAATCGGCGCCAGCTCTGATTTGAGGTTCGTGAACAAGGGTATGGAAATGCCAACGAATGCCAGCCAGATGCATGCCGCAATCCATCGTTTGTTCAACGACGCTGTGAGGTAGCGGCGGTACGCCTCGGTCTGCCAGATGAAAAAACCTTCGATTGCGTTGTAAACACGACCGTGTGATGGCTCGTGCTTCAATAGTTTTGAGCACATCATCGGTGATAGCGTTAGCGCGATGAAGCCGGATACCACGACTGCGCCGGCGAGAGCCAGCGCGAATTCAATAAACAACCGATCGGTGCGCGTTTGCCCGAACGCGAGCGGCGCGTAGACCGCCGCCAGCGTGATGGTCATGGTGATAATTGCGAAACCAATCTCGCGCGATCCCACCAACGCAGCCTCAAACGGTTTCATGCCGTTTTCCATATTGCGGTAGATATTTTCCATCACTACAATGGCGTCGTCGACCACCAGCCCGATCGCCAGCACCATCGCCAGCAGCGTCAAAATATTGATCGTAAAACCCGCGGCATACAGGAGCGTAAATGTGCCGATCAATGAAATCGGGATGGTCACCAGTGGAATCAGCGTGGCCCGAACATTGCGCAGGAAAATAAAAATCACAATCGCCACTAACGCGATAGCTTCCAGTACCGTGTGAAAAACATTTTTAGTAGATTCTTCAATAAACACGGCCGAATCGTATGTCATCGACAACTTCATTCCGTCGGGTAATGTCTTGTTGATTTCTTCGATTTCTTTTCGAACCGCAATCGCTAGATCCAGGGTGTTGGCCGTGGACTGGCGCACCACGCCGAGTGATATCGCCGGATCACCGCGAAAGCGGGTAATGGTACGTTCTGAAGCAGGCGCAATCTCGACCCGTGCGACGTCACGAATCCGCACGGGGTAGCCCGACGCATCGCGAATAATCACCGCGCCAAACTGCTCGGGTGTGAGTAAATCGGTTTGCGACAAAACGTTAAATTCGCGCTGCGAACTTTCAATCCGACCCGCCGGAATCTCGACGTTTTGGCGGCGCACTGCGTCTTCAATATCGGCTGGCGTAAGCTTGTATGCCGCGAGTTTGGTGCGATCCAGCCACACGCGCATCGACGTTTTGCGCTCACCATTGATGCGCACGTCGGCAGCGCCGGGCAACGTCGCCAGGCGCGGCCGGATGTAGAGGTTGGCGTAATCGGATTGTTCTACTTGGGTGTGGCGTTTGCTGGCAAAGGCAATAAAAATAATCGGAAACGCATCGGCCTCGGTTTTGGCGATGATCGGCTCGTCAATGGCTTGCGGCAAGCGTCCGCGCACGCGTGAGACTTTGTCGCGAACATCGGCGGCGGCAGAATCCGGATTGCGCGAAAGTTTGAAGCGCACGGTAATGTCGCTCTGCTCACTTCTGGAAGTGGATGTCATGACATCAACCCCCTCGATGCCGGACAACGAGTCTTCAAGCGGCTTCGTTACCTGAGACTCGATTACATCTGCGGATGCGCCTCGATACACGGTGGTGACGTTTACAATCGGCTCGTCAATTTTAGGCAATTCCCGCACCGACAATCGCGAGTACGAAATAATGCCGATCAGTACGATTACCAACGATATCACGGTGGCAAATACGGGTCGCTTGATGCAAATATCAGACAGAACCATGGTTAAATCCTTAAGCTCTTAAGTTTCCAAACCCTTTGGCCTTTACGCGGGGTATGAATCATTCGTTGCGCGAGCTTGCTGCGATTTTGTAATATCGCAGTACGTGAAGGCACACCGCGCGCCCAGCGATCAACTCTTCGGTGAAACTAGAGGAGTGGTCGTTGCAGTCGAGCTTGGCGAAGGTGCCACCAGCGGCGCAGTGGCGCTCGCGATTTTTACGGCAGCGCCATCGCGGATTTTGAGCTGGCCGGCGGTGACAATCACGTCATCTTTGCCCACGCCACGCAGTATTTCCACGACGCCTTCGCGACGTTGACCAATTTCGACTTTAATGCGCATCGCGCGCCCTTCGCTGACGCGAAACACGTAAAACTCTTCGCCCTGTGGCATCAGGGCCTGCTCGGGAATGGTGATGGCATCCTGCACATCGCTCGTGAGCAGGCGAACGCGCGCGAACATGCCGGGTCGTAATCGCGCGTCGGCATTTTTAATCACGGCACGGATAACGATGGAGCGGCCATTGGCATCGAGCAAGGGATTGATCGCTAGCACTTTGCCTTCAAATGCCTGGTTGGGGAATGCGTCCAGATTGACTTGCAGGGCCTGGCCCGATGCGACCTGCTTTAAAAATATTTCGGGAACCCGAAAATCAACTTTCAGCGGATCAAGCGACTCCAGATTTGCGATGTCCTGGCCGTCGCGAATGTAATCGCCAATGCTCACCAGTCGCAGGCCGACGGTACCGGAAAATGGCGCTTTGATTTCAAGTTTGCTCAGTTTGGCCAACGCAAGATCATACGAAGCTTGTGCCACCTTATAGTTGTTGTCTGCTTCATCCTTAGCTTGGCTCGATATGAAACCCTTGTTCTGCAAATCCACGGCGCGGTCAAATTTATTTTTGCTCAGGTTCAAATTGGCGGCGGCTTGTTGCAGCTCGGCCTGCTGGACGGAGGCATCAAAGCGAACCATTGGCGCGCCTTTGCGCACCGGCTTACCTTCCTGAAACAATATCTCAGCTATGCGGCCTGCCACCTCTGGCCGAATAACCACCGACTCATCGGATCGAAGCGAGCCAACGGCAGTAATACCCTGCGCTAATTGCGAGGTTTTAACCGTTGCGGCCTCCACCACCGTTGCATTGCCTGCTGGGACATCTGGTTTAACCGCGGCGATGGCCGTGCCCGCTGAACCTGCCGGCGCAGCAGATTGGTTTTTTCCATACCAAAATGCACTTAAACCGACCAGAAAGAGTAGTGCGATAGCACCTGCTATTTGCCAGAGCGAGAAAGGTGAAGACGGGAAACCAGAAGCGGGCGAGCCAGATAAAGGAAAAATTTTTTTCATAGGCGAAAGGATTATTTTGGCGTCTCTATCAACCATTTCAGAGGTGGGCGCGCAGCGAACGATCAGCAGTGAGCAACCCCAAGAAAATTTGATATTTGGGAACTGCACTTTTTATGCTGAGTCAACATAGAGTTACAAATCAGACGAACGTTTAAGGCAACTCACGCGGTGAATTATCGCCCGTTTTCGAATGCCGAAAGTTTTAAAAATAGATCACAGCGCAGATAAGCCGCCAATATTTTTGGTGCGCACGCGGCAGGTGGCCCGGCCTGTGCTCAAGCTTGAATATCTGGCGTCAGTTGTGCTTCCAGAAAAGAAATTTGATCTTTGAGCAACAGTTTGCGTTTTTTCATGCGGCGTAGTTGCAATTGGTCGTGCATTGGGGTGGCGGCGAGACCATTGAGGGCCAAGTCAAGGTCGCGATGTTCTTCTTTTAGCTCAATGATGCGTGCCCCTATAGCCGCACTATTGTCAGACCCGCCAGATTCAAAATTGGACATGAAATATGGATTTCCTTTACGGTGAATATACCTCGTTCGGAGGCGCGCATAAAGGGGTTGGGAAGGTTTTAAACGTGTTTTGGCTGCACGACGCGGGCAGAAAATCTAGAAATTTATCGAGCTCTACGCGGCATAAAGCGCCTAAAAGTGTCACAAAACGACAGCTGATCGACAAATAATTTCCCCATACAGGTCAGTTGGAGGGGAAAGCCACAGCAGAAAAACAGCAGTGGAAATTTTGAATGGAACTGTAATGCAAGTCCGCCGTAATGATTTCGATGTCACCAACCGTATTCAAACCACGGACCGGGAAAGCGTTGAACGCGAGATCAATCGCTTGTTCCGTTTACTCTATCCGGGTGTGGCTCATGCATTTATGGAACAGGCTTTTGCAGATTTCGCAGCGCTTTATCGAGGAGATTACCCAGGCTATCAGGCTAGCGATACCGGATTTCACGACGTGCAAAATGTTATGGAGGTGACGCTGGCGATGGCACGCCTGATGGACGGCTACGAGCATTCACGGCTTGATTCTCCGCCGCTGGATGCGCGCTTGTTTCAGCTGGGTGTGTCGCTGGCACTGTTTCATGATGTCGGCTTCGTAAAAAAAACTAACGATACGACGGTGTCGAGCGGCGCGTTTTATACGTCTTCACATGTGTCGCGCGGCACCCAATTTTTACGCGAATACTTGCCGAGAATTGGACTCGCTGAATTTCAGGAATCAGGGGCTGAACTCCTGCATTTCACTGGCAATGAGAAGGATGCTGCTGATATCGCAATCAACAATCCTTTGCTGCGGCTGGTGGGCAATTTACTGGGCTCTGCCGAAATCATGGCGCAAATGGCGGATCGTTGTTACCTCGAGAAATGTCGCTATCGCTTATACCCGGAGTTTGTAGATGCTGGCATTACCGGTAAACGCACCGCGGCAGGCGATGAGGTGGTTTACAAATCGGGCGAAGATTTGGTGCAGCAGACACCAGCTTTTTTTGAGGCGGCAGTGAATCGTCTGGAAGCTGATTTGGGTGGCGTATACAACTATGCCGCCACCCATTTTGGCGGCTACAATTTATATATACACGCGGCCGCGCGCAGTGTGCATTTTGCCCGGGACGTCAGCAGCGGAAAACTCCAGCTGCGCCGGACGATGCCGAATCTGGCGCTTATTTAAAACTTGCTGAAGAACTGTCTAGTTCAAGCTGGTTGCGAGGTTGCCGCACGTTAATTCAGCTTAATCTGCCAACACCCGCAGCACCCAAATTGCAAGCGAATGTTACCGGCCTCGGCGGAGCGCTTGCCGGTGGTGATATTGATCTCGCCTATTTCTTTATAATCTTGAAAACCAAGACTTGATTGCGACTAAAATTAGGTCCTTGAAAAGCCATGCTTCTTCATTCATTCGTTGCTCTCCCCCGCTTGAAAGGTTTTTAGTTCATGAATCTGCGCGCCACTTTTTTGATTTCTTTAACGATACTATTTTTAGCGTCGCTACCCGCCCTTGTCATTGCTGACGAAGGCATGTGGACTTTTGATAATTTGCCACGCGACGCGCTGAAGTCCAAATATTCTTTTACACCTGACAAAGACTGGGTGGATCACGCCATGCGCGCTGCCGTGAATTTGGGTGGCTGTTCAGCGTCGATGATTTCGCCTGAAGGTTTGGTGCTGACCAACCATCATTGCGTGGCTGGATGTTTGCAACAAATTTCGAGCGCAAAGAAAAACTATTTGCAAGACGGCTTTCTGGCCAGAAAACATGAAGACGAACTGCAATGCCCCGCGATGGAAGTAAGCCGCCTTGAGCGGATCATCGACAAGACCCAAGAAATGAATTCGGCGACCAAAGGGCTGACCGGCGAGGCTTACAAAAACGCGCAGAACGCGATGAGCGCCAAGCTGGCGGCCGATTGTGTAGGTGATAAAAAAGACACCGTGCGCTGCAGCGTGGTGACGCTTTATCAGGGTGGGCAATATCATTTATATCGTTACCATCGATTTTCAGATGTGCGACTGGTGTGGGCGCCGGAAGATGCGGCGCCTAACTTTGGAGGTGATCCCGACAACTTTAATTTCCCGCGTTTTGGTCTTGATGCATCAATGTTGCGTGCATACGAAAACGGCAAACCTGCTGCGGTCAAAGATTATTTTCCGTTTAGTGCCAGCGGCCCCAAAGCGGATGAATTGGTATTTACCGCCGGCAATCCAGGTCGTACCAATCGCCTGCTGACTATTTCGCAACTCGAAACATTGCGTGATGTACGTTTGATTAGCACCATGCGCCGCGGTTACGAATTGCGCGGTGTACTGACCGAATATCGCAAGTTGGGACCCGAGCAAGCGCGGGTGGCTTATAACGATCTATATTTTCTGGAGAACGGACTCAAGGTTGCGTCCGGCGAATTGATCGCACTACAGTCGCCGGAATTGATGACGCGCAAACGATCGGACGAAGCGTCGCTGAAAAAATTTGTGAATGCTAATCCCAAGCTGAAAGCAGAAGTGGGAGACGCATGGGGCGCGATTGAAAAAGCGCAGGCGGTTTATCGCGACATCGCCAGCGAATACGATGCTGTCGAAGGCGGACGTGCATTTAACTCGCGCTATTTTTCGCTGGCGCGCGCGCTGGTGCGCGGCGCTGACGAGCGCGTCAAAGCAAATGGTGATCGTCTGCCTGAGTTTACGTCGGCGCGCCTGCCGCTAACTGAACGTCAGGTGTTTTCGCCTGCGCCGATTTATCCTGAATTTGAAAAATTGAAGCTTGAATTCTCGCTGACCAAATTGCGTGAAACGCTGGGCACCGATGACCCGTTTGTGGTGCAAATTTTAGGCAAAGAGTCTCCTGCGCAAGTGGCGCAGCGTTTGGTCGATAACACCAAGCTTGGCGATCCGGCGCTGCGTAAAGCGCTGTGGCAAGGGGAGCGCGCCGCCATTGATAAATCCGACGATGCGTTCCTAAAGCTGGTGCGTGATATTGACGTTCGTGCTCGCGCACTTCGCAAGCGCTACGAAAATGAGGTCAGTGCAGTGGAACAGAAAAGCGCGGAGCTCATCGCCAGAGCGCGTTTTGCCCAACTCGGCCCAAAAGTCTATCCCGATGCGACTGGTACGCTGCGTTTGAGTTTTGGCGCTGTGCAGGGTTGGACAGAGCGCGGTAAACCAGTGATACCGTTTACTGATTTTGCCGGTGCGTTCAACCGCAATACCGGTGCGGAGCCTTATGCGCTGCCGGCGTCCTGGATTGCGTCGAAAGACAAAATGAACCTGGCGCAAAATTATAATTTTGTCTCCAGCAACGACATCATCGGCGGCAATTCCGGCAGCCCCATGATTAACCGCAACGCCGAGATTGTCGGCCTCGCCTTTGATGGCAATGTGCATTCGCACGGCGGCTCGTTCTGGTTCGACCCCGTGATGAATCGCACCATCGGCGTCACCAGCGGCGGCATTCAGGAAGCGCTCAAAAATATTTACGGCGCTACAGAGTTGTTGGCGGAAATCAAAGGTAAGTAAATTTTTATAGCTGTAAAAAACCCACCGCGTGCGGTGGGTTTTTTTATGCTGACGAGGAAATTATTTCCTATACGCGCAGCGAGCGAAAGCCAGACGCTAGGTGGGACGGGGCTCGCAGGATAATTTAAACTGGAAATGCACGCCAATACTGGGGTTTAAAATTTCGCGCGGCGCTGGCCTGCAATCCAATCGCTTTGCTCATTTGTTGATATTGTGTTTCTTCTGCTCACCGCAATCGAGGAGATTACGATGGCGCATTATGTTGATGGTTTTGTGGTTCCTGTGCCGCCGAAAAATCTTGCTGCGTATCGCGCTATGTCCAGAAAATTCGGCAAAATCTGGATGCAATACGGCCCACTGCAATACACCGAATGCATGGCCGAGGATGTGAAACCCGGCAGAGTAACGTCGTTTCCGCAGAGCGTGAAATTGAAAGCGGATGAGACCGTGGTATTCGCCTGGATCGTTTATAAATCGCGCAAACATCGCGATAGCGTTAACGCCAAAGTGATGTCAGATCCGCGCGTTGTCGGCATGAACCCAAGCACCACCCCATTCGATGGCAGGCGCATGTTTTGGGGCGGGTTTAAGACGTTGGTGGAGTTGTAATATTCGGTTGGTGATACGCGCTATTTTTGATAACTTACTTCATCAAGCGGGGCGTTTAGCTCAATATCGTTGCAGTGCCCTAACTCTCGCGGCATACCAAGATTTTTTACTAGATGGCATCTGGCAAGAAATTTCAGTACTTGCCAGCCTGGATCTAGTTGGTGAGGTTCAAGCCCCATTTTTGCCGACTCTGGAAACGCATGATGATTGTTGTGCCAGCATTCGCCGTGCGTGAGGAAGCCCCAACCCTCAAGATTTGAAGCCTGGACAGCCGCGCCTTTCACCCGCCATCGTCGCGGTCCGGGGTTGTGCGCAAAATAAGTAACGAGCCAGTGGCTAGTCACACTGACGGCAACCCGCACTGCCACTCCCCATACGACAAAGCTAATGCCGCCGATCATATAGAGAGCCAGTGCAAGTATCAGCTGATGAAGCGGCCATGTGGCTTCCATAAATTGATACCAACGATCATTTTTAAACTCTGGTTCAATAGTGAATTTCGGCGGCTTATCGAATTTGAACGTGCAATGCAATTGCCAGAACGCGTCAATCCAGAGGCCCCGACGGTGTGAAAAGAATTCGTGGCATGAAGGCTGGCGTTGCGCCCAATCGCGAATATCGTGTATGCGCAAAATGCCAAAAGGACCCGCCATGCCCACCAAGACGCCAAGCCAAACCAGGAAGCGCTCAAAGGGTTTACTGCACTCAAATGATTTATGGATTAAACGTCGATGCATTCCCAGCGAGTGGCCAAAAAGTAGCGTGACATAACTCAACAGTAAAAATAGCGCAAATGCACCCCATGTGAAATACAGGGGAGCTATGAAAAGTGCGATGAAAAGTGCGATGAGATAAATCGCTGTGTTCCACAGCGACTTGAACGGGCCCAAACAACTCCGCCGATATCTGCGTTCGCACCGGACGCATCGATTTGCCAAACATTTTTTCTCATATTTTCGCCACTACACAATTTTAGTCGTGCCAACAACCATCATAAGTGCTTCTTCATACGGCCCACCGAAATCAACGCGAGTGATTTCCGATAGCCGAAAATTTGATAAATCTGCCGCCCAAGTGCCGTCGGGTGTGACTTCCTTCAGTGTGACAGTTGTGCGATTAAATTTAGCAACGCGCCCAATATGGCAAACCTCACAATCAGTTATCTCGCGATGAATTGTTATGAGCGAGTATTTAGCACATGCCGAATTGAGAGCTGCTGTCGTTGACGAAAGATCAAGCTTTCTGGGTTTAATGATTCGAAGTTTGCGTTTTCGAAGAACGACTTCTTGAAAAGTAGCGTGTGGTGCGGGAGATTCTATGGTCAACACGTCACGGAGGCGAAATATTTGATAGCCGTCCAACCTTATGCCATCACCCACGATGAGTAGCGCAAACCAACTGCGCGCAATGCCCACTACATAACCGTCGACACAACCTCGTTCGAGCGAGCGTTCTATGCGTACCAGCGTCTTATTATTTTGAGCAGCTGAAAGTTTTGCATGAAGTCCTCGAATCATAGACGTCGACTATTGTTATGGATGATCAATTGTTTTCTAGGCCACTTACCAAAATCAACATGAGCGAATTTGGGCTAACGATATAGGACCGGAAGAATTCTATTTTTAAAAATGGAACCCTATGCCTGGCGTCTGTTTGTGAGTATTTTTGGTTCAAAAGCCCCGTGGTTAAAAGACTTTTGTCTGAATCTGCTGTTACGCCGCCACCCGAATATTAATCCGCTTTTCTTCCACCGCATGGCATGCCACCTGACCGCCATCTTCATAATCGATCAAGTTGGGACGATCAATTTTGCAACGATCAAAGGCGTGCGGGCAGCGGGGATGGAAGGCGCAGCCGGTGGGCGGCGTCAGCGGATTGGGGACTTCACCGGCGACGGGCGTGCGCTGCTTGCCGGTCATTTTTAAATCGGGAATCGCGGATTGCAGCATCTGGGTATACGGGTGCTGCGGGTTGGCGAAGATGCGTTTGGTATCAGCAACTTCGACCAGACGGCCCAAATACATCACGCCGACGCGGGTCGAGATATGCGATACGACGGCCAAATTATGCGAGATGAAAAGGTAGGTGAGGCCAAATTCGCGCTGCAGATCTTTCATCAAATTCAGGATCTGCGCCTGTACCGAAACGTCCAACGCTGACGTAGGCTCGTCACAGACTAAAAATTCTGGATTTGAGGATAGCGCGCGTGCGATGGAAATTCTCTGGCGCTGGCCGCCGGAAAACTCATGTGGAAATTTTTCAGCGTCGAGCGGTGACAAACCCACTTGTGTGAGCAGCTTATCGACGCGTTGTTTGACGTCCGCGGCGTTGGTGGCGATCTTGTGCACGCGCAGCGGCTCGGCAATAATTTTGCCCACCCGCCAGCGCGGGTTCAGGCTCGCATAGGGGTCCTGAAAAATCATCTGAAAGCGTTTGCGCAGCTGTTGAACTTCATCCCTACCTGCGTCGGCCATGTTGACGCCATCAAAAATAATCGAGCCGCGCGACGGCGTGTACAGTCCGCATACGAGTCGCGCCACGGTTGATTTTCCGCAGCCGGATTCACCGACGAGAGATAAGGTTTCGCCGCGATTGATGGTAAAACTGACGCCATCCACCGCTTTCAAAATTTGGCGGTCTTGACGCTCAATAACCCGGTTCAGCCATGGTTTTGAAACGTCGAATTCTTTGGCGACATCGATCACTTCCAGCAGGACATCGCTCGATTTTTTGTTCATGCCGTCACCGCGTGTTTGTCTGTTTGAACCGCCGCGCTTGCATGCAGCCAACAGGCGGCCATCGTCTTGCCCGCGGGCATGAGCTCTGGTCGCTCAGTGGTACAGCGCTGGTTGGGCACATCGCTTACGCGCGTACATCGAGGATTAAACGCGCACCCTTTGGGAATCGCCGTTAACCGCGGCATTGAGCCGTCAATTTGCGATAGACGTTCGTGGTTATCACCCACGCTCGGGATCGCGCCCATCAGTCCGACGGTGTAAGGATGTTGCGGCGAGTGGATCACTTCTGCCACGGGACCGATTTCGGCAATCCGGCCCGCGTACATGACGGCAACTCGGTCAGCGGTTTCGGCGATGACGCCCATGTCGTGGGTGATGAGCATCACGGCGGTGCCGTGTTCGCGACACAGCTTTTTTATCAGCGTGATGATCTGCGCCTGAATCGACACGTCAAGCGCGGTGGTGGGTTCATCGGCAATGATCAGTTTTGGATTCGCCGCGAGCGCCAATGAAATCACTACTCGCTGGCGCATGCCGCCGGAGAACTGGTGGGGATAGTGATCAATGCGTCTATCGGCGGCGGGAATGCCGACCTCATTCAACAACTCGATGGCGCGCACTCTCGCCTGAGCGTGGGTGAGATCGAGATGGGTTTCGATGGTCTCGATAATTTGTCGGCCGATGGTGTAGAGCGGGTTAAGGGAAGTAAGGGGATCCTGAAAAATGGCGCCGATTTCACGCCCACGGATTTTGCGCAATTCCTCAAACGGCAGATTATCGATACGTCGTCCGGCCAACAATATTTCGCCGCTCGCGATACGGCCCGGTGGTTCAAGCAGGCCGATGACCGCCGCACCAGTGAGCGATTTTCCAGCACCCGATTCGCCGACCACGCCCAGCACTTCGCCGGCGGCGATGTCGAAGCTGATGTTGTCCACTGCGGTCAGAATGCCGCGACGGGTGGGAAATTCGATGCGAAGATTTTTGACTTGCAAGAGTGGAACAGTGGGGGTGCTCATCGCGCGGCTTTAGCGAAGTTTAGGATTGAGCGCATCGCGCAGCCAATCACCGATGATGTTTATCGACAGCACGAGCACTACCAATGCCAGGCCCGGAAACCAGAGAATCCACCATTCGCCCGACAGCAGAAAATCGCCGCCGATGCGGATCATCGTGCCGAGCGTCGGTTGGGTGGCGGGCATGCCGACACCGAGGTAAGAAAGCGTGGCTTCGGTAATGATCGCCGTGCCAATGTGGAGCGTGGCCAACACCATGACCGGACCCAATACATTCGGCAACACATGCGCGAACATGATCGCCAGCGGGCGTCGACCAATCACCCTAGCGGCCTGAACATATTCTTTATTGCGCTCGACCAAGGTTGAGCCGCGCACCGTGCGCGCGTACTGCACCCAGCCGGATGCGGCGATGGCAAAAATCAATACGTAAATCGCGACCTGATCGTGCTGTGAATTCGGGATGACAACTCTGGCCACGCCGCTAATCAGTAGCGCAATTAAGATCGCGGGAAACGATAACTGCACATCGGCGATGCGCATGATGAAAGCGTCCAGCGCGCCGCCGAAATAGCCGCTGATGAGGCCGAGCGTGATGCCCACCACCATCGATAACAACACGGCCGCAAAGCCCACCACCAGCGAGGCGCGCGAGCCGTACATGATGGTGGAAAGCACGTCGCGGCCTTGATCGTCAGTGCCAAGCAGAAACTGCGATTTACCGGCCTCAATCCATGCAGGCGGAGTGAACGCATCGCTGAGGTTCAAGGTCTTTAAATCGAATGGGCTGTGTGGCGCGAAGAAGGGCGCAAAAGCGGAAGATAAAATCAGGATCAACCCGATAATTGTCGCGATGACAACAATCGGATCGCGCTTGAATTTGTGCCAGATATCGCTATCCAAAAAACGTCGAACCGTGCTGGTTAATGCGCCCGTCATATTAATGGCCTCCTGCTGATGAAGTCTCCAAGCGCAGCCGTGGATCGACGACGTAATAGAGCGTGTCGACAATTAAATTGATGGTGACAAAAATAAATCCAATCAGACACAGGTAAGCAGCCATGACGGGAATATCCGCAAACTGAACTGCTTGAATAAACAATAAGCCCATGCCGGGCCATTGAAATACGGTTTCGGTAATGATCGCAAATGCGATCAAGCCGCCTAGTTGCAAACCGGTAATGGTGATGACAGGTACCAGCGTATTCTTGAGGGCATGACCAAAATGTACTGCCTGATTTGATAGGCCGCGTGCGCGTGCAAATTTGATGTAATCCGTGCGTAGCACTTCCAGCATTTCAGAGCGTACCAGCCGCATGATCAGCGTGACCGGATAAAAGCCAAGTGTCACCGCAGGCAAGATGACGGCCTTCAATCCTGAAACAGTTAAAAATCCGGTAGACCAAAATCCGAGCTGGGTCGTGTCGCCGCGGCCAAATGAAGGCAATATCCCCAGCCAGACGGCGAAAATAATGATCAAAAATATACCAATCAAAAAATTGGGGAGCGATACGCCAATGAGTGAGCCAGTCAGCAATACTTGCGATGACCAATGATCGCGCTTCAGGGCCGTATATATGCCCACTGGAATGCCGACAAATAATGCCAGCAGGGTGGCGACGCCAACTAGCTCTAGGGTGGCGGGCAAGCGCTCGGCTAATAGCTGCGAAACAGGGCGGCCCAGGCGCAGCGATATACCGAAATTACCCTGCAATGCGTTTTGAACGAACACCGCAAACTGAGTATAGAAGGGCTTGTCGAGACCGAGCGATTTGCGGACTTCATCGCGATCCGCCTGGGTAGCTTCCGGCGGCAACATGAGCGCTACTGGATCACCGACGAAATTAAACAGCGAAAAAGCGATGAAGCCCACGGTGAGCATGACAAGGATGCTTTGTAAAAGACGGCGGGCTATGAAGGCGAGCATCGATGATTTCTAGTTGGCGGGAGGGTTTAAAGTTTTAGCTGACGGGTACTGCAAGCGCCTGGCTTAACCACTCATTTCAGACTGAAGCGAAAAAAGTACGGCACGTTGTTAGGCGGCAAAATCGCGCTGGCACCTTTACGCATTGCCCAAGGCCATAGCTGTTGATGGATCGGGAGTATGGGCAGATCGTTATTAGCCAGCATCAGTGCTTCAAAAATGAATTCGTCGCGCTTTTTCAGATCATTCTCGACCCGGATTTGATCGATAAGTTGATCCATTTTCGCGCTTGAATAACGGCCATAGTTCGAGTCGCCGTTGCCGGTGCTGTCGCCACTGTAGGTGCGCAGCAAACTCTGTAGGGTGTATAGCGCATCGGTGGTGGGTGTGCTCCAGCTTAAAAGATAAAAGCTAGTGTCAAACTTCTGGATCTTCTGAAAGTAATTCGCCGTGGGCACAATATTTGGGGTGACTTTGATATCGATACGCGCCAGCATCGGCGCGATGGCTTGGCAAATATCAGCGGGAGGCTGAGCCGCGCCGCAATCAAGCGTTACATCAAAGCCGTTGGGATAGCCTGCTTCTTTAAGCAATGCTTTGGCGCGCGCAACGTTGTAGGGCAGGCGTACGTCTGCGTTCTTGCTGTATCCCTGATCGACGGGCGTGATGATTGTGCCGGTGGGTCTGGCGAGTCCGCGCATCACTTTTGATTTGATGGTTTCTGCATCGATTGCATGCGCGATGGCTTGACGCACGCGAATGTCCTTGAACGGATTTTTACCTTTCACATTGGAATAAAGGAGCTCGTCGCGAGTGAGATCGAACGCCAGAAACTGAACACGCGACTCTGCGCCCATGATCATGGTGATATTTGGCGAGGCTCTCAGACGAGCGATGTCCTGTGACGGCGGGTCGTTAACGAAATCCACCTCGCCTGAAAGCAGGGCCGCTAAACGGGTTGCGTTATTTTTTATTGGCAATAAAGTGACGGCGGTAATATTGCCTTTTTCGGGGCTCGCTTTGTTCCACCAGTTCGGGTTTTCCACCAGCTCGGTTTTGACATCGGGCTGGCGCACGGTCACCATGAACGGGCCAGTGCCGTTGGTATTGCGGGACGCAAACGTGTCTTCTTTGTCTTTGTAATTCTGCGGGAGTAGTGCATTATTTTTTATCGCCCACGACCTACTCATAATGCGGAAAAAGAACACATGATTAAGCAAAACCGGGTTGGGCTCCTTCATCAAAATATCGACCGTCAGATCATCAATTTTTTTGGCGCTCGCGGCACCTTGGACGGATGCTTTCATCTGTGAATTCAACGACAGTGCACGCTCGATTGAAAACACAACATCGTCGGCGGTAAAGGGCGAGCCATCATGAAACTTGACGCCCGGACGCAGTTTGAAGCGCCATGTTTTTATGTCAGGCTGCGACCATGAAAGCGCCAGCCAAGGAACCATTTTGAAATCTTTATCGCGCCCCACCAGGCCCTCGTACACATTGCCGAGTAGCCGATTGGTTACGGCCAGATTGGCCGAGTGTGGGTCGAGCGTTTGCGGCTCGTCCTGAGTGGCGTAACGCAGTGGTTTGGCAAAGCTTGCCTCGACTGATGTAAAAAATACTATAGCGGCTAACGCCAACATGAAGACTGCTGGTGAAAACGTCGAAATCAAATTAGATGAGCCATATTGGGGGTAAGCCATATTTTTGGGCATTTCAGTTTGTTAGCCTTGAGTGTGGATCGAACAATGAAACTGGCGTTGGATAAAATCATCATGTATGTGCAGGCGACAATGCACGAACAATGCCATCTTGTTGCATGTGGTGGTTATTAGGTTTGATGAGAATGAGCTGTTTTAAAAACATCGCAAAAAACAGGGTGACCGAAAAATTATGGGTGGTGCTGTTTACCGCCATGTAAATGAAGTGCGCCGCAGAAAGAGCGATTGTAATAGATACAACTTAGTCTGCGGCATTTTGCGCTAACCGGCAGCCAGAGGATTGTAGAAAACAGCTGCAACCCGCTACAAACAAACTCGGTTAGTTAATGACTGCCCACTTTGCGAGCATGCGATTGTCAGCGCGGTGCACGACCGTGATGTTGCTGCGCATGGCCCACGGAATTACTTGATGATGCAGCGGAATGTGGCCTACATCGGCTTGCTCAAGAAGCAACGCTGCTTTGGTAAGCTCGGCGCGCTTTTTGAGGTCTACTTCCGTTTTTAGTGCGTCGATAATGGCGTCAATTTTGGGGTTTGAATAGCCGGAAAAATTCCAAGTGCCATCACCTCCTTGGCCTTTAGTGCGCACAATGGATTGTAAGGTGTAGAGCGAATCAAACGTGGGCACGCCCCAGCCCAGCAGGTACATGCTGGTGTCGGTGTTTTGGAGTTTGGGGAAATAGAGTGCACGCGGCATCGCGTTGACCTTGACGCGGATATCGATCTTGGCCAGCATGCCGGCTATCGCGACGCAAATCGCTTGGTCATTAATGTAGCGATTATCAGTGCAATCAAGGGTCACGTCGAAGCCATTGCCAAACCCCGCATCGGCCATCAGTTTTCTGGCTTTCACAATATCAACCGGCGGACGATTTTCAACGTCTTTGGTATAGCCGCGAACTTGTGGTGCGATGAGCGACATGGTGGGCAGCGATAGTTTGCGCATCACGCTCACGTAAATCGCATTGATATCGATGGCTTGCAACATGGCTTGGCGCACCCGAATATCTTTAAAGGGATTTTTTCCCTTGCTGCCATACAAAAGTTCGTCTCGGCCCTGATCAAAATTCAAAAAGAGCGTTCTGTTTTCGTTGCCCTCCATTATTTTTATTGCTTTATTCTCTTTCAACTTTGGAACGTCCTGGACTGGTGGGTCGAGCACGAAATCGATTTCACCAGACAGCAACGCGGAAATTCGCGTTGCGTTATTTTTGATTGGCGTATAAATCACTTCATCAATGGATTCGCTATCGCGCTTTCCCCACCACTTTGGATTGACAACAAATTCCGTTTTTACGTCCGGTTCACGCGCCTTGAGAATAAACGGCCCAGTGCCGTTGGTGTTGCGTGCGGTGTAGGTTTCCTCTTTATTTTTAAAATCCTGAGGCTTCTGCGCATTGTTTTTCAGCGCCCACGCTTTGTTCATCATTCTGACTTCGGTGAGCTGATCCAGCAGCGTAGGATTAGGGCCGTCACTCACGATATCGACGGTGAGACTATCGATTTTTTTGGCACTTTTTATGCCCTGCATGTAGGCGGAAAAGTCTGAGGTTTTTTCCAGCGCGCGCGTGATTGAAAACACGACATCGTCTGCGGTAAAGATGGCATCGTTATGGAAAATGACTTTGTCGCGCAATTTAAAACGCATTGTGGTGGGATTGATCTGCGTCCAACTAATAGCCAGACACGGTTCAATCGCCATGGTTTTGCCACGATTGATGAGCGGTTCATAAATATGGTCCGATGCTGAATTATTCAAACCTTCGTTTTGAGAATGTGGGTCCATGGTGAGGATGTCACCTTGGCTTGCCCAGCGGAATGTTTTGGCATCTGCAAATGGTAATGCGGTAGCCATCGCGAGCGCCGCGACGCCCCCCAAAATTCGCCTCCCAACAAGCATCGTGCGGTTGATTTTTCTAGTCGCGGGCGTTAATTGCATGAATTACTCCGTGTATTTAAATTGTTTTCTCAGTGGCTGCCTCGGCAGTGACTGAAGTGGCGATCTAGCTGCGATGTGATGGCAATGGCCGACAGTCTGCGAAGTTTGCGGGTGAGTGTGCCGAAGCGAGTGTGCGAAGTCAACGCCCGCTCGGTCGGCGCATTAATTTTCCGTGCCAGGCTGTTGCGGCCTGGTTTGGCGGGATGAATACATGATGGCCGTGCTAAAAGCGCAGTAGCAAAGTGCAGTACCATTCAAGGACTCTCATAAAACGACGTTATTAAATTAGGCATCCATGAACGCGCTTTTGCTGTTTTTTGCATTTTTTATCGGTTGTGTCATCCCGCTACAAGCCATTCTAAATAATTCGCTGCGCGTGACGCTGGGAAGCGGCGCTGTGTTTGCCGCGATGATGAATTTTTTGGTGGGCTTCGTCGTTTTGGTTGTTCTGTGCTTGATGACAGGAGAGAAATGGAGCAGCGTGCTCAAGCTTTCCACCATTGCGCCGTGGCAGTTGGCAGGCGGGTTATTAGGCGCGACATTTGTATTTGGCGCAACGCTGCTGGTGCCACGGATTGGGGTCGCGAATATGCTTAGTTTGGTGATTGCCGGGCAGATTCTGGCATCGCTGTTTTTTGATCGGGTCGGCGTTCTGGGTTTGGTCGAACGCGAGTTGAGCATGCCGCGCGCAATCGGGGCCGTGTTGGTCATTGCCGGCGTACTATTGGTCAATTTTGGCGATAGGCTGCGGAGTTAACGCGTTTTAGGCTACGCTTCACTGCGAGCAGCTTGTCGGATTTAAAGGGAATCGGCTGCAAAAACTCAAATTAACCAGCCGCACCATTCAAAAAAGGACATTCGCATGACAACAATCGTGGTTGTTAAAAAAGACGGAATGGCCGTGATCGCAGGCGACACGTTAACGACTTTTGGCTCCACCCGACTGGCCAGCACGCACGATGCCGCGCCCGAAAAGCTTTTGAAACACGGAGACACTTACTTTGGCATTGCAGGATCGGCTGCCCATCAGTTGGTGCTGGAGCATCTGTTAAAGAAGCATCCTGAGTTCAAATTTCATGGTCGCGACGACATATACGACAGTTTTCGCAAAATCCACCCGATTTTGAAAGACGAAGCCTATTTAAATCCAAAAGAGGAAGACGATGACCCCTACGAATCCTCACAATTAACTGCGCTGGTGGTGAACTCCAGCGGCATTTTTGGCGTCTACTCGATGCGAGAGGTGTTTGAGTTTGATCGCTTTTGGTCGATCGGATCAGGCCGCGATTTCGCTTTAGGAGCCATGTATGCGGTGTACAAAGGCCGAAAATCTGCTGAGGATATTGCCAGGCTGGGCGTCATGGCAGGTGCTGAGTACGACACGGGAACGGGATTGCCGATGAATGTCGCGGTGGTGAAAATGAATGGTAAACGGGGTTGAATGGTTAGCGCGCCAGATAACGCAGATTCGGTGCGCCTGGATAAATGGGTGTGGGCAGCACGGTTTTTTAAAACCCGGCAGCTCGCCATCGAGGCGATTAGCGCAGGTCATGTTGATGTGAATGGCGATCGTGCAAAGCCAGCGAAGACGATTCGTGTTGGCGACGAGCTGACGTTGCGCCGACCGCCCTATGCGACCCGGTTAGTGGTTCAGGCAATATGCGAAAAGCGGGTGTCAGCACCACTCGCGCGCGAACTTTACGACGAAAAGCCGGAAAGCATTGCCGCCCGCCAAGCCCTGCAAAACGAGCTCCGAGACATGCCGCCGCCGCTATTTAAGGGTCGCCCGACAAAACAGGATCGCCGCGCATTGGAGCGGTTAGATCAATCGATGAGGAACTCGATTTCCAATGAAGATTAGGCTGTTTTTCAGATTGTTTCGCACGTCGGCGTGGTGCTGTGAATACCGGTGGATCAGCCTATTGACGATGGCCTTGGTGGTCGCGTTGATGTTGAATATGACCAGTAGCGTGTGGGCTCAAGCCCTGAAATCAGCGGAGCCATCGCCGTCGCCAGACCCGCTCTTAAAAGCACAAAACGGTGTCCAATACAACGTGCCGCGCACGACACCAGAGTTTGTATTGGACCCAACCGAAACGCACTCGCGGTTCGAAGCAAAATTTCTGAGCCTCATAACCGTGCGTGGCAAATTTAATCGAACCACAGGCCGCTTGATACATGACCCTGCGCGCCGCGATGCAGCCAGCCGCGCCAATGACAGCATCATCGCTGAGATTGATGCGACTTCGCTGGAGGTGCAGCTGGTGAATGCGGAGACCACCAATGAAATCTTGCGAGGCGCGCAATTTTTCAATGTTGAAAAATTTGCAACCATCTCCTTTGCATCATCAATGTTTAAATGGGATGGGCCAACATTAAAGGCCATCGAAGGCACACTCACACTGCTGGGGGTTGTCAAACCGGTGGTGCTCACCATTGAAAAGTCGGGCTGCAAGCCCGTTGGGCCGAACGGCCGGACTCGCTGCGTTGCTGCGGCATTCGTCAACGTTAAGCGCACCGACTTTGGCATGAAAGCGTGGTCCGCGTCGGTCAGCAATGATGTCAAACTAATTATTGAATTGGTTGCCTACTCGGTCAGCAACTTATCGACAAACCCGGCTACCGATGCGGGTCTTGAGCCTAAAAATGCCGAAGAGGCAATCGCGGCGGCAGTCTCAGGTCCGGCCATTCCACCTACAAGCGACCGACGGCCATAACTTTTCCCCGCACATCAAGCTGAATAACGACCGCTTCTTCGGACCGCGGTGATACTCCGGTTAGCTCTGCAACGTTGACTTGATAGGTGACAAAATGGTGCGCTTACCTGCTTTTTTATTGGTTTGAATAAGATTGGCTAATTTGTTTTTGACGCTAACGGTTTTCCTCGCCTCTCCCTGGGCGAACTCAAAAAATAAATTGAGCGCTGCTCAGACTTTTGGCGGCTCTGCTGCTGGCGCTGCGCTGAATGTGAGCGTTGGAGTGGCTACGCAACTGCACCATGCTGAAGAAAAAACGTCAGCAATCGGGACACAATGATCGCTGATTGCGATATGCCAGCGCCCGGCCTGTAATTGATAGCCAAACCCGCATTGTCTGAGCAAGGATTCTGCTCCAATGCGGGCTGAGCTCATCACCTACTTGCTATCGCTTGAGCAGCGCGCTCAGGGCGTCCTGGATCATGCTGTGATCTTGCGGCACTTGCCCGTCGGGCGTGACGTGGTTGATGAGCTGCGGCAAAATTTGCGCAAGCCCGCCGGTTACGTCGCCTCGGGACATACCAAGATGGCTGGCGATTTCGGCAATTTTGTCCTGCCCGAACACATCGCTAACCTGATCGCCGCTGACGGGCATGTTCTCGCCTTTGCTCACCCATGAATCCGCAATGTGACCGAGTCCGCTTTTCTGAAACGAATCCAAAATGCCGCCCAAGCCGCCCACATTCGGTGCGGCTGCGCCCGCTTGACCGCCGCCCAAAATGCCGCCGAGCATGCCGCCCAATCCGCCGCCATCTGTGCTTCCGCCCGCTTTGTTCATCAGCATTTGCAACGCCAATTGCATCAAAGGACTATTGCCTTGCTGGCCGCCACCACTCCCACCCAACACGCTGCCTAATACACCGTCGAGTAACCCCATGATTCACCCCTTAAAAGTAAGTCCATATAAAGCCCTGCCTGCATGCAAAAAAAGATCGTGATGCACAGCTAAAGCGAATTACGCGGCAGCGTTTAAACACGGCGCCTCGTCGCCAAAGATTACTTTACCCTGAAGTCAAATCCAAGACTGTGAATTCGTTGTTTCATATCAACCATGGCGGCGGGCACCGCAACAGGGTCGCCGCGAATTGACAGCTCGATCAAACGCCCGCCCGCTGCGGTAGTCAGAAATTGCGGCAAACTGGACAGCTTGGTGGTCGGATAGTGATTGACAATATGATTCATCGCGTCGAGTAAATCGCTTTCACCTGCGCGTTCCACCAGAATAATTTCTTCAGCAAATGGCGTTTGGTGAAATAAGAAGGCGTATTTTGTTTCCAGCACCCAGCTCATCATCGGCCACGCCATTTCGGGAAAGCCTGGCAAAAAGTGATGATCGCCACACGAGAACGCAGCAATTCGATTAAACGGATTAGGAATGATGGTCGACCCAAACGGGAATTCGGCCATCAGCACGCGTTTGGGATATGCCTCTGCGCCGAACCGCGCCTCTATTTCCGCCACCGCGTCCGGATGCCGGTAGAGTTCAACCCCCATCGCAGTAGCAGCACATTGGCGCGTGTAGTCATCCGGAGTTGCGCCGATACCGCCAAAGCTGAAGACGATGTGATCGCTGGCCATCGTCTGTCTTAGGGTCGCAATAATGCGTTCGGGCTCATCGCCCACATAGTGCGCATACGACAGCGATAGCCCATGAGTTGCCAGCAGTTCAATGAGCTTGGACAGATGCTTGTCCTGGCGTTTACCAGACAAAATCTCATCGCCAATAATAATCGCGCCAAAGGTTCGTTGCATTTTAAAAACCAGAAATTAACAGCGTAAATCTGAAAGAGAGGCCAGACATCGGGCAAACAAGATCCAATAAAAAGGAGGCTTCAATGAAGCCCCCGATCTGAATCATCGTTGCCTGACGGATGGATTATTTTGTTGTCGGGGCTGGTACTGCCGCAGGCGCTGTTGCTTTTGGTGCGGGGCTCAGCAAATCAACCAGCTCGACATCAAAAATCAAGGTCGAGTTAGGCGCTATCGGGCCGACGCCGCGGTCGCCATAGGCCATTTGTGGCGGGATGATAAAGGTGCGCTGACCTTTTGGTTTCATGCCGACAACACCTTGATCCCAACCTTTAATAACGCGACCTGCGCCCAGCATGAAGCTGAATGGGGCAGGGCGATCACGCGAGCTGTCGAATTTAGTGCCTTTACCATCGGGTTTGGACGGGTCATAAATCCAGCCGGTGTATTGCACGGCAACCGCTTGCCCGCTAACCGCAGCTTCCCCGGTGCCGACAGAACGATCACGCAAGATCAACTCTGTTACGGTGGCCGGGAAAGTTTCGGCTTTCATTTCTGCCTTCGCATTGGCGAGCGGCTTTAATTCCGCGCCGCCTTTTGAGGCTTTCAAGGGTGTCGGGAAAGGCGCAGGCGAGCCGGCTGGCAGCGGAATGGGTGACATCGTGCCATCAACACCGACCGGTGGCATTGGCGCGCTGACCGAGCCGGGTACGGGTGGCGTCGGCATTTGCGTTGCTTTGCCTGCGGCCATTGGGGTGGGAACCGGAGAGGAGGCGGGTGCGGTGTTGTTTTGCGAATTTGCCTGGGCGGTGATGCCGCTGATCGACATACCCACAGTAGCTGAAAGTGAGAGTGTTTTTAGGTGTTTTAATGAAATCATGTGTGCCTCTGAAAAAATTAAAAAATAATAAGCGGGTGGAGGTAACGCTGAAGCAATTGCGTAAATTATCGGAATCACCGACAGCTGTGGGCGTTTGGCCTTGGTCGACTAGCAGCGTAGCTAAACTTTAAAAATCGCATGATACGCTGCAAATCAATTCAATGAACGCATCCATGTCTTCGCGGGAATACTTGCTCCATAAATCGCATGAATTTGAACCATTGCACGGATTATACGGACACAATACTAGGCCAAATGAACGGGCCCATCCCGCAGGCGACAAGCTCATGCGCATATTTGGTTTCGGCGGAAGCTGCTGTTTTCGCCCCGCGTTTAGCGATTACTCTGGGTGGAGTTCACGTTACACCATATTAGTTTTATGTGAGGCAGGTCGCATTAGCTTGGGGCGTTCAATCCGACAAGCGGCTCATCGATTATTTCTATACCTGTCGTATGTAAACTGCCCGATGCGCTGTCGATGTAACGTAAACATTACTCAATCGGTAGCAGCTTGAGCGGTATCGCGGCCTGACAAAATCAGGTGGCCGCCCTTTTATCAGCTTTCACTCATCAGAGGTTAACGCTCGTAAATGCGAGCTCGCGAAGTTGGCACAGGCCCTGCCAAATTAAATTTTAGAAAGTGCACTGCAACCGCCGTAAGTTCCCTTCACGTTGGAGCCTAACGCCTGGTAGCAAAGCGCGTGCCACGGGTTAAATCATAATCTTATATTTCCGGGAAAGCGCAACTGACTGATTACAAAAGCTGGCTCGGATTTGCCCAGCCTGCGCCGCCGCGCTATAATCGACTGGTTGTAAACCTGAAACGGTGAAGATCCAGAATGGCTAACATGCGAAAACGTTTCGTAATTGGTAACTGGAAGCTCAATGGTGAACTTGGCGCAAATGCCGTATTGCTGGACAAAATCAGTCTGGGCGTAGGCACCACTACTGGCGGGGATCAGGGCAAATGTTGTGGTGTTTGTGTTCCTTCCGTTTATTTGCCGCAAGTGCAACGCCACCTTGCTAAAGGCCTCGTGGGTTGGGGCGCGCAGGATGTAAGCCGTTTTGTAAGTGGCGCCTACACCGGTGAAGTTTCAGCAAAAATGGTGGCAGAATTTGGTTGTCGTTATACGATTGTGGGTCATTCGGAACGTCGGGTAGTATTTGGCGACGCGGACGCAGCGGTCGCCGAAAAGTTTGGCAATGCGAAAAACGCCGGATTAGCGCCAATTTTGTGCGTGGGTGAAACCTTAGATGAGCGCATTGCAGGCCATACAGAAATTGTTATCATGCGGCAACTGCACGCAATAACAGATACGTTCGGCGTAGAGGGCTTGGACGGGGTGATTTTGGCCTATGAACCGGTATGGGCGATTGGCACGGGAAAAACGGCCTCACCTGCCGAAGCAGATGCGGTACACGCGTTTTTAAGAGCGGAGATTGGTAAGATTGATCTGAAAATAGCGGCTGACATTCCCATTTTGTATGGGGGCAGTGTCAAAAAATCCAATGCAAAAGAATTGTTTGCAATGCCCAATATTGATGGCGGATTAATTGGTGGTGCATCGCTGGTAGCAGAAGAGTTTTTAGGAATTTGGCATGCTCTCTAATGTGTTGAGTGCGAGCTTGAATTCAGTCGGTATTTGAGCAACGTAGCTAGGGAAATGAAATGTTGGCAAACTCTATTTTAATTATTCATTGCATCTTGGCCTTGGCCATTATTGTGCTGGTGTTGCTGCAGCATGGCAAAGGTGCTGATATGGGCGCTGCTTTTGGCAGCGGTTCAGCAGGCAGTTTGTTCGGGTCATCTGGGGCCGCGAATTTTTTATCGCGCTCCACCGGAATTTGTGCCGCCCTGTTTTTTGCGACCAGCCTTGGCCTTACTTACTTTCATGCCCCCAAAATTGGCGGTGGGGTGATGGGCGGCGGGGTGATGGATGGTGGCTTGCCACCCGCAGCAAAGATTGAACCGGCAAAAACAGACGCCAAAGACGCGAGTGCAATTCCTGCACCAGTCGCGCCTGCCGCGAGTTCCTCATCAATAGTGCCACCGGTCATACCAGCGCCCGTAGGCTCTGGCAATGGAAAAGCCGAATCAAAATCGCAACAGATTCCGAAGTAAACTTAGTTATTAGTGCGAGCTGGATTGAGGCTCAACGCAGATAATGCCGTCGTGGTGAAATTGGTAGACACGCTATCTTGAGGGGGTAGTGGCGAAAGCTGTGCGAGTTCGAGTCTCGCCGACGGCACCATGTTTTGAACTGGTTTGGTTGTAGATAGGCGATGTTCTTTTGCAGCGCCGTTCGCAGCGTCAAAATTTATGGCTTTTTGTTATGAAGATTTGTTGCGTTGCAGCAATCTGCTTTAAAATCCGGTACTAATCCACAAAGGCCGAGACTCAACCCTGTGCCTCAAAATCAATCCCACACTGCTCATCAAGTATGTTGAATAACTACTTCCCGATCCTGATTTTTATCATTGTTGGCATTGCCATTGGCGTGCTTCCACTGGTGATGAGCAAAGGGCTGACGATGTTGCTGGGAAACGATAACCCGGACGCTCAGAAACTTTCACCTTACGAGTGTGGTTTTGAAGCTTTTGAAGACGCCCGCATGAAGTTTGATGTGCGCTATTACCTTGTTGCCATTTTGTTCATCTTGTTCGATCTTGAAATCGCGTTCATGTTCCCGTGGGCGATTGTGTTGCAAGAAATTGGCTGGTTCGGGTTTGGCGCGATGATGATTTTTCTGTGCATTCTCGTGATTGGCTTTATTTACGAGTGGAAAAAAGGCGCACTTGACTGGGAATAGCCGCACTTTTAATTTTTGCATCAGCTGAAAACCTTGAATACTTTTTTTCGTCTTAATAGTATCGTTAAAAATTTGATTGTTTAGGGGCATGAGTTTAAGCCCTTAGCCTCATCATCCCGTTGGAATAAAGATTGCGTAGCGTCGAGTTAATCCTCCGCACAATCCATTGGAGAATCATATGCCGGACGGCAGCAGCGTTGCAAAGAGTGCTTCAAATAGTTCGCTGAATAGTGCATCAACCAGCCTGACCCAGCAAGGATTTGTCACCACCTCAATAGACTCGCTATTGAATTGGAGCCGCACCGGCTCCATGTGGCCGATGTCATTTGGACTCGCGTGCTGCGCGGTGGAAATGATGCATGCCGGTGCGTCGCGTTATGATCTGGATCGGTTTGGCATCGTCTTCCGTCCTAGTCCGCGCCAGTCGGATGTGATGATTGTGGCCGGCACGTTGTGCAATAAAATGGCCCCTGCTTTGCGTAAGGTTTACGACCAGATGGCCGAGCCTCGCTGGGTAATTTCGATGGGTTCGTGCGCCAATGGCGGCGGCTATTACCACTACTCTTATTCAGTGGTTCGCGGTTGTGATCGTATCGTTCCCGTGGATATCTATGTGCCGGGCTGCCCGCCGACGGCGGAAGCGCTGCTGTACGGCATTATTCAGTTGCAAAACAAGATCAAACGCACCAACACGATTGCGAGATAAGCCCAATGTCCGCAAAGCTGGATCGCCTGAAAGCCAATCTGGAAGCCGTTCTTGGGGCAGCTCCCGGTGGCGGCGATTGCAAGATTACGCTAGACCGAGAGCAGATTATTGTTGATGTGAAGGCGGCAAATTTAGTCGCCGTCATGTTGACATTTCGTAACGACGCCACGCTGGGGTTCAGCCAGTTAATCGATGCGTGCGGCCTGGACTATGCCGAATTCGGCGGCGCTGAAGAAGGCAGCAAGTCAGGTTCCCGTTTCGCTGTTGTCTATCAACTACTTTCCGTTCAGCACAACTGGCGCGTTCGAGTCCGTGCTTACGCTGCGAACGATGATTTCCCCCTGCTCGATTCGGTGATTGGCGTTTGGGCATCGGCAAATTGGTATGAGCGCGAGGCATTTGATTTATACGGCATTGTGTTTGACGGCCATCCTGACTTGCGCCGCCTGCTCACCGACTACGGCTTCGTCGGTCATCCGTTTCGTAAAGACTTCCCGGTCTATGGCACGGTTGAAATGCGTTATGACCCAGAACAAAAGCGCGTTGTGTACCAGCCCGTCACGATCGAGCCGCGAGAAATCGTGCCGCGGGTGATTCGCGAAGAACATTATGCCCAGGGATTTGGCAGCAGCACGGGTGGGAAATAGGTATGCCAGAAATCAAAAATTACACGATGAATTTTGGGCCGCAGCATCCTGCGGCGCACGGCGTGCTTCGTTTGGTATTGGAACTGGACGGTGAAGTGGTGCAGCGTGCGGACCCGCACATTGGCTTGCTGCATCGCGCGACTGAGAAGCTTGCTGAAACACGCACCTTCATCCAGAGTGTGCCGTATATGGACCGTCTCGATTATGTATCGATGATGGTTAACGAGCACGCCTACGTGATGGCGATTGAAAAGTTAGTGGGGGTGGAGGTGCCGGTGCGTGCGCAATACATCCGCGTGATGTTCGACGAAATTACCCGCGTGCTCAATCACCTGCTTTGGCTCGGCGCGCACGCGCTGGACGTAGGGGCGATGACGGTGTTTTTATACGCTTTCCGCGAGCGAGAAGATTTGATGGATTGCTACGAGGCGGTATCCGGTGCACGCATGCACGCGGCCTACTATCGCCCTGGTGGTGTCTATCGCGACCTGCCAGATCGCATGCCCCAATACACCACCATGCAGGGCCGCAATGCTGAGGCGATGAAACGTTTGAACGAAAATCGGCAAGGTTCGTTGCTCGATTTCATTGATGATTTCACGCGTCGTTTTCCGAAATATGTTGATGAATACGAAACGCTGCTGACCGACAACCGCATTTGGAAACAGCGCCTGGTGGGCATTGGCGTGGTCTCGCCGGAACGCGCGCTCCAATTGGGCTTTACCGGCCCGATGCTGCGTGGCTCCGGAATCGCTTGGGATCTACGGAAAAAACAGCCGTATGAAGTCTATGACAAGATGGACTTCGATATTCCGATTGGTACTAACGGCGATTGCTACGATCGATATTTGGTGCGCGTGCAGGAAATGCGCGAGTCAAACAAAATTATCAAACAATGTGTGGATTGGCTGCGCTCGAACCCCGGCCCGGTGATCTCAACAGACCATAAAGTTGCCCCGCCTTCGCGTGAAAACATGAAGGCCAATATGGAAGAGCTGATTCATCATTTCAAGCTCTTCACCGAAGGCATGCATGTGCCGCCGGGCGAGGTTTACTCAGCGGTGGAGCATCCAAAAGGCGAGTTCGGTATTTACCTCGTTTCCGACGGTGCGAATAAGCCATATCGTTTGAAAATTCGTGCGCCGGGTTTTCCGCATTTGGCCGCACTCGATGAAATGTCGCGAGGCCACATGATTGCAGACGTGGTGACGATTATTGGTACGCAGGATATTGTGTTTGGTGAAATTGATCGATGAGTGCGATTGCCGAAAAAGTCATCAACATCGATGAACTCAAGCTCGAACATTTCGAACAGGGCAAAAAATTCGCCTCGGATTTTTCGCGCATCGGTCCGCTGCTGGGGGCTAAAGATATGGGCTACTCATACGACGTGGTGTCGCCCGGCAAAAGTTCATGCCCATTCCACAGCCATCGTGCTGAAGAAGAAATGTTTTTTATCGTTGCAGGCGAAGGAACACTCCGCTTTGGTAACGAAACACGAAAAATTCGCGCCGGCGATTTTATTTGTTGCCCCACTGGTGGCCCAGAAACAGCGCATCAGATCACGAATGATTCCGCTGCAGAGTTGGCCTACATTTCGGTCAGCACTATGATGCCCGCCGAAGTTTGCGAATATCCTGACTCGAAGAAAGTCGGTGCATTTGGTGGAACGGGCTCGGATCGCCTGCGCCATATGACGCATTACGAGCATGGCGTCGAATATTGGAAAGGTGAATAGCTGTGTTGTCTGATGTTGCCAAGCAAAAAATTGATCGAGAGTTCGCGAAATTTCCAGCCGACCAAAAACAGTCGGCGGTCATGGCGGCGCTCGCGATTGCGCAGGATGAAAATGGCTGGTTGCCGAATGAGCTGATGGATGCAGTCGCCCATTATCTGGATATGCCCTCCATCGCAGTTTATGAAGTGGCGACGTTCTACAACATGTACAACTTAAAGCCGATGGGCAAACACAAGCTTACGGTGTGTACCAATTTGCCATGTGCGCTGTCGGGCGGTGTAGACGCCGCAGAATATTTGAAGCACAAGCTCGGCGTGGATTGGAAGGAAATTACCGCCGATGGAAAATTCAGCGTGGTCGAAGGCGAATGCATGGGTGCTTGCGCGGATGCCCCAGTGCTGCTGGTGAACAACAAGCGCATGTGCAGTTTTATGTCTCAACAGAAGCTCGATGAACTGATTGCGGAGCTTAAATAAAATGACAAATTTGAATTATGGCCCTGATGCTATTTTGATGAAGGGTTTGACCGGCGAGAGTGATAACTGGCGCTTGAAAGCTTACGAATTGCGCGACGGTTATGCGGCGATCCGTAAAATCTTGAGTACCGGTATGAAGCCTGAAGACGTGATCGCGGAAGTTAAAAAGTCCGCATTGCGAGGCCGGGGTGGCGCGGGTTTTCCGACCGGCTTGAAGTGGAGCTTCATGCCGCGTGCGTTCCCCGGACCAAAATATCTGATCTGCAATTCTGACGAAGGCGAGCCCGGTACCTGCAAGGATCGCGACATTCACCGCTATAACCCGCATCAACTAATCGAGGGCATGATTATCGGTGCCTATGCGATGGGCATTCCGGTGGGTTACAACTATATTCACGGTGAGATTTGGGCTGAGTATGATCAGTTTGAAGAAGCACTGGAGGAAGCGCGCGCCGCAGGCTATCTGGGCAACAATATTTTGGGTTCAGAATTTTCGTTTCAGCTGCACGCCTTTCACGGTTATGGGGCCTATATTTGCGGCGAGGAAACCGCGTTGCTCGAATCGCTCGAAGGTAAAAAAGGTCAGCCGCGGTTCAAGCCGCCATTTCCCGCCTCGTTCGGTATGTACGGCAAGCCGACGACGATTAACAACACCGAAACGTTCGCTGCCGTGCCCTACATCATTCGCGAAGGCGGTGACGCGTTCCTGAATTTGGGTAAGCCCAATAACGGTGGCACGAAGTTGTTCTCGGTGACCGGCCATGTTGTGCGCCCCGGCAATTACGAGGTGAAGCTTGGAACGCCGTTCGCGAAATTGCTTGAAATGGCCGGTGGTATGCGTGGTGGCAAAAAGCTCAAGGGCGTGATTCCCGGTGGCTCGTCAATGCCCGTCATCAAAGCTGATTTGATGATGGCGACCGATATGGATTACGATTCAATTGCCAAAGCCGGTTCGATGCTCGGCTCAGGTGCGGTGATCGTGATGGATGAAGATACCTGCATGGTAAAGGCGGCAGAGCGGCTGGCCTATTTTTACTACGAGGAATCATGTGGACAATGTACGCCGTGTCGTGAAGGTACGGGTTGGTTGTACCGCATTATCAGTCGCATTGAGCATGGCCACGGTCGGGTCGAAGATCTCGATTTACTACTGAATTTATCTGATCAAATTCAAGGCCGTACAATTTGCGCGCTGGGCGACGCGGCGGCAATGCCGGTTAGAGCCTTCGTGAAAAATTTCCGCGAAGAGTTTGAATATCACATCGCTCATAAACGTTGCATGGTGAAAGCCGGCGGCTATTCGTCAGCCGTCGCTTATGAAGCGTTGGCGATGGCGGCGGAATAAGAAATCAAAGAGAAATGATCAATCTAGAAATCGACGGCAAACAAGTCCAAGTTGAAAACGGCTCTACCGTAATGGAAGCCGCGAACAAGCTCGGCGTATTTGTGCCGCATTTTTGTTATCACAAAAAATTAAGCATTGCGGCCAATTGCCGCATGTGTCTTGTGCAAGTAGAAAAAGCACCAAAACCCTTGCCCGCTTGCGCCACGCCGGCGACTGAAGGCATGAAGGTGCAAACCTCATCGGAATATGCCAAAAAAGCGCAAGAAGGCGTGATGGAATTTTTGCTAATTAACCATCCACTGGATTGCCCGATTTGCGATCAAGGCGGTGAGTGCCAGCTGCAGGATCTGGCCGTCGGCTACGGCAACGGCGCATCGCGTTATCAAGAAGAAAAGCGCGTGGTGGTAAACAAAAATTTAGGTCCGTTGATTTCGACCGATATGACGCGCTGCATTCATTGCACACGCTGCGTGCGTTTCGGTCAGGAGATTGCGGGCGTGATGGAGCTGGGCCAGGCGGGGCGGGGAGAGCATTCCGAAATTCTGGCGTTCGTCGGCAAGACGGTGGATTCCGAATTGTCCGGCAACGTAATTGATCTTTGCCCGGTCGGCGCGTTGACCTCCAAGCCGTTCCGTTACTCAGCGCGCACCTGGGAATTATCGCGTCGCAAATCGGTATCGCCGCATGATGGCCTAGGCTCGAATTTGATTGTGCAGGTGAAGCAGGATCGCGTCATGCGCGTGCTGCCGCTGGAGAACGAGGCGATCAATGAATGCTGGCTGTCCGACAAGGATCGTTTTTCGTACGAAGGGCTGAACTCGCCAGAGCGCCTCACCAAGCCGATGGTCAAGACAAACGGCATCTGGGTTGAGGCAGAATGGCCGGAGGCCTTGAAGGCCGTCGCGGATGGTTTAAATGCGGTAAAAACAAAACATGGTGTAGACGCGGTCGGTGCTTTGGCCTCACCACATCAAACACTCGAAGAATTGTATTTGCTGACCAAAGTTATTCGTGGCTTGGGATCGAATAATATCAATACACGTTTGCGCCAGACGGATAGAAGTGCCGACGGAAAAACTTCTGGTGCGCCGTGGCTCGGCATGAAGATCGCCGACATCGCCGCATTGAAGAGTGTGTTGATTGTCGGTTCCACCTTGCGCAAGGATCATCCGCTAATTGCAAATCGCCTCCGCCAAGCCGCTAAAAAAGGTTTGCAGATTAATCTGGTGCATAGCGTTGATGATGATTTGTTGATGAAGGTGGCTAACAAAGCGATTGTACGACCGAGTGCAATAGCACTCACCTTGGCCGCGATTGCGAAATCCATGGCCGAAATTCAGGGTTCAGGTTTGTCGACAGAGATCGCTACAGTGATTAATTCCGCGACAGTTTCGACTGAATCAAACGCAATTGCCAAGAGCCTTCTCGATAAAGAGCAGTCAGCAATTCTGCTCGGAAATTTTGCGCAACATCATCCTGATGCCTCCACGCTGCATGTGTTGAGTCAGGAAATTGCTCGCTTGTCGGGCGCGGTGCTGGGATTTATAGGCGAGGCTGCCAACAGCGTTGGTGCTGATATTGTATCGGCCAACTCTAGTGTTGGCGTGCTTCATGGAGCACAAATGGCTCGTAAGCCGCTTCAGGCCTGTATCTTGCTAGGTGTTGAGCCTGAGCTGGATTGTGCAGCGCCTGTAACAATGGCGAACGCATTAAAGGCGGCTGAGTTTGTGGTGGCGCTCTCAGCATTTCAAACTTTTGCAATAGATTATGCAAACGTGATTTTGCCGATCGCGCCATTTACAGAAACGGCCGGAACTTTCATTAATACCGAAGGCACGGTGCAAAAATTTAATGGTGTCGTGAAGCCGCTCGGTGAAGCACGTCCCGCATGGAAAGTCATTCGTGTTCTTGGCAATATGCTGGGGCTGGATGGCTTTGATCAGGATAATGTTGATGCGATTCGCAATGAGATTGCGCCTGACTTGCAGGCATTTGTGAACACTAAACTGAATAACGAAATTCGTGGCGCAGTGATCACGCTGCCCACTGCGGCAACCGGAATCGAACGCGTTGCAGAAGTGCCGATTTATGGCGCCGATGCGCTGGTACGTCGCGCACCTTCACTGCAAAAATCAGCAGACGCCAGGAACGCAAAATTTGCATTTTTAGCCAGTGATGTATTTGCAAATCTTGGGTTGTCGGACGCAGCGGATGTGCGAATCGTTCAAGGCACAGGTGCGTCAATATTAAAAGCAAAGTGCGATACAACATTGCCATCAGGCTGCGTGCGCGTGGCATTGGCAATAGCCGAAACATCTTCTCTGGACGCGGCATTCGGCGCAGTAACGGTTGAGAGAATCTCACTCGCTGCAGCTGCGGATTAGGCCATGTTCGAAACTCTCTATTCAACACTGGATACCGGTTTCGTCAGCGTACTCGGCCCCGCAATGGGCCCGCCCGCATTTGCGACCGCGTGGACGCTGGCAAAAGTGGTTGCGGTGGTGGTGCCGCTGTTAATTTTTGTTTTGTATTTTCAATTGGTGGAGCGTTGGGTGATCGGCTGGATGCAGGTGCGTCGCGGCCCGAATCGCGTGACGTTTTTCGGCATCAAATGGCTCGGCGGTTTTGCACAACCGATTGCCGATGCGCTGAAGCTGCTGCTCAAAGAACAGATCGTGCCGACAGGTGCGAATCGCTGGTTATTTTTATTAGCTCCGGCACTGTCGGTTGCGCCCGCGATGGCTGTGTGGGCGGTGGTGCCGTTCATGCCCGGTTGGGTGATCGCGAATGCAGATGCGGGTTTGCTCGTAGTACTTGCGTTAACCTCTATGGGTGTTTACGGCGTTATCATCGCGGGCTGGGCATCCAATTCGAAATATGCATTTTTGGGTGCGATGCGTTCGGCCGCGCAAGTGGTGAGCTACGAAATCGCCATGGGTTTTTGCCTCGTGGTGGTGCTGATGGTGTCCGGCAGTCTGAACATGACCGCGATTGTGATGGGGCAGGGCAACGGAATGGCAGCCAGCAGGGGGGTGACGTTTCTTTCCTGGAACTGGTTACCCTTGCTACCGATTTTCGTCGTGTATTTCATCTCTGGTCTGGCCGAAACCAACCGGCATCCGTTCGACGTGGTTGAAGGCGAATCCGAGATCGTTGCTGGGCACATGGTCGAATATTCGGGCATGTCGTTTGCCATGTTTTTCCTGGCCGAATACGCAAACATGATCTTGGTCTCCACCCTGTGCGTGCTGCTGTTTCTTGGCGGCTGGCTGTCGCCGATCGACCATGCTTTATTCAACTGGGTTCCGGGCTGGATCTGGCTGGCAGTCAAAACATTTGTCGTCGTCACGATGTTCCTATGGGTGCGCTCGACATTTCCGCGTTTTCGCTATGACCAGATTATGCGTCTGGGCTGGAAGATTTTCATCCCGGTGACGCTGGTCTGGCTGGTGGTCGTTGGGGCATGGATGCAAACTCCTTACAACATCTGGAAGTGAATATGGTCGCCACGCTTTTCACTTGGTGTAATGCGTTCCCCCTGCTGCGCCTACGGCCCGGCAAAGCCGGTTTCATGGCCCCTTCTGGAACAGAACTCCTTATATGACACAGTTACGCGGGAAATCATCATGAGTGCGGTCGCCTCCGTTAAAGATTTCGTTTCCAGCTTTATGTTGACCGAATTGTTCAAGGGCATGGCATTAACCGGCAAATACATGTTCAGCCGCAAGATCACGATCCAGTTTCCTGAAGAAAAAACGCCTCAGAGCCCTCGTTTTCGTGGTCTGCATGCACTGCGCCGCTATGAAAATGGCGAGGAGCGGTGCATTGCCTGCAAGCTTTGCGAGGCGGTGTGTCCGGCACTTGCCATCACGATCGAGTCGGATGTGCGTGAAGACGGCAGCCGCCGCACCTCGCGCTATGACATTGACCTGACCAAGTGTATTTTTTGCGGTTTTTGTGAAGAAAGTTGTCCAGTTGATTCCATCGTTGAAACACATATTTTT
>ENA-OFCD01000016-OFCD01000016.1-metagenomes-genome-assembly--contig:-NODE-16-length-103475-cov-5.330381_pt1 | contig 103475 bp, 91 predicted proteins | sample MGYA00153392_OFCD01 | MGnify analysis MGYA00153392 | reverse complement strand
AGAAGCTGCGGCCCGCGCATCTTGCGACGCTGTACGAGAAGCTCGCCGCATCTGGGCGCAACGACGGCGCTCCGCTTTCGCCGAAGAGCCTCGGCCACACGGCCGCGCTGGTAAAGGCGCTGCTTCGATGGGCCGTCGATCTTGAGATCGTCACTCGCAACGTCGCGACGGTCGCTGCCACAAAGCCGCCCCGCGGCCCGCAGAAACGCGTGAAGGCGTACGACGGTGCCGAGGCCACCCGACTCGTTTCCGAGGCGTCAGAGACGCGCTACGGGCCACTCGTCGTCGTCGCGTTCACGACTGGCCTACGCCGCGGCGAACTAGCGGGACTGAAGTGGTCCGACATCGACTTCGAGCGCGCGACGGCGACGATCGCACGGGCTGTCGTGAAGCTCCCGCACGGCGAGGCGATCGTAAAGCCGACGAAAACCGGATCGATCGCGACGATCGCGCTCTCGAGGTCGGCAATCGACGCGCTCCGCCGGCAGCGGGCGCTTCAAGTGAAAGAAAGACTCCTCGCGGGCGAGCTCTTCGACGATCAAGGCTTCGTTTTCGCGAGCGAGGTCGGCGGCGTACCTTCGCCCGGTGCGATCTCGCACGCGGTTCGCAGGATCGCCGCTCGAGCCGGCACGAGCGTGCGTGGCGTGCACGCGATGCGCCACAGCACCGCATCGTGGATGTTACGCGAGGGCGCCGACGTGCGGACGGTCCAGGCCGTAATGCGTCACTCCGCGGCATCGACGACGCTCAACACCTACGCCCACGAGATCGAGGGCGCTCAGGCCGCTGCGGTCGCGCACGTTGATCGCTACCTCACGATGCCGACAACGGAGTCCGATAATTCCGATGGCCACCGTTTGGCCACCGTCGGGGGTCGCGTGTCGCGCAAACGCCCGTAAATCATGACTTTCCGATGAGGAGAGAGTGGGATTCGAACCCACGGACGCTTTAACACGTCGGCAGTTTTCAAGACTGCAGCCATAAACCGCTCGGCCATCTCTCCGCGCTTAGCCTTCTTACGACGGCGAGCCTCCGTTTTCGTTCTCGGCCAACGAGAGGGAGCAACGTTCTGCGGATTCGCCCCCGCCACCGGCGAGATTTGCCTGCGGCGCCGCCCGTTGCTCGCGGATGACGAGCGCGAGGATAACCGTGAGAAACACCGCGCTCGTGACGGTCGTTCCGAATCCAATGCCTCCGTCGGCCTTGGCCTGCGAGAGCAAGTCGCCGACCGACGCGCCGAGGGGGCGCGTCAAGACGTAAGCGATCCAAAACGCAAGCACGCCGTTGATTTTGAAAACATAGTACGCCGCGGCCGTCAGCGCGATTGCCGATGCGAAGATGAGCGCCGAGAGCGCATAACCGAGTTGCGATTTTTCCGCGAGCAGATCGCCCGATGCCGTGCCGAGGGCGAACGTGAAGAGGATCGCAGCCCAATAATAAAGCTCGCGCGGCGTCGTCTCTATATCGTGAACGGCGAGGGTACGCTCGCGAAGCCACCACGTCGCAAAAACGATTGCCAGCGCGATGGAGAACGCGATCGTCGTCGTCGTAAGCGAGATGTGCAGATTGTCGGTGAGATTGTCCGTAATGAGCGTCCCGACGACGCTGACGAGCACGACGACGAGCCAGTATATCGCCGGTATACAGCGACGGCGTGTAAGTTGCACGGCAAGGGCGACCAAAAAAAGCGCGCCCATAACGAGCGAGGTGCCGTTAAGGCCAAACCCAAGCTTCGTGTTAAGGAAGTCGGCTGCGGTCTCGCCGACGGTCGTCGCGAGAACTTTGATGATCCAGAAAACGGCCGTGACCGCCGGGACCTTATTGAGCATCGATCGAGGAAACACGATTCATCTATCCCCAAATACGAGCGGAACGGCGCTGTGACCGAACGTCTGCCGCCGAGCGCAAAGTTCCGAATAAATGCGTAAAGCCGATGGCCTTGTTGCCGATAGTCCAAACGATGGGCGCGCTCGCAACACTTCACCCTACCAAAACGGGGATCGATCGTCGGACATCCGCGTCACATCCCGGTCTTCTCATCGCACGAGAATACGTCGGTCCACTCGGCCTTTCGGTCCCCGATCTCGCGGCGCTCGTCGGCATCGATGCGACGCGCCTCGCCGCGATGCTCGCGGGCACGGCTTCCCTCGATGTCGACGCTGCGGTCCGGCTCGGACGGTCGATCGGCATCTCCGTCGAACGGTTGATGCGCGCCCAAATCCGGTACGATTTCGCCGTTGCTCGCGAATCCGAGCACCTCCGACCCGTCCCGTCGCCCGACGTGCTCGCCCAGCGCCCGTTCCCCGACGATGCCATGCACGGCCATCTCGCGTGTACGCACGACTCCAACGCCCGGCTGGCCATTTTTTTCGTCGCCGATCGGCAACCGGGCGACGTCGCCGACGACATGACGAGCGTTCATCCCATTCGCATCGGAGATGGTTTGCGCATCTACGACGCACATGGCCAACCGGCATGGGCGGGGCCGATCTTGCGCACGCTCGATGGCGATCCGCTCTTCGCGTTCGTATCGCCGCGAATTTGGAAGGCGTGGTTTGCGGCCAACGCCCGTGCCGATTACGCGAAGGGCGCCGTCGCAATCGCGCCCTGACTCGCCGCAGGCCGCGTTGACGGCGCCACGTTTGCGGTACCATATCGCATGACCGAACGTACGAACGCCTCCGGAGTAAACGCGTGAACGCCCGCCTGCGCGAAGCGATCCCGGGCGCGCTCCTGGGAATCGAGTTGCTGGCGTTGCTCGCCTTCGAAGCTCGCCGCCCGCTACGAATCAAGACGGAATCGAAAGTACGTCGCGACGTTCGCAACGCGGCCGTTGCCGCGATCGCCGCCATCCCCTTCGCGGCGATCGAACGCCCGATCGCGCTGCGTCTCGCGCAGTTGACCGAGCGGCGAAAGATCGGGCTCGTTCACCTCATCCGTCTCCCAGAGCCTCTTCGAACACTCGCGGCCGTCCTGCTCATGGATTACTCGATGTATTGGTGGCACGCGCTCACACATCGCATCGGTTTTCTCTGGCGCTTTCACGCCGTTCATCACGTCGATCGCGATATGGATGCGAGTACGGCGTTTCGCTTTCACGCAGGCGACATGCTGCTCTCGGTTTTGTGGCGTGCGTTACAAGTCGTAGCGATCGGCGCGTCGCCACGGGCGTATACGATCTGGCAAACCTCGCTCACGCTCTGCATCGCCTTCCACCATGCCGACATCGCGCTCCCGCCCGCCCTCGAACGACGGATCGCCTGGCTCGTCGTCACGCCGCACCTCCACGGCATCCACCACGCCGATCGCGCGGATCTCGAATCGGCGAATTGGTCGAGCGGCCTCACCATCTGGGATCGGCTCCATCGCACCTTTCGCGACGACGTCGCGCACGGCACACTGCGCATGGGTCTTCCCGCTTATCGCCACGATCGCGACGCGGCCTTTGGGTCGCTGATGACGATGCCGTTCGGACCGCAGCGCGATGCATGGGTTTCGAACCACGATGCGACAGCGTAACGCATAGCTCCGGGCCACCCATCTCCAAACGGTACACGATTTTAACTGCGATGCGGACGATACAACAGCGCGAGTCGCGCCGGCGGCACGCCCACATGATACAGCACCAAAATACTCAACCACAAAGCGATCGCACGAAACGGCCGATGCTCGAAGCGCCGTGACGACGTCGTCACGATGAGATCGAGACGTTTCGTACGGCCACGGCGCCGGAGACGCCGAACGAACGCGTAATCTTCCATCAGCGGCATGCCTCCGAAGCGCCCGAGTTCTTCGAAGACCTCGCGGCGGACGAAGATCGCACTATCGCCGAAAAACGATCCGAACACGCGCTGCTGATTGGCATAACACCAGGCGAGGGTGCGCGTGAAAAATCCCTTGCCTGTAAATCGCAATCGAAAGTTGCCGCCGACGACGCGCGCGTCGCTCAGCGCACTGCGTATCGCCGCGATAGCGCCGTCGGGCAGCGACGTATCCGCGTGCAAGAAGAGCAATATCTCTCCGCCGGACTCGTCCGCTCCGGCATCGAGTTGCCCGCCTCGGCCGAGCGAACAGCCGATGGTTCGCGCCCCGTACGACGACGCAAGCGCGACCGTCTCGTCGGAACTCCCACCGTCGGCAACGATCCATTCGAAGGGACCGTCTTGCCGTGCGATCTCGCTTGCACGCGCGCGTACGTTCGTCGCTTCATCGAGCGTCGGCATCACGATCGAGACGAGCATCGCGTTCGTATCGCTCACCGCCCCCTACCCGCGAAAGCGGAAAACGGTGCGTATGATTCGCCGCACGAACGACGTCGCGAGACGTTCGTACCATGCGTCGGCCGCACGACGCACGCCGTACCCATACGACGGATAGGGATACACGGTATCGGCGATCTTTGCGGCGGTGAGCTTCGTACCGATCGCGAGCGCGACTTCGCAACTGAGTTCGCCCGCACGCGCGCCGAGAATCGATGCGCCGAGCACGCGTCCTCCACGACCCACGAAGAGTTTCGTGCTGCCCGTCGTCGCGTCGTCGACGATCGCACGATCCAGTTCGTCGTTCGCGAAGGCGTACGTCGAAAAACGCGTTCCACGTTTGCGAAGCGTGGCTGCGGTCGAACCGACGTGGGCGAGTTCGGGGCTCGTGAACGTGCACCACGGGACGGCCGCACGATCGAAGCGTTTCCGCACGCCCAAAAGCGCGTTCGCGACCGCAACTTTGGCCGTCTCCTCGGCGACGTGCGAGAAATATGGCGGCCCGATCGCATCACCCGCAGCAGAGATATGCGCGACGTTCGTGCGACCGCGAGTATCGACGACGATCGCGCCGTCGCGAACGATGACACCCGCAGCCTCGAGGCCGTAGCCCGCGACACGAGGCGTTCGGCCGATCGCGACGAGCACGCGATCGCACGGTATCTCACTCGCGTCAGAAAGCTTTAGGACCGTCGTCTTTTCGAAACGAGACGATGCGACGACGCGCACGCCGAGCGAGAAACGCACGCCTTCGCCCTCGAGGACGGCTCGCAGAACGCGGGCGTGTTCGGCGTCGTCGTTTTCGAGCGGGCGCGTCGCCGTGCTCACGACATGAACGAGCGTCCCCAATCGCGCGAACGCCTGCGCGAGCTCGAAACTCGCGGGCCCACCGCCGATGATCGCAAGACGCTGCGGACATTCTTCGAGGTCGAAGATCGTATCCGTCGTCTCGTAGGGCACGTCGAGCTCCAGGGGCGTGGGATCGCTTCCGGCACAGATCACGAATGCGCGCGCCGTGAGCGTTACTCGCGCATCGCGCCCGCACACGAGGAGGCGGCGCGCATCGAGAAAGGCGGCATCGCCCGCGATCGTTCGCACGCCGAATCGCGCGAGCGCCTCGGGCGAATCGGCGCGCGTGTAGATCGCCTCGCGCGTGCGATCGAGATACGCGCGAACCTTCGTCCACACGACGTGCGGCTCGGCGTCGACCATCCCGAAGACCTTTGCCACGCGGACGCCATGTGCGATCGAAGCGACGTGGAGAAGCGCCTTGCTCGGCACGCAGCCACGCCACGTGCACTCACCGCCGAGTCGGTCGCGTTCGACGATCGCCGTCTTCGCACCGAGCGACGCGCCGACGATTGCCGCAACGAGGCCCGCCGCACCACCGCCGAGCACCACGAGATCGTACAGAGGACGCACGCGAGAGCGCTTCGTGCGCTAGGTGTTCCATCCATTGAGCGCAACGAGCGCGCCCACGAGCACGGTCGCGAATGCGACCCAAAGCGCGACGGCCCCGACACATGCAGCCGCAACGACCGACGTACGCAACCGAATCGCGAGCGCGATCGCGACGGCGAACGTCACGATATTGCCTGCGAGCTCGATTGCATGTCCGCCGACGAAATGCGTGTAGAACGGATATGCGAGACAGATCAAAATCAACGCATCGACGGCACGCGCGTCGCTTTTCGCGCGAAGACTGCGATGCCGTGCGACGGACCATCGTGCGGCGCCCATCGCCGCGAAGAGCACGACCCAAATTCCCCCGATCGCCGGACCCGGCGGCGCGAAGGCCGGCCAGATTTCATGCGGCCGACGCGCGATGCCGAAGAACGCGAGCGTGCCGTTTGCGATCACGGCAATCGCGACGGCCGTCGCGATATTCGCTGCGAGTCCACGACGATCGTCGCGATTAAAAAGCGCGAGGCTGGTGCTCACGCGGGTTCGAGCTTTTCGATCTTATCGACGAGATGGATCGGCAGCGACATATCGTGATCGTCTCCGAAAAAATACGCCGAAAGCGACGACGGCGTGAGGATATCGGTGCGAAAATGCCCCGTATGTGTGGTGCCGTCGGTGAGATAGATGCGCACCGGCCCAACCGCGTGGGCGATGAACTCATGAATCGACGTAAACGCTCGCTTCCCGACGACGGCAACCGGTCGTGCCACGTCCCGACGATACGAAAGCGGGACAACGCATGCTGTGAACTAGGTCACCGGGTCGTACGTCGTCGTCGAGACGGCGTTCGTAATCGTGGGCGCCGCAAGCGGCTCTTCGAGCGATGCCGCAAGCGTATCGGCGCCCGGCAACGGATGCTCTTCGCCGAGCGGGCGTTGCAGTGCCACCAGATACCCACCCTCGGGGGAAGCCGTGATGCCCCGAATCTCCCAGCCGAGAGCTCCGAGCATAGCCAGCGACGGATCGGGATGGCCCTCGAATCCGAACACGGCGACATGGTGAAACCAGAACTCGAAACAGACGCGCATTTTTTTACCCTACCCGGTTCGGAAAAGAAAAACCACACGTCTCCGCGACTAATGACTCAGGATTGGCGCGCCTTCTTTTTCGACTTGCGTCGACCATTGGCCGAGCGACGCGAGACTGTTCATCCGGGCGCGGTGATGGATTGCTTTGTGTGCGGCATCGACGTTTGCGTCATTGCCCTTCCACGTATTGAGCGCGGGCTGTTGCAGCGCCCGGCCGTAGGAGAACGTGAGCGGCCACGGAGCGTTACGCCCCTTGCCCAAGACGTTGATTTCGTTGAGATGCGCGGTCGCATCTTCGTTGCCCTGACCGCCGGAGAGAAACGCGATACCGGCGACCGAAGCGGGCACGTAATCCATCAGAACGGCGAGCGTGCGTTCGGCGACTTCGCGAACCGAGGCTTTCGTTGCAGCTTTTTGGCCGGAGATCACGTAGCTCGGCTTGAGCACCATCTCACCGAAGTTGACGTTCTGATCGACGAGCGCGTCGAAAACAAAGCGAAGCGTCCGGCGATGGACGGCTTCGCTCGTTTCGAGCGAGTGCGACATCGCACCGTCCATGAGGACTTCGGGCTCGATGATCGGCACGAGACCGCCACGCTGACAGATCGCACCGTATCGCGCGAGCGCATGCGCGTTCGCGATCAGGCACGCGTCGGTCGGTAAGCCCGTCTTCTCGTCGATCGTGATAACCGCGCGCCACTTTGCGAACTTCGCGCCCATCTTCACGTACTCGTCGACGCGCTTCGCGAGACCGTCGAGGCCACCCGTGATCTTTTCATCCGCGGGCGCGAGGGCGAGATGTTCGATTCCCGTATCGAGCTTGATGCCCGGGAATGAGCCCGATGCCTCGAGTGTTTGGATGAACGTTTTACCACTCATGGCGTTCTGGCGAATCGTTTCGTCGTACAGAATGACACCGCTGAAATACGTTCCAAAATCGGGCATCGTAAAGAGCAGATCGCGATATTTGCGGCGGTTCTCTTCCGTCTCTGCGATATTGAGTGGGACGAAGCGTTTGTTCGCGGTGGTCGTGCTCTCGTCGGCCGCGAGGATCCCTTTACCCGGGGCAACCATCGCGCGAGCGACCGATGCGAGTTGGCTACTCATGACGTTGCGTGCTCCTTGAGGAGATTCGATGATGTGATTTCATTGAGGTGCGAGTGATGGACGAACGAGCGCAAATCATGTTTGCCGTCGACCATGCGCGTCGTATGCGTGAGCGAGGAAATGATGATGGATTGCGTGTACGCGCTCCCGCGGATGTAACTGACCCCTTGCAAGAGTTCGCCGTCGGTCACACCCGTCGCGCAGAGCATGGCGAGATCGCTCTTGCACAAGTCGTCGAGGGTGAGGATGGCGGTCGGGTCGAGCCCCTCGTTTTTCGCGATGACGTCTTCCCCCTCGCGGAGCCACAGGCGCCCCTGCATATCGCCGCCGAGGCACTTGATCGCGCAGGCGGCAACGACGCCTTCGGTCGCACCACCGATACCCATGAGCATATCGATGCGCGTGCGTTCTTCGAGCGCGGCGATCACGCCGTTTGCGATGTCGCCGTCACCGAAGAGACGGACGCGCGCGCCGAGTTCGCGCAACTGTCGCACGAGTTCGTCATTGCGCGAACGTTCGAGCACCGCGACCGTAATCTCACCGATCGGTCGCCCCATCGCCTTCGCGACGGCGGTGACGTTCTCGGCAACCGACGCATCGATCGAAATGACGCCGCGGCACTGGCTGCCGACGATGATCTTATCCATGTATGCGACGTGCGTGTGGAAGAGCGAGCCACGTTCGGCCGCTGCAACGACACTGATCGCGCCGTGACCGCCCTTACTCGCGAGCGTCGTTCCGTCGATGGGGTCGACGGCGACGTCCATCTTCGGTCCGTCTCCCGTCCCGACGTGCTCTCCGATATAGAGCATCGGGGCCTCGTCTTTCTCGCCCTCTCCGATGACGACGATGCCGTCGATATCGACTTCCCCAAGGACGCTGCGCATCGCATCGACGGCAGCTTGATCGACGCCATTCTTGTCACCGCGGCCCACGAGCCTGCCCGAAACGATCGCGGCAGCCTCGGTAGCACGCAAAAACTCTAATTCGACACGAGCGTCGATCCGGCGACTGGTCATCGTCCCCATTTGTTTCATAGGTGATCCAAACTCTTGCTGCGAGAGCGGACCCGGGCCCGGCGCGTGCGAAAAATGGTTTATGACGACGATGACCGCTCCGCGGATGCGCGATCGCTTTCCCACGCTCGCCGGTGCTACGTATCTCGTGTCGCATTCGATGGGTGCGCCGCCGCTCGCATCGCGCGACTCGCTCGAGCGTTATTGGAGCGCTTGGGCGACGGACGGTCCCGAAGCGTGGGAAGTGTGGTTACCCGAACTCGGAGAGATCGCGGCCGGTATCGCCGCACTCTTGGGCGCGGCGGCGAATACCGTCTCGCTCGTACCCAACGTCTCGCTCGGGCAAGCCGCGATCGCCTCCGCGCTCACGTTCGGTCCCGACCGCGATGGCGTGGTGATGGAGGCGTTGCAGTTTCCGACCGTGACGTACGTGTGGTCGGCGTGGCAGAAATACGGCGCGCGCATCGTTACCGTGCCCTCCGACGACGGGCGCACGATGTCGACCGATCGGATCTGCAGCGCGATCGACGAACGAACCGCGGTCGTCGCCCTCTCCCACGCCGCCTACGTTTCGGGTTCGCTTCTCGAGATCCACGCGATCCAAGCGCGATGCCGCGAAGTCGGCGCGATTTTCGTGCTCGACACGTATCAGACCACGGGTATCGTTCCGCTCGACGTGAGCGCACAGGGAATCGATGTGGTGGTCGGCGGCAGTCACAAGTGGCTCTGCGGAGGCCCGGGCTGCGGCTTCCTCTACGTCCGGCCCGGTTTGCGCGATCGACTCGCACCCGCAGTGACCGGCTGGATGGCACACGCAGAGCCCTTTGCGTTCGCACCCGCGCCGATCACGCTCGCGCGCGACACGCACCGGTACAACACGGGCACGCCGACGATGCTCGGCTATCTCGTCGCGCGCGCCGGACACGATGCAATTGCGGAGATTGGCGTTCCGGCGATTCGCGCGCATAATGCGCGGCTCACCACGCGCATCATCGAGTCCGCACTCGCACGCGGTTTCACGATTCCGACGCCACTCGAGGCCGAGCGACGAACGGGATGGATCGGTATCGACTTTCCTGGCGCCGATCGTGCGACCCAAGCGCTCATCGATCGACGCATTTTTATCGACTATCGACCGGGATGCGGCATGCGCGTCGGACCGCATTTCTACTCGACCGACGAAGACATCGACGTGTTTTTCCACGCACTCGATGAGATCGCACGCTCGTTATGATCGCCGCATTCGGTGCGCTTCACGCACTCGTGCTGCTCGCGCTCGCGACCTCACCCGTACCGCCGCCTTCGACGCTCCCGCGTTGTATCGAGGCCGACGTCAAGATGGTCGTTCGCCTCGACTCGGCACTCAATATCGCGGGCGACTCGTTTTCGTTCAAAATCACACGACAGGTCCCGGCGCATGGCGACGTACCCGAGGTTCCGCTCGGAACGCGAGGCTACGGCATCATCTCGTACGCCGACCACGCGCATGGCGCAGGTACGCCCGGTCGACTCGTCATCGAACCGCGGTTTCTCGAGCTTTCGGGCGGTACGCACGTACCCGTGATGGCCGATCCGCAGATGACGGAATCGTTCGTCACCGGCGCCACGAAAAACGTCAACGGCGCGCTCGGTTTCGTACCCGGATTCGGGCTCGCGGTCGGAGGTTACAACGCGCTCCATCGCGGCAAAGAAATCGTCATCGACAAAGGCACGACGTTTCGCGTCGTGCTCGGCGACGATCTCGCCGCAGGCACCTGTTTCGTGCCACCACCCGACGCGCCCGATCTGCGCTAATGCCGGTGGAGATGATCGGGATCTGAGGCGTGCGCGTGCACGTGTGCGAGCGGTTCGTGATCGTGGACGTGCATGTGTTCGCCCCGGAACGACGGTAAATGCTCGTGCGTGTGGTGATCGTCGTCGTGCCGATGCACGTGTTCGTGCCGATCCGATGCGTGGAGGTGCGGATGCGCGTGACGTTCGCTCGCGTGCAGGTACGCACCGAACGCGATCGCGATGAAGCCGAAAGCCGTTGCGGGACCGATCGTGCGTTCGCCGAGCGCCAGTGCGAGCACGGCACCGACGAAAGGCGCGATCGCGAAGACCGAGGCCGTACGCGCGATTCCGAACGTTCGCTGCGCGCGCAAATACATCCACAAGCTCGCGCCGTAGCCGATCGCGCCGACGACGACGAGTCCGAGCGCGTCCCAAGCGGCGATATTCGATTCCCGCGCGACGATCGCGGCGAGCGCGGCGAACGCAGCTCCGAGCGATGCTTTGATGAAAACCGTCGTCGCGAAGGGCACGTCGACGAGCAGCGACGCGAGCGCATTGTCGAGCGCCCAAAACGCCGTCGCGGCGACGACGAAAGCGATGCCGATTCCGCCGGCATGCGAGTTCGCGCCGGGAATCGCGAGCGCGAACGCGCCCACGACGATTGCAATGCACGCAACGACCACGCGCCGCGAGACGAATTCGCGAAACGCGAGTGCCGCGAGCGCGATGCTCAGCGGCACTTCCATCGTGAGCGCGAGCGAGGCTCCAAGCGCGCCCGTGCGATGCAAGCCGTATGCGAGTGCCGCGGGCGCGAGCATCGCGCCGAAAATCGCCTGCGCGCCCAAGAGCAACGCGCGTCGCCGGACGCTCAACACGGGCACGACATCGCGAGCAAAGGGCGATGCGAAAAGCGCGGCTCCCGCATAGAGCAACGCGGCAATCGTCAACGGCCCAAGGGACGCGCCGAATCGTGCGACCAGCGGCGTCGTCAGCCCAAAGGCGATCGCCGACGCAAGCGCCCACGCGAATCCGCGCAGAAGCGGTGTCATGAGCGGAACGTTCGCGCGAGCATGGCGGCGCGCCCGCATCGCCGTACACGGATGCGATGGAACACGTCCGGCTCGCGACGCTCGCGGATGCGAAGGAGATCGCGGCGATCTACGCGCCGTTCGTGGCGGACACGCACGTCTCGTTCGAGGAAGTGCCGCCACACCCGGATGCGATGCGCGAGCGACTCGTCGCCACGCGCGACACCATGCCGTGGATCGTTTGCGAACGGAACGGTCGCGTCGCGGGCTACGCGTATGCGAGCGCGCATCGAACGCGCGCGGCGTATCGATTTTCCGTCGATACGAGCGCATACGTTGCCGATGCGGATCGCGGGACGGGGGTCGGCCGCGCGATGTACGCCGCGTTGATTCGCGTGCTGACCGCGCAGCAATTCGCGAACGCGTTTGCGGGGATCGCGCTCCCCAACGACGCAAGCCTCGCGCTTCACCGGGAGCTCGGATTCGAAGAGGTCGGGCGCTACCGTAACGTCGGCTTCAAAGACGGTGCGTGGCGCGACACGGTGTGGCTGCAGCGGTCGCTCGCGACGCGCACCGTCCCACCGCTCGAGCCGCTCGCACTCGGCGAACTTTCGGCGGAAACGATCGCGCGTGCGCTGACCTAAAGCGCGAGCGCGTCGAGCATCTCGTCGTGAATGACGGCATTGGTTGCGAGCGTCGAGCCGACGTCGACAGAGAAGGCGCCGCCTTCGATCGCGCTCACGCGACCACCGGCCTCACGCACGAGGAGAGCCCCCGCCGCAATGTCCCACGCGAAGAGATCGAACTCCCAAAACGCATCGAGCCGCCCCGCGGCGACGAAGGCGAGATCGAGCGCGGCGGATCCGCCGCGGCGCACGCCCTGCGCGATCCGCGAGAGTGCGGCGAAATGCGCGCCGTTGCGATCGTAGTGCGCGGGCTTGAAACCCGTGCACACGAGTGCGTCACCAAGACTCGCGATACCACTGACGGCGATGCGTTTGCCATTGCACGTCGCGCCCGCGCCGCGCTCGGCTGCATAGAGCTCGTCGAGGGCGGGTGCGTAGATCGCCGCGGCAACGAGTTCGCCCGCACGTTCGTACCCGATCGAGACGCAATAGAGCGGATAATCGTGGGCGAAATTCGTCGTGCCGTCGAGCGGATCGACGATCCATCGTTCATCGCTCGTGCCAACGCTGAGCCCACCTTCTTCGCCCAAAATCGTGGCCTGCGGGAACGCCGCGCGCAAGCGCTCGACGATCAGCGTTTCGCTCGCTCGATCAGCGCGCGTCACGATGTCGGCACGCTGCGCTTTTTCGACGATTCCGAGCGGCGTGCCGACGTGTGCGAGGATGATGGCGCCCGCTTCTCTCGCGATTTCGACCGCACACTGAAGCGGGTTCATGGGCCTCCAAAGCGCAAGGGCGCAGCATGTTCGAACGCATCGTTACCGCGATCGAGACCACGGTCCTCGGTCTCTGGGCCGGATCTATGGCCGGGTTCGCTTTCATCTTCGCCCCGATCGCCATCAAGTCGGTGCCGCACATGGACACGTTCGCGTCGCTCATCGCGGCGACGATTCGCGGCGTCGGGAGTTTCGGGACGATCTGCGGCGGCATCGCCATCGCCGCCTCGCTCGCACGCGTCGGGGGAGGCGGGGGCCGCAATCTCGCCCTCGTGCGGATCGGTCTCGTGGCAGTGGCGCTCGCGTTGAGTGCTTACGAATCACAAACGATCATTCCACGGATGGAGGCGACCGCGGCGCGGGTTCCGGGACCAATCGATAGCGTACCAAAAGACGACCCGCGGCGCGTGGCCTACGACGCCGAACACAAAGCCTCGTCGAGCGTGTACGGCACGGCGTTTCTGTGCGTCGTGGCCGCACTTTCACTCGCCGCATTCGGCCGTCGCGCGCAGGCCTAGCTCCTCACGCGAGGGCCGAGGCAACAGACGTGGGAAACACCGTTATCACACCGATCGAGCGCAGGCGCGACCGGTCTTTCGTTTACTAGGGCGCAGCGAGAAAGGGGCGAGCGTGTGAGTTTTTATGACGGCTACCTCTCCGAACTCGTCGGTCGTCCGGCGATCGTTTCGGGTGACCCGACGAAGACGACCGTCGGCCGTGTCGCAGACTTTCTCGTCACGAAGCCCGACGACACGTTTCCGCGCATCGACGGCGTCATCTTTAAAACAAAATCCGGGCCACGCTACAGCCCCATGGCCGATGTCATGGATATCAATCCACGCGGCGCGCTCACGCTTCGTGTCGCACCCGAGCAACCGGCCGTGCCCGGAGACGAAGCTCTCTATCTCATCGAGGATCTCTTCGATAAGCAGATCGTCGACGTAAACGGCCGCAAAGTCGTACGCATCAACGATCTCGAGGTCGCCAATACCGGCGGAGCGCTCCGCGTTGTCGCAGCCGACATCGGCGTTTCGGGACTCTTGCGGCGCCTCGGTGCCGATCGGCTCGCGCCCGCATTAACCCGGCGCGTCCCGCGGTCGCTCATCGCGTGGGACAACGTCGCTCCGATTGCCGACGTCAATCCCGTCAACGTCAGGCTTTCGGTTGCCGAGAACCGTCTCGCCCGCTTGCATCCATCCGAACTCGCCGACATCATCAGCGATCTCTCGGCGCAAGATGCTGCGCGCGTCGTGCAATCGCTCGACGACGAAACGGCAGCCGATGCGTTCGAACATCTCGATTCGGATACGCAGCGCTCGATCATCGACGATCTCGGGAGCGACCGCGCTGCCGACATCATCGAAGAGATGGACTCCGACGACGCAGCCGATCTTTTAGGCGAACTCGACGAAGAAAAACGCGCGGAACTCCTCGCGAAGATGGACGACCGCGCCTATGCCGACGAACTGGAAGATCTCGTCGATTACGAACCGGATTCTGCGGGCGGACTTATGACGACCGATTTCGTCTGGATCTATCCGCACCGTACGACGGCGGCGACGATCAAAAAGATTCGTGAAATCGCGCCTGAGTCGGAGTTCATTTACTACCTCTATGTCACGGACGAACATCAAAAACTCATCGGCACGATTAGCTTGCGCACGCTCCTGCTCGCGCTACCGACGGCCTTCATCCATAAGATTATGGATACGGATATCGTGAGTGTGGCGGCCGACACGTCGGCGCAAGACGTCGCCGCGACGATCGCGCGTTACGATCTCCTCGCCCTGCCCGTTCTCGACGACGGCGGACGCGTGCTCGGCATCGTTACCGTCGATGACGCAATCGATGCGATCATGCCCGAGAAAGTCGCGAGTTCGCTCCCGCGCCTCGTGCGCCATAGCGCGAGACGTCCGCGTGCGAACTAGTACCGCCGTTTCGAAACGCCCGACGATGTGGCGTCAGATGCTCATGTTTTTCTCGGTCATCGGTCCCGGCATCATCACCGCAAACGCCGATAACGACGTCGGCGGCATCACCACGTATTCTCTCGCCGGCGCCCAGTTCGGCTACTCGATGTTGTGGTTACTCATCCCCGTGACACTCGCGCTCATCGTCACGCAAGAGATGTGCGCGCGCATGGGTACCGTCACGGGTAAGGGTCTCGCCGATTTGATCCGCGAGAACTTTGGCGTAAAAGTAACGGCGATCGTTCTCCTCCTCTTCGTGATCGGCGATCTCGGGAATACGGCGGCTGAATTCGCCGGCATCGCTTCGGCCGCGCCGATCCTTCAGGCGTACGTGCCGTTTCTGTCAAAATTTCTGCTCGTACCGTTCGCAGCGATCTTCGTCTTCACGGCAGTCACGCGCGGCAATTACAAAATCATCGAGCGCGTCTTCTTCATCTTCTGCGCGGTCTATCTCGCGTACGTCGTCGACGCATTCCTCATCAAGCCGGCACCCCCGTGGGGACCGATCCTCCACGCGACGATCGTCCCGCATTTCAATCCGACCAGTGCCTATCTGCTCACGGTCATCGCCGTCATCGGAACGACGATCTCGCCCTGGATGCAATTTTACATCCAATCCGCCGTCGTCGAAAAAGGCATTCGGATCAAAGATTACGGGTACTCGCGGATCGACGTCATCAGCGGCGCGATCCTTACGGACGTGATCGCATTCTTCATCGTCGTCGCGAGCGCGGCGACGATCTACTACACCAATACCCACCTCGCACCGGGGCACAAGCCGATCGTCGTCGCCGATGCCGGCGACGTCGCGCAAGCGCTATCGGGCTTTGGGAAGTACGCATCGCTGCTCTTCGCGATCGGCTTGCTTAACGCGGCGATCTTTACGGCATCGATCCTCCCCCTCTCGACCGCGTACTACGTTTGTGAAGCATTCGGCTTCGAATCCGGCGTGGAGAACCGGTTCTCGCAGGCGCCCGTTTTCTATGGCTTCTATCTCGGGCTCATCGTCGTCGGCGCGGGTTTCGTCCTCATTCCAGGCGCGCCACTTTTGGCGACGATCTTTTATTCCCAAGTCCTCAACGGCGTGCTGCTTCCGGTCGTCCTCGTGCTCATGCTCTTGCTCATCAACAACAAACGCATCATGGGTCCGTACACCAACGGTCTCGCGTTCAACGTCATCGCGTGGGCGACCGTCGTGATCGTCGGCGTACTCACGATCGTCTCGACCGTGCAACAAATTCTCGCCCCGACCGGCACCGGCGGGTAGGTGCCGATCCTCTTCGTGCATGCGGCAGCCGTTTCGCTCGCTGCGACGCAAGCCGGCATCGAACGCATTCGCAAACCCGTCGCGATCCGCCATGCCCTCGCGACCGATATCGTCGATCCACGTGCGATGTTCTTCGCCCACGATGACGTCGATTACGCGCGCATCCGCCATGCCGTCACGTCGCATTTACACGGCGACGAATCGCGCGTTATCCTCTCATGTTCGGTCTATAACGGCTTCGCATCACGACTGGAAAACGATCTCGGTTTGCCGGTCGAACGGTCCGACGAAGCGGGAGCGCGATTGGTAACCACCCGAGGCGAGCGCATCGGCCTCGCGGTAAGCTACCCGCCATCGTATGCGGTCGTCGAGGCGCGACTCATGGAAATTTCTCAGGAAGAAGGTCGCGCGACGACCCTCGTCCCACTGCTCGCGGACAACGCTTTCGCCTTTGCCGACGACGTCGACCGTTACGAACGCGTCCTCCTCGCTGCAGTTGCGGACGCTCCGGAGGTCGACGCAATTTTTCTCGCTCAATACAGCATGGATCCCTACGCGCCGCGCATCTCCGAAGCGACACGCGTTCCCGTCGTCAGCGCGCTCGAAGCGACGCTCGCCTCCCTATGACGCCACCATCGCGGACCATCTTCTTAACGTTTGTCGGCGTCCTCGCGCTCACGATCGTTCTCGGCGTGACGTTCTTCCGCCGCTCGATCGTCGAGAACGTCTCGATCGGCCTCGCCAATCGCGACGTCGCCGCCGCATTTCACAAACATCGGCTCAACTTTCTCATCCTCGGCAAACAAGAAGACGAAGGCACGACCGACACCATCATCCTCGCACACGTCGATCTCGGCGCGCGCATCGCGACGCTCGTTTCGATTCCGCGCGACACGTGGGTCCCGGTCCCCCATCACGGCCATCAGAAACTCAATAGTGCGTATGGCTACGGCGGGTCGGCGCTCACCGCGAAAATCGTCGGCGACCTCGTGGGCGCGCACGTCGATTCGACGCTGACGATCGATCCCGTCGGTGCGAAACAACTCGTCGACGCGCTAGGCGGCCTCAATATCAACGTCGAGCACGACATGGATTACGACGATAATTACGGCGATCTGCACATCCATCTCAAAAAAGGCGAACAGTATCTCGACGGTGGCCAAACGCTTCACTACATGCGCTTTCGTCACGACGCCGAATCCGATTTTGGCCGCATGCGCCGCCAACAACAGGTCATACGACAGATCGTGAAAACGCTCGGCGAACCGCAGAACTGGCCGAAGATTCCGCGTATCGTGCGACTCGCGCGCAAAGACGTCGCCACGCCCCTGAGCGACGCCCAACTCCAAGCGCTCGTCGAGCTCTATCGCGGCGTTCCAAGTGACAACGTTCGCGCGTTCACGTTACCGGGACGCGCGGCGTTCGTCGGCGACGCGTCGGTGGTGCTCGTCGACGAACGCTGGGCCAAGATCGTGGGCACGCTCGTCTGCGCGCAAAGCGATCCCCCGCAAGACGTCGTCTTGGTCGCGAATGCGACCGGCCTCTCCGATCTGTCGAAGACGGTCGTGGGCGCGCTGCGCGGCGGCGGATGGAACGTGCGCACTTTCATCGACGAGCCCGAGAAAACGGCATCCGAAGTCATCGGTGAAACGGCGGCGGCGCATCGCCTCAGCAAGGCCTTCGGAACGCTCCCCCACCGGCCCGGGCCGAGCACGATTCTCCGCCTCGGCATCGACGCGCGGCCGAGTACGTAACCCCGCAACGTCGGCAAAGCGGTATTGGCACCACGAGCGGCTAAGGCGGCGCATCCCCCCGTCCAATGCATGCCATACGATCCTTAGCCGCCGCCGATTGTGTTGCCAGGTGAAACTTGTAACGATCCTTGCCATTGCCGCACTGATGCTCGGTGCGACCCCCGCCTTCGCCGATGGCGAAGCGAACGATGCGGGCTGCGCGAGCACGATCGATTTTCGCATCGTCGGATCGTGGATCTCGGAGGACGGCGGCGAACAACGTCAGTTCTTACCGTCGTCGAAATCGCTGACGCCGAGCGGTCAGCAGGTCACGACCGAGTCGTGCATGGCCACGCCCGATGATCTCGAGGAAGTTGCGAGCACCGAGATCGCGCCGCACCTACGCACCATTACGGAATCCCACTATCACCTCGGTTTTATCGGCCTCGATCGCGTGCTCGTGACCTTTCCCAACGGGGTGATGCGTCTCTTCCGTCGCATCGTCGCAGCCCCAGGCCACGTGATCGACGCTGTCGCTCACCGCCACCAAACGTAAACGCGTGACGAGCGAGGGCCAACTCGCGTCACCTTAGGCGGCAGGAGCCATCAGCTTCCACGCGTGCATTCCCACGTAGTACACATATGCGAAGACGACGAAGCCGAGGGAGAGGACGCCGACCACGAGCGGTTTCGGTCGGCCCTTTCGTTCGAAAACGTTCGCCATCGCGTACGTCCCGCCGTTGAGGATCGCGAGGATCCAATGCGGGGCGGGCGGCGGGTATTTCGTAATACCCCACACGGCCGCACCGAGTACGATCTGGAGGACGAGCACATACAGGATGTAACGACGCGCGGGCGCCCAAAAGATGGCTACAAGCGAGGCGAGGACCAAAACGAAGCCGAGCCCGTAGTGGACGTACAGAATTCCCATATCGCGGAGGGCTTCGCGTGATCGATACCGCCGTCATGTCGAACGACGAACTCGTCGACTTCGCTGAAACGCTCGCGCGCATCGCGAGCACGGGCGGAGGCCCAAAAGCCCTCGCTGCAGGGCTCGCCACGCTCATCGATGCCGCCGTGTTGGTCGAAGACGCGGAATGGCGGCACGTGGCCCTCGCGGGTGCGAGCGTGCGTTCCGTGCCACCGACGAGCCGCGATCTCATCGCAACCGCGACCAAAGATGGGAGCGAAGGCCCCGTCGTCTTGCGTACGCCGGGCGATACGCTCCCCGGCTTTGCCGTGCGCATTCGCGGCGGCGACGCGCCCCTCGGCTGGCTCTCGGTTTTTCCGGTAAGCGTCGCGGCCGATGGCCGTCTCGGCGCGCTGCGTTTGACGGCGGCTGCGATCGCAGTCGAACTTTCCCGCGACGCGGGCGGCGGCAAAAATCGGCGCAAGTCGTTCTGGGATCGCTTGATCTCACGGGCGTACGACGATCCGATCGAAGCCAAAGACGATGCGACCGCGCGCGGCATCGCGCTCGCCGCGAACTACGTCGCCGTGGCGATCGAAGCCGAGGGGCTCGAGGAAGCGGTCGCCGCAGCGAAGATGGGCGAGCTGCGCAAGATCGCACTCGAATCGCTCCGGACGGGTGCCGGCGATACGATCGTGCTCGAACGTGGCGGTGGGTTCGTCTTCCTCTGCCCGGCGCCGATGGACGTCGATGCGGCCAACGTCCGCACCGCTGCCACGCTCATCACACGCTCGGCGACCAAAGTCCAGTTCGGTGCGAAAATCGTCGGTGGCGTCGGCCGCGCGGCCGATGCGATCAACGCGTATCGTACCGTCGATGAAGCACGCGAATCGATGTTCATCGCGCGGCGCCTTTTCGGCGGCTCGCGCGTGATGCCGTACGACGATCTCGGCGTCTACCCGCTCCTCTTACGTGGCGGTGCGACGCAGGTCGAACTGCGCGCATTTTGCGATCGCATTCTGGCACCGCTACGTGCGTACGACGAAAAGCATCAAACCGAACTCATCCGCACGTTGCGGCTGTATTTCGACGTGGGCCAGAACGTCAAGACGGCAGCGGCCGAACTTTCGGTTCATCGCCATACCGTTTTTTATCGCCTACGCCAGATCGCCGAGATCAGCGGCCACGACCTCGATTCCGCACACGACCAACTCACGCTAAGAACGGCGATGGCCATCGATGCACTCAACTCATCAGATCAACGGTAAGACCGCCCGCCGCGACGTTCTCAAGCTCGCCAAAGAACGCGACGTGCGTTTCGTGCGGCTCTCGTTCGTCGACATCTTGGGGATCAGTAAAAACGTCACGATCCCCGTGAGCGAACTCGAGCGCGCGCTCGACGGAAAGGTCACCTTCGACGGTGGTTCGATCGACGGATTCGTGCGCGGCGAAGAAGCCGATATGATGCTCTTGCCCGACCTCACGACGTTCGCGATCTACCCGTGGACGGTGAACGGGCACACCGAAGCACGCATCATCTGCGATATCGCGACGCCCGATGGCGAACCGTTCGAAGGCTGTCCGCGCACGACGCTCCGACGCGCGATCGAAGACGCGGGCGACGTGCTCACGGGCGTACAGAGCGGCCTCGAAGTCGAGTTCTACCTTTTCGAATTCGACGCGGCGGGCCAACCCACGACGCTTTCCAACGATGTCGGTTCGTATTTCGACATCAACGAAAACGATCGCGGCGAAACGGCGCGACTCGAAATTGTCATGGCGCTCGAGAGCATGGGATTCGCCGTCGCGAGCGCCCATCACGAACACGGAGCGGGCCAACACGAGATCGATATCAAGGAGATGGGTCCGCTCGCCGCAGCCGACGCGCTGATCACGATTCGTACGGTCGCAAAGCATATCGCCGCTCGCCACGGTTTGCATGCGACGTTCATGCCCAAGCCGACGGAGTCACTTGCGGGAAGCGGCGTCCACGTCTACTTCGCACTCCCGCCCTCGAGCGACGCGCCGCTCGAGGCGGGCGAACTCGGGTCGGACGCGCTCTTCGCGATCGGCGGCCTCTTAAAGCACGCTCCGGCTTTTACCGCGATCTGTAACCCGACCGTCAATTCTTACAAGCGTTTGGTCGCCGCTTGGGACGCGCCGATCTATACCGTTTGGTCGCATCGCAGTGCGAACGCACTCGTGCGCGTCCCGACCTCGGAGGACGCTCGCACACGACTCGAGGTGCGCAGCGCCGATCCATCGTGCAATCCCTATCTTGCGATGACGGTCTTGCTCGCGAGCGCGGCGGACGGCATTCGCTCGCACGCACTCCCCGGCGATCCGCTCGTGGGTTCGACCTACGATCTCAACGATCGCGAACGCGAGCGACGTCGGATTCTCACGCTTCCGAAATCGATGCGGCAGGCATTGATCGAACTCGATGGCGATCTCATCGTACGCGGTGCGCTCGGGGACCATATCTATCATGCATTTCGTCATGCGAAGAAAGCCGAGTACGAGCGGTATCGTCGCGCCGTCCATCCGTGGGAACGGGAAGCGTACCTACGCGTCTACTAATCCTAAAACGTCACCGCTCCGCGCGGTTCGGGCCGCGGCCTCACGCAAGAGCTCCCACGCGCGCGCGACATCGGCTTCAGTCGTGCGCTCGTTACCGACCGCGAGGCGAATCGCTACTTTCCCATCGAGCTTCGTCGTCGAGAGAAAGACGTCGCCTGTCGCGTTAACGGCATCGACGATTGCTGAATTTTCGTCGTCCTCATCACCGAATCGAAAGCAGACGACCGAAAGCGGATGCGGCGCGACGACGTCCCAGCCGGGTTCCGCGCGGACCCATGCGGCGAATGTCTGCGCGAGATCGATGTGCGACCGTAAACGTTCGCGCATACCGCGCACGCCGAGATGGCGCATCGCGAACCACAGCTTGAGCGCGCGGAAGCGACGCCCGAGTTGGAGCCCGTAATCCATGTAGTTTCGAACGCCGATCTCAGGCGTCACGAGATAGTCGGCGACCAAACTAAACGTGCGCCGCAAGAGCGGCATATCCCGGACGTAGAGCACGGAGAGATCGATCGGTACGAACAGCCACTTGTGCGGGTTGACGACGAGACTATCGGCGTGTTCGCAGCCGTCGAGGAGATGCGCGAACTCCGGTAAGATCGCTGCCGGCCCGGCATACGCGGCATCGACGTGCAGCCACGTCGCGTAACGTTTGCAGATCGCCGCAATCTCCGGCACCGGATCGGACGTCGTCGTCGATGTCGTGCCGACCGTCGCGGCAACACACATCGGCCGCATGCCGTGCGAAATGTCGGCACGCAGGGCCGCTTCGAGGGCGTCGGGTCGCATCGCATACGCGGCATCGACGGGCACGCGCACCACGTTCGCGCGCCCGACGCCGAGTGCGATCGCGGCTTTCTCGATATGGGAGTGCGTGTGGTCGGTGATATAGACGCGTAGCGCCGGGAGATCGTCGCGACCCGCTAGCCCGCGTTCGCGAATATCGAGTCCGAGAGATTCGCGTGCCGCGGCAAGTGCGGTGAAACCGCTCGTCGATGCCGTATCGTAGATGATGCCGTGCAATCCAGCATCCAGGCCGAGTAACTCGCGCAGCCAGCCGACGACGACGTCTTCGAGCTCGGTCGCGGCGGGCGACGTACGCCAGAGCATCGCGTTGACGTCGAGCGTCGCTGCAAGGGCTTCGGCGATGACGGCGATCGGCGTCGCGCTGATCGAAAAATACGCGAAGAAGCGCGGATGATTCCAGTGCGTGATCCCCGGTATCACGAGTGACTCGAAATCGTTGAAAATCGTGTCGAACGATTCGCCCTCTTCGGGCGCGTGCGTGGGAAGCGCGCGCACGAGATCGCCCGGCTGCGACCGCGAGAGCACGGGATAGGCTCCCGGATCGCGATAGTACGCGTCGATCCAGCGGGCGGCGCGGTCGAAAGAATCTAGGAGATCGGCCAAATGCCTACGATCTCCTCGATGTAAATCGTGGCTCCTTCTTCACCTTCGCGGGCGAGGAAGACCGAGATCGATTTATCGGACAATAATTCGGTGCGCAAAGTACCGACATGCTCGGAGGCGTCGTCCATACGAATGCGGACCAGCCGATTTGCATGTGACCGCAGTTCGGCAACATCGATCATTGGCTCTGGGCTCTGGGACATGTCCGTGGGACGACGGCGTTCTCCACAGGGTTCCGAGTTCGGTCGCAGTCGGAGCCGCGCGGAAGTCACCGACGGCGGCGCGAACGCCAAAGAAGACTACGCGCTGGAGCGTGCGCCGCGCACGAGGGAATGCCATGAAATATCGGACCTATCCAAAAACCGACATCGCCGTTAGCGAGATCGGCTTCGGCCTCTGGACGACGTCGACCGATTGGTGGGGCAAGATGACCGACGATGAAGCCGTCGTGCTCTTGCGCGAAGCACGCGATCTCGGCATCACGCTTTTCGACGCCGCCGATACCTACGGCAATGGCCGCAGCGAAGAGCAGCTCGCCAAAGCCTTCGGCGACTCGCGCGACGGGCTCGTTTACTCGACCAAGTTCGGTTACGACTTCTACACCTATGCGGGCGAACGCAAGGGTCAGCAAGAGATCCCGCATGACTTCTCACCCGCCTTCGTTCGATACGCCCTCGAACAGTCGCTCCGCCGGCTCCAAACCGACGTCATCGATATCTATTCGATCCACAACGCACATCTTACGGAGATCGCCAACGACGAACTCTTCGCGTTGCTCGAAGCCTTCAAAACCGAGGGCAAGATTCGTAGCTACGGCGTCGCGCTCGGGCCTGCGATCGGCTGGCTCGTCGAGGGGTGCGAGGCTGCGACCAAACGCAACGTCACGAATATCCAGATGATCTGGAACATGTTCGAGCAGTTTCCCGGCAACGCGATGCTTCGCGCCGCTTACGACGCGCACGCCGATTCCGGCTACCAGATCCGCGTCCCGCACTCCAGCGGCATGCTCGAGGGTCGCTACACGCTCGAGACGACATTCCCGCCCGGCGACCACCGCATCCATCGTCCCAAATCGTGGCTGATCGCAGGCGTCCAGAAAGTCGAAACCATCCGGTTTCTCGAAACCGCAATGCGTACGCTCGGCCAAGCGTCGATCCAATGGCTACTCGCCGAACCCCGCGCGATGTCGGTCCTGCCGAACATCTACGATCGCGAACAACTCCGCGAATTCGCGGGTGCCTCGGAGTGCGCGCCGCTAACCGCAGACGAGCTCGCACGCATCGCCGAACTCGCGAAGACGAACTACGGTGTCGAAGAGCCCGCGATGAAGTACAAAGGTACGATGTCGCGCGAACTGACCGAGCCCGCAAGTGCCATGGCGAGCGCCTAAACGCACGTGGCATTCGAACGCGTTCTCGCACACGACGCACCCGCACCGATCGGCCCGTACAATCAGGCGATCCGGGCGGGTGGCTTCCTCTTTTGTAGCGGCCAGATTCCGCTCGACGTCGCGACGGGCGAATTGGTCCCGGGCGATATCACCGCTCAAACTCGTCAAGTCATGAAAAATATCGGCGCCGTCCTCGCGGCCGCGGGCGCAACCTTCGCGAACGTCGTTAAGACGACAATTTTTCTCGTCGATATGAACGACTTCGCTGCCGTAAACACGATCTACGGCGAGTCCTTTGGCGTCGATGCCCCGGCTCGGTCGACCGTCGCCGTCGCAGCGCTCCCGAAGGGCTCGCGCGTCGAGATCGAGGTCGTCGCCGCGCTGTCGTAGCCTAGGGAACGCGCACCCGGAACGATGCCGTTAGCGTCGCACCGGAGGCGAGCGTTCCCGCGAAGGTCCACGACACCGAGCCCGTATTTCCAACGGCTGGTTGAGTCGTCGTGCACGACGTAATTCCGGCTGGCAACGCTCCACAAGCGATCGACACAAAAGTCGTCGGCGTCGGTGTCGCGTCTCTGAACGCGAAGGCCGTGATGGAAGAGCCCGTGAGGTTGGTGTAGGTCACCGCGTATTCCAGAATATCGTTCGGCACCGCACCGTTCGCGGTGACGGCCGAGCCGCTCGAAGTCACGTTCCGAACCGTCTTCGAGATCCCGTTACCGCCAACGGTCGTCGTTGCCGTCGATGTGCGGACGTTCGGATCGCTCGTCCCGCTCGGCGGCGCGATCGTCGCGGTATTCGTATACGTCGCCGCGGTCGTCGTCGTCGTGTCGATCGTAAAGGTGACACTGCTACCGCTCGGGAGTGTGGTGATCGTCGAGGTTACGTTCTGCCCACTCGTCGTCACCGTTCCGCAGACGGCGCCACCCGCGGCCGCGCACGTCGGCGTGCCTTTGATCGCAAGCCCCGTCGGTACGGTGTCGCCAAACGTCGCGCCGTCCGCGGGTGAGGGGCCCGCGTTCGATACCACGATCGTATAGGCGAGGAGTTCTCCAGGCCCGACGTTTGCGGGGGCACTCTTCAAGATCGTCAGCGCCGCGCTCGGCGCGATCGTCGTCGCCTGCGACGACGTCAAAATGCTCGTCAGATCCGCATTGATGACCCCGACGCTATTCGCAGGTTCCGGTGAGTTCGCAGTCGGACCGAATGCGATCGTCGCCGTATTCGTGATGCTTCCCGCCGTCGAAGCGCGACCGGTAACCGTGAAGATCACCGAGCCGCCGCTCGGGAGCGTCGGAATGGAAGCCGTAACGTTATTCCCCGCGGCGACGCTCGCGGGGCACGCCGCACCGGCCGTAGGCGATCCGCACGTCGTCGTCACGCCCGTCAGCGTCGTCGGCACGGAATCGTTGAGGACCGTACCGTTCGCGGCTGCAGGGCCGGCGTTGCTCACATTGATCGCGTAGGAGATGATGTCGCCCGCATTCGCCGTCGCGGGTCCGGTCTTCGCGACCGTCAGCTTCGCCTCGTAGAAATCGAAGTTCTGCACTTGCGCCTGACCCATCGCCAGACCCACACCGACGGACTGTTTGAAGCTACCGTGGGCGGCCGTATCGGTGGCCGCGACCGTTACGGAGCGCGTCGAGGTCCAGCCACCCGGTGCGTCCGTGACGGGGTTGAAATTATAGCCGTAATAGCCGTTGACATCGGTCGTGAGCGCGTGCGCGGCGCCGGCCGGATCGGTGAGAGTGACGCTCGCGTTCGGCACCGCGACGCCGTTGTTGCGCACTTGCCCGTAGATGACGCCCTGTGTGACCTGTTGTAAGGCGGCCGCGCCGGGCTGCTTCCATAAATACTGCCATTGGGCCTGACCGCCTTCCACTTCGGAATACTCGACGGTAAGCCAGTAAATATTATTCGCACCGACGGCGTTTCCGATCGTCGCGGTCCCGTTGACCGTCGCCGCAGCCTGCGTGAAGCCATTGTTTACGACCGCGTTGCGCGCGGTGAACCCCGTAGCGGCTTGGAACGGACCGGACTGCGCGTACGAAAACGGAGCCGGGTTGAGCATGATGTACGATCCATCGTCGGAATTCGACGAGAATCCGAACGCGCCGTTGTTGACGTTCGAACTCGTTCCCGAGCCGACGTAAAACGGCCACGACTGGGCGGCGACGAATTCGTATACGATTCCACTGCCGTAATTCGAATCGGCCGCGGACACGCAACCGGTCGCATTTCCGAAAAGAAAAATTCCGTTCGCGTTACACGGCGTCAATCGCGAGAGCCCCACGAATTGGTTTCCGTTCGCCGTGAGATCGAGTACCTGACCGTCGAATGTGGAAGGCGTATTCCCGCTGAGCAATGTCGACGCCGGTGGAGCGAAACTCGGGCCCGTCGCCGCCGTCCCGAAAAAAATGGCACTGGTATTGAGGGCTGCTGCGTCGCCGCCCGGCGGCTCGGCCGTCAATCCGTTCACGCCGTGAGCCGTATAAATGAGGACCGGCGGACCGGGTAGCGGGAGATTTGCCGCAATCGACGCCGTCGGAACGAGCGCGATTACGGCGACGAGCGTGACGATCCCACGTTTGATGAAAGCGCTGATCATACGGGAAATCATTGGTCGTCTTTACCCCAACCGAAAACGCGGTCGATGACGGTCGTCGCCGTCGCGTAGAAGCCGCGACGCGTCGGCGCGACGGCGAGCGAGGGATCGGGCGAACCGCTAAAATTATAACCGGCCGCGAGCCGCATCTCGCCGCCGAGCCGGTAGCCCGCCTCGATCGCGAAGCCGGCCGTGGAAGCGCCGGCAATGTGGTGTGCGGAAAGATAGCGCGCCTCGGCTGCGATGTCGAAACGATGACCGATGCGTTGCGTCCCGCGAAGGTCGAAGAGCGACGAGTGCGCGGGATAAGAGGTATCGCCATCGAGCTTATACGCGTAACGGCCGGCGATTTCGAGAAGGCGATCGGGCCGGAAGAGCTCCTCGAGAGAGACCAGTTGCGTGTGCGCGCCGAGCGTGCTCACGTTGCCGTCTTTGACTTCGAATCCGAGAATCGTGACGGCGCGATCGTTGAGTGCGGGGCGATACGCGATGCTCGCGCGATCGTCGACATTTCGAAAGCCCGTCGTGCTCGAATTCGTCGACGTCACGACGGCCGAGAGATTATCGGAAAGCGCCCCTGCAGCGCCGACGTTGAGGGTGTAGCCAGGTGAATTACCCGTGCGGAGTTGATAGGCCGTCGTCGCGCGGAAGCGATTGGCGGCCGCGTAAGCAAGCGAAATGCCGTAGCTGTAAAACGCGCCACCGTTCGCGCCGACCGATGCGGCGTGTTGGATATTCGCATCGCCGTTGAGATGCTTACCGAGTGCGAATTTTTCGTGACCGCCGATTGCGGTATACATGTCGCTACCGTTGCCCGTGTTCTCGATCGCATACTCCGAATCGAGCGTCGTATTGGTGCCGACGGATTGCTCGATACCGATCGCGGTCGACCGTTGCGACGTCGATGCGGTCGTAAGACTCGTCGTTGCGGCAGCAAAACTTTGGACGGGTGCATCGGCGAAGAGTTCGCGGACGAAAACCTTTCCGTGGTGCGGCGTATCGACGGAGATCTGCGCGGTCGTCTGCGACGGTTGCAACACCGACTGCGAACCCGCGAGCCCGACGATACGATCGACCGACACGACGACGCCGGGTAACACGCGATACTCGGCCCCGATCTCGACCTGCGTTGTCGAGGCTACCTTCGCGCTCGGTGCTTTGGTCACGGTTGCGGCGGGCGCGGGCGTCGGTACCGGATTGATTTGCGACCCGAGCGTGGAGTTCGTCGCAACGTACGACCCATGCGTCGAGAGTTGGTTGAGTCCCGCGCGAACGGTAAACCGCTTCGTCACGTGCTTTTGCACGGTGACGGCAGCGCTTGAGGTCGCATTCACACCGGATGGTAGATTGTTCTGTTGATGATCGAACGTGAGCGAAACGGCATCGGACGATTTGTCGAGCAGATGCGAGATATTGACACGATAATCGAGCAGACCCGCCGTCGAGATGCCCCCGAACGGATTCTGGTAGCCAGAAGACGTCGAGTCGAAATTGACGGCAACGCGATTGGCGCCCATCGCCTGCGTGAGCGTCGCCCGATAGGCGTTGCCCCCGTCGACGGGGCGCAGAAGCGCGACGCCCGCCGTCGGCGTCGATCCGGCGTTTGCCAGATTCCCGCGTGATGTCTGGTGCGCGATCGTCCACGAGCCACCGCTGAGTTTCCCCGTTACGTCTTGACCGAAGAGCGAATAGCTGCCGACACCGGTGGAATCGTTGACGTAGCCCGCGCCGATACGCACGGCTTGCGACGCCCCGAGGCCCGTCTCGAAGCGACCACCCGACGTTTGCGCGCTGATGCCCGCCCCATCGTATTCGTATTGTATCAAAACTTGTTGCGGATTGAACGTAATATCGAAAGGCAACGGCGGATTGATGAACCGAATCTGACCCGTTCCGTAATCGAGCGTGTAATCGACGTTGCGCGCCAGACCGATCTGCGAGAAGACCGCGCCCGTGCGTTTATCGAGCGCGACGAGCGTGACGATATCGGAGCCCAAAATGATATTTGGGTGAAGTAACGTGCCGAGCGTGGCGAGGCCGGTCGGCGAAAAAATCTGTCGCGCGTACGCGACGTTGTTGTGTGCGTTGAAAGCGGTGAGTTTCGCGTTATTACCTGCGATTTCGACTTTCGCGCCGGCGACGAGTTGCTGGAATCCGTCGCCCGACGCACCCGCGGTATTGGCTTGGAACTCGCCCCACATCGCATTGGAGCGATTGGAATCGACGCGCGCATACAGGTGATCGCGCGAGAGTGCGTCGTCGCGGCGTTGGCTCGAATCACCGTAGGTCTGATAGATACGTTCCTGCGGATTGTCGACGAAGGGTCCGTACTGCGTCGTCTGCTGTAACGAGTCCGCCGTGTCGTACGCGACCTGCGCTTGCGCCGTCTTCGAGATTTTTCCGACGCCGTAGATCGCGATGCGGCCCTTACGCGCGTTGACGTTATTTGCTGCGGTATTGAGTTCGCCGGGAACTCCCGGCACCGATCCGATGCCCGTGGTCGCGAGGCCGAGAACCATCGGCTTACGCAAGTACGCGGCAATATAGGCTTGCGTTTCGACCGAGATTTCGGGAAGCGACGCACGCACGCGAATTTCGCCCGCCTGTAATCCGGGAATGAGATTCACCGTACCCACGCCACCGTCGCCGAGTGCGACGTCGATCGCTTGCACGGCAACGTTGCTATCGCCGATCGCATGAAAATTCTCGGCATCGTGATGCTGCGTGAGATCGGTCGCGACGACGCTAGGGTTCGCGTTCTCCGCAAAGGGAAATGGCGTCGCTTGCGTCTGTGCGACGGGGATATCGACGAGCGTCGAGCCATTGGATGCAAACGCCCCGACCGGCCGCTCGTGCGAACCCAAGAAGTGGGCGTCGCCGCGTACGATGGTCACTTTTACGATCGTTCCGGGCGCCGCGTGATGGCCGTAGCGATCGAAGCCCGCGATGCTCAAAACGATCGGCGTGCGACCGTCCGCAACGCCATTTCCGGCGATCTTCGCCGTCATGCGCACGGGGCGACCCGGACCGTACACGGTCACGTCTTCGCTTTGGCCGCGGACGTCGTTCGCGCCGAGCGGCGTGATTTCAACGGTATTCGCACCTTCAACGAGCGCGATCCCGTAATAGCGGTACGTCGTCTCGCCCGTCTTCGTGTTGACGCTGCGTTCGCCGATCTTCGTGAACGGCACGACGTGGCCGTTGACGCGAAGCTCGACGCCGGCACCACGCCCCGTCGAGACGATAAAGGTCGGCGCGACTGAATCCGACGCGGCCCCGTTATGCGGCGAGACCAGCTTGGCCCAGAGCTCGCCCGTTGCCGTGAACGTGAGGTGCGAGAGATCGCCGTACTTCGGTCCGGCGGGGGCGAGCGATTCGGATTCGGGGGCGGCGGCGGCGGGCGGCGCGCCCGTGCCTGCATTTGCGGACGTCGCGGTGATCATGACGAGTGCGGTCAGCGCGAGCGCACCGCGCAGAGAAGCGAGATCGAAACGATTCATCGGATGGCCTCAATAGCGAAGTTCACGTCTTGGATCACGCCGCCGTCGAAGACGCCGTGAACGAGACGGCGGGTGCTCTTCTGATCGTCGTAATCGTGGACGCCGTAGGCCTTCGTGCCCGGCGGCAACGTCGTGCGATCGAGCTTGAGCACGTGCATGCCGGGCCGCACGCCGGGGAATGAATAGCGTCCGCTAGGATCGGTAACGACGGATTCACCATCTTCGAGAAAGATGCGGATGCTCGGGATCCCGACGTCGCCCTTATGGAACCAGCCGTCCCGCGCGAGATCGATGAAAACGCGCCCCGTGATGATCGTCTGGTCCGTAAAGATACCGTTGATCACTTGCGTATCCACGCTCGCGGTTGCGGAGACCGTCTGCGTCGGCGCGTTGACCGGAATCGCCGATACGGTCGCGACGTTGGTCAACGTGCTCCCAGCCGTAACGCCGGGAACAACGACTGCTGCATAGACGATCGTGTGTTTGGTTTGCAACGACGCAAACGTGAAGGTCAGCGTGCGGCCGGAAACCGCCGGTTCGATATGCGCGCTATCGACGATCGCCGTTCCGGGCGCATACGCGACGCCCGCGGGGAGCGTATCGACGAGCGTCGTCGCGCCGAGCGGCGTGCCGACGTTCGAGAAGTTTAACGTATAAACCAAACGATCGCCCGACGACGCGACCGTGCGATCGACTTGCTTCGTGATCGTGATGGTCTGCGTGCGGAAGAGCGGGAGATTCCCGAAGAGATTGCTGATCGCGGCGATCGTGACGGGTCCCGTCGTCAATGCGAAACCACCGCGCACCGCGAGTGGCTGGCCATCGAGCGCCGCGATCGTGACGCTGAAATACGTTTTCGTCGGATCGGGTACGAGCGTCACCGCGATGCGGCGCGTACGATATCCCGACGCCGTGATGAGCATGTCGTATGTGACGGGACCGATCTGCGCGCTGCCGAGGCCGAAAGCGTACGTTCCGCTCGCGCCCGTCGTGTACGGATCGGTATTCGCCGTATTGGGCGCCGTGGGTGTGCCCTTCAACACGATCGGGAGACCCGTGACCGGATCGACGAGCGACACCACCGCCCCCGCGACGGGTACCGACGATCCGGCGTATCCATCGTAAACGACGTTCGCGACACCCGCGATAATGACGGCTGGGGACGATCTCGCCGTGCTTGCGTTCGACGCACTCACCGAGGCGTTGTTGATGGCCTCGGTACCGATCGCGACGCCCGGCGATACGGTCGCTGAGATCGTGACCTTGTAGGCGACGGCGGGTGCGAGCGAACCGAGCGCGACGGTGAGCGTCTGCCCCACGAGCGTCGCGCCGGTCGTCAACGGAACGCCGTTAAGCTGAATCGATGAGAGGCTCGGCGTCACGCCGGCGGGGAACACGTCGACGAGCGCGGCGCTTTGGGCCGGTAATCCACCGTAGTTGATAAATTCAAATGAGTACACGACCGTTTGCGCTGCGGCCACCGACTCGAAAGGCACGTTATCGACGAGTTTGCGCAAGAGCGATTGTGGACCGGCCATGCCGCCGATCACGACTCTGCCGAGCGCGATCGCGCACTGCGATGCCGACGCTGTCGCCTGGCCGTTCGCCGCATTGGTTACCGTCGACGTCGCCTTGAGCGTTATCGAGACGCTCGTTCCCGCGGGAACGTTCGGCGTCGCGATCGTGACGGTTACTTGCACCGACGCACCGGGTGCGAGGACCGGAATAACACTATTATTTGCTACGGACGTCGTCGTGCCGTTCGATATCAGGCTGATCGATGCGATCGACCCACCGGTCGTCGATGCGGCGATCGTGTACGCGTCGTTGATATTGGAGCTGTTACTGATCGCGAATGTCCGCGAGACGTTGCTGCCCACCGCATAACCGTCGGTTTGCGCGTTACAACCGTTTTCGTTCGGCGCGACGCCGACGGCGGTAACGGCAGCCACCGTTGCGGTGACCGTATTCGAAACGGTGGCGAACGTGTCGCCGTTGCCGTTCGAATAGGTCGCCGAAACCGTGTTGAGGACCGAAGTACCGCCGGGCGTGGCCGCGCCGGCGCCACTCGTCGCCGAAGCGACGAACGTGACGAGAGCGATAAATAACCACGCCGAGCGGAACATTTTTAAGATCCTACGTGCCTTACTTGACGATCGCCGAGAAGACGATGGTACCGGTCGAGCCAGCCGTGATCGCACCGTTTGCCGTCGCGGTGAACTTGCTGGATCCGCTGGCGGTGCCGGCCGTTGGAGAGTAGGCGAACGCGAACGTCGTCGTTCCCGTCGTCGTCGGAGCGGCCGTCAGGCCGTTCGTGTACGTCGCCCAGTTGTTGGGGGCGGCGGCGCCGTCTTCCGTGACCACGAAGACGCCCACGCCTGAGGCTGGGGTCGTGATCGCGTTATAGGCGAAGGCTGGTTCCGTACCGACGTTGGAGCCACCGGCGACAGCCGTTGCAGGAGCACCATTGAGATACAGAACCGTGTAGGTGATCGTGCCGCCCGGACAAACGGCGCCTGCGGTTTGACCCGTCGAGCCCGTCGGGCAGTTGGTGACGATCGCTTGCGACTTGGTCAAGGCGATCGGACCACCGGGATAGAGCACGATATGCGTCGTGTTGGCGTCGGTGCTCACCGTGCCACCCTGCGACCCCAAGACCGTGATCACGGAATCGATGGAAGTGAACGGCGCGACCGCAGAAGTGGGCGTCGACGGCTTGTAGACGATGACGTAGTTGCCGAGGCCTTGCGATGGGACGGATCCGAGCGGTCCGGAACCCGTGGTGCCCGAGGCAACGACACCCGTAATGGCAGCACCTAACTGACAACCGGTGTTGTTGAGCGACGTAATCGCCGAGGAGCACGACGTTGCTTGGAAAGCCTGCGCAGTGAAGCCCGTAGGTGCGAAGACCGAGAGCGTCAACGTGTCGGGGCCGTTTCCAGAATTCTGGTACGTGCCGGGCACGGTGATTCCCGTCGTTGGAATCGTACAGGTGAACGTGCCGTTGTTGACGGCGGCGCCGTTCGCGCAGACGAAGCCCGCGGCGGTGTAATCGAGATTATTGGAGGCGGCTCCCGTGCCGTTATTTGGGGCGGCGGGATACGAACCCGTGGCGCCCGGGAAATTGAGCGGGCCGACGACGACGGTGTTGGTCGCGAAGGCTTGCGACGTCACGGTATTCGAGGCGCCGCCCGGTGGGGTCGTACCGGTGCTCGAGGTGGTGTTCGTGAGCGCGAATGTGACCGGCGTGGTCGGCGTCGCGCTATCGGCTTCGCCGGATCCGGCGAATGGCCCGATGATCGGCACGATGCCCGTCGCTCCCGGATTTCCGCCGATGAGCGAGTTTGCGATATTGGAGATCGAGCCGGCATTTGCCGCGCCCGTGCCCACGGGCTGGTTCGTATTGAAGCTCAACGTGACTTGCGGAATAGTAACCGCGCCCGCGCCGCTCGAACCACCGGGTTTGCTCGGCAGTTCGACACCAAGAGCGCCGCCCGAGATCAAGGCCGCGATGAACGTGTCGCCCGCGACGTAGGTCGTGGACCAGCCCGATGCGCCTGTCGCACTCGTCGAGTAGTAGATGGTCGCAATCGCGCCCGTATTCGCACCGTTCAAGGTGACCGTCGGAGCGAATCCTGTGGCCGTATCGATCGTCAGCGGCAAGCCTCCGAAGGTCGGGATCTTGTCCGAGACGAGCACGCCGGCAACGGTCGAGCCCAACAGCTGCTTGACCGACTGTAGGTCGACAGCGGGGAACGCGCCGCCGTTGTTTGCCGTGATCGAGAAGTTGATATCGCCCGTTGACGTCGTGGGAGCGATGGTCGACTTCTGGAGGTCGAGCCGTGCCTGCGGAGAGATGATGTCCGTCACCGTCGCCGTCGCGTTGGCCGAGGTTGCCGCTGGAACGTTCGGGTTTGTGGTGGTCCCGGTGCCGACGACGGCGGGCTGCGTAATGGCGGCCGTAAGTGTCGTGGGTACCGTGCCGCCCGTTGCCGGGGTCGGCGTGGTGCTTACCGTGTATTCGACGCCGATCGTGATCGACGCGCCGGGTGCGGTTGGTGTGAGACCGGCGAGGGCGGCATTCGCCGATGTGATATTACACTGCGCGGCCGCGGTACAGGTCGTGCCTGCGATGACGTAACCGGCGAAGGTTCCATTGGAACCGACCGTCGCGGGCGTGCCCGTCGGAATCGTAAAGTTACCGGCGGCGTTACCGGTGTTCGTCAGCGTGTACGTATCGACGACGACTTGACCGGCGGCGACGTTTTGCGCTGCGGGCGGAGCGATCGAAAGTGACGGGGCGTTCTGCACCGTGGTCGTGACCGTGTTGGAATTCGTGGTATACGAGTTGCCGTTGCCGTCGTTATACGTTGCGGTCGCGGTATTCGAAATCACGGTGTTGGGGGTCGTTGCCGCGGCGAGCGCGAGACCTTGGCCAACTTGCGTCGTGAAAGCGAACGACGCGACGAGCGATAACGCTAGCCGCTGCAACGTCCGCGTGTGCGAACGTTTCATTCGATCGTTTCCTCCAGAGGGAAGTGAAATAGTTCGCATCATTTAACGCGAACTTCGTAGTGGTACGAAACCGATGTTTTCGGTGCGAGCGGTTTTTCCGCAATCCATCGAACGGATGTGTATGTCGCGGGGTCGGCCTTCTTTTCGGCCGTCCCGCTTTGCGTAATGACCTTTACGACCGGGCTTTTCGACCACGTCTTCCCGCCGTCGATTGAAAATTCGACGCGTAGGGCATTAGACGCGGTTGCAGAGCCCGGTTCGTACGTCGTACCGGTCGGAACTTTGCCGACGGGCATCAGCTTGGCAGCGGGATCTGTCCCTGTATTCGTTGCGACGATATCGTAACGCACGGTCTCACCGGGCTTGAGTTCGTTGCCTGAAACGGGCGTGAGCTTTTCGACGCCCTTGGCGTCTTTTTGAACGAGCTCGGCGTCGAGCTTGAGGATGACGTTTGGCTTCGCATTTGCGGAGGCGCCCATCACGAAGAATGAAGCGGCGAGTGCAAACGCGAGGGAACGATGTTGCATAGGCAACCTCCGGAATGCGAGAAACAAAAGGGAAGAAACGACGCGGGGCTATTCGCCCGATCTATCGTGTCAGTAACGCACGCCAAAAGTTGACGGATGGCGCACTTAGGTCGGGGCTTCTCTGTATGTGATCCCCGTTACAAAATGTCGCGGCGGGATCGTAAAGATCTCGCCTCAGTTGCGTTCGTAGATCACGGCACATGGTCGATTAATCGGCGCGTCGCACAATCGACTTAAGCGGAGCACACGTCATTTACTTAAAATTGTCATTCGTCGCTCACGCTCACGCTCGCGACGATCGAACGAAGTCCCGTCGCGACTATTGCAACGAGACGAGACTGCGATTCGCAGCTGAGGCCACATCGGGCTCGTCGCTCGCGGTCGCACGGCGATACTCACCGCGTGCGAGATCGCGTTTTCCCTGATCCAAATACGTCGCCGCGAGGAGATAGTGGAGGCGACCATCGGTCGGCGCGACACTGAGCCCCTTGAGGAAAGCGGCTTCGGCGAGCGCGTAGAGCCGGTGTTGCTGGTAAGCGAAGCCGAGATCGATATACGCATCACGAGCGAATGGATCGACACCGATCGCGCGCAGGTATGACGCGACCGCAGTCTCCCAGTGGCCCGCGATATCTTCGAGATATCCGAGATCTACGATCGCTTCGGCACCGCTGGAACGCACGCGCGTGGCGTGTTCGAATTGCGTGCGTGCGTCATCGAAATGCGCGAGCATGATATACGCATCGCCGAGGTTGACGAGCGAAGGATAGTTATCGGGCTGACTCACGAGACAACGGCGGAGTACGCCGACCGCGTCGATCACCCGATCGTCATCGAGGTAGGCGCTTCCGAGTTCGGCGAGCGTCGCGCATTCGCGCGGCGCGAGCGCGAGCGCACGCTCGAGATAATGCGCCGCTAGCTTCGGCCGATGCTCGGCGCGAAAAACGGTACCGAGCGCGTACTGCGCCGATGCGTCCCCCGGATCGAGTTCTGCCGAGCGGCGCACGTTCTCTTCAAACGCTTCGAGATCGCCCGCGCGCCGATGCAACTCCACGAGATGACCGTACGCCGACGTGTCGGGTAGGCTCAAGGCGAACTCGTCGATCGCTTCGGCAATCCGATCGCGGGCGGCATAGAGTCCGCCGAGCCGATTATGCGTCTCGCGATCGCGTGGGGCGAACCGAAGGATCGCCCGATAGGCGTGTTCGGCCGTCGCGAGATCGCCCTGCCGGTAGTAGAGGTCGCCGAGATAGCGCGCGGGTTCGAGGTCGCTTCCATGCGCGACGACGTACGTCGAAAGCCCCGCGATGGCTCCGGCGAGATCGCCCGAGGCGACCAGCTTTCGCGCGACCGCGACGGCGGCCGTCGATTCCGGATGCTCGCCCTCGGCCCCCGCGAGCGCCCCACACCCGATCGCAAGAACGACGGTGAGAATAGCTGCTCGAAAAACGAACGGCACGCGATACATCGTCCGCGTGCCGTTCGTTGCGAGCGGGTTCGCCCCCGCCTAAACTTCTTTGCCTTACGGATGCGTCATATTTTTTGGAACCACGAACGCATCGAATTCGGACGCGCTGACGTAGCCGAGGCCCACCGCGGCTTCCTTGAGCGTCGACTTATCCTTGTGCGCCTTCTTCGCGATCTCGGCCGCCTTGTCGTATCCGATCTTCGGCGCGAGCGCCGTGACCGTCATGAGCGACGTCGCGAGATAGTTCGCGATGATCTCTTCATTTGCGATGAGACCCTCGATGCAATGGATGCGAAACATCGTGCTCGCATCGCGCAAGAGCGTCGTCGAATGCAAGAAATTGTAGATCATGACCGGGTTGAAGACGTTAAGTTCGAAGTTACCCTGGCTCGCGCCGAACGCGATCGCGGCGTCATTGCCATACACCTGTACGACGACCATCGTGACGGCTTCGCACTGCGTCGGGTTGACCTTGCCCGGCATGATCGAGCTGCCCGGTTCGTTCTCCGGGAGGCTCAGTTCGCCGATACCCGCGCGCGGACCGGAGCCGAGCCAACGCACGTCGTTCGCGATCTTCATAAGCGCCGCGCCGAGTTGTTTGAGCGCACCCGAGACGAAGACGAAATCGTCGTGCGAAGCTAAAGCGGTAAACTTATTCGGATGCGAGCGGAACGGGAGACCCGTCAACTCGGCGACTTTCTTCGCAGCGCGCTCCGCGAACTCGGGATGCGCGTTGAGGCCCGTGCCCACGGCCGTGCCGCCGATTGCGAGATCGTAGATGTGGTCGGCGGATTCGCGAATCGCGACGAGCGCGCGATCGAGTTGATTCACGTAGCCCGAGAACTCTTGGCCGAGCGTCAGCGGCGTGGCATCTTGAAGATGCGTGCGGCCGACTTTGACGATATCGACCCACTGCTTCGCCTTCGCATCGAGCGCGTCACGCAATTTCTGGATCGCGGGGATCATGTCGACGATCGCTTCCGCCGCCGCCATGTGCATCGCGGTCGGGAACGTGTCGTTCGACGATTGCGACATATTGACGTGGTCGTTCGGGTGGACGGGCTTCTTCGAGCCCATCTCGCCGCCCGCGAGTTCGATCGCGCGATTGGAGAGGACTTCGTTGACGTTCATATTCGTCTGCGTGCCCGAGCCCGTCTGCCAGACGCGGAGCGGGAAATGCTCGTAGAGCTTGCCCGCGATCACTTCGTCGGCAGCCGCAACGATGAGATCGGTCTTCTCCTTATCGAGCTTGCCGAGATCGTGGTTGACGAGCGCGCACGCCTTTTTGAGCGTCGCCATCGCCCGCACGACCTGGCGCGGCATGACGTCGCGCGGCGTGGTGCCGTCGCCGATATCGAAGTTGTACAGCGAGCGAGCGGCTTGCGCACCATAATACAGGTGTGTGGGGACCTGGACGGCGCCCATCGAGTCGGTTTCGGTCCGCGTCGCGGTCCCATTTGGAGTCGTTGACATACCTTTTGGCGTTTCGCCCCGTCACATTCGAACTCTGCCTCGACGAAGGTCGCAGTGATGCTCAATCACCAGGGCTCGAGCGGAACCGCGCGTATCACCGTCCTTATGCCTATCACGTCGCGACGATCGACTACCGCATCCGCGCTTGCCGCGTTCGCGCTCGCAATAACGCTTCCGGCGATCGCTAACGCGGCACCGGAGAACCCGAAGGCCAAAGCGAGCCCCGCCGTTTCGTCGGCACCACCAACGCCGCACGCAACCGCCGCGCCGACAGCGACTCCGAACCCGGAAGCACGCGCGCGTGCGGCGTTTGACGGTATCGCGCAGGGGACGTTCGACCGGTCGCAACTCACACCGACACTCAACGCCGAACTCACCGCGGCGCGACTCACCGGGTACGCGCGCGTGCTCGGCCCGCTCGGTCCTCCGCAGAGTTTCACGCTCGTGGGAGCGCACGACGTCGAAGGCGCGACGACGTACGATTTTATCGCCCACTACAAAGAAGGCGCGGTTGCGTTTACCTATGGCATCGACGATGTGACGCAACGCGTTTCGAAAATGTACGTGCGCACGACGCGATCGTAGCGATCCGATGCCCGAGCCCGACGTCGCGCGCGCGACTCTCGACGCGCAGTACGATACCTCAAAGCAACTTCCCGACGGGAACGTCGGCGCCTACTTCGCGGCATTCGATACAGCGAGCGAACGCGCGCGCGCAACGCTAGCGATGGAGAGCGCGATCCGCTACGGTCCGGGCGAACGTGAAACGTTCGATTTCTTTCCCGCGTCGGGGCGCGCGAACACGCCGCTCTTCGTGTGGATTCATGGCGGCTATTGGCGCCGATTGTCCAAGGACCAGTTCTCGTTCGTCGCCGCGCCGATCGTCGCCGCGGGTGGCGCCGTCGCGGTGCTCAACTATCCGCTCGCACCGGGTCCATCACTCGATGAGATCGTCGATGCGGTCGATCGCGGTTTTGCGGCCGCCGTCACCCATGCCGCCGCGCGCGGCGTCGATCCGGCACGCACCTACGTCGGCGGCCATTCCGTCGGCGCGCAACTCGCCGCGACGGTCGCCGCGCGCCACGCCGTTGCGGGCATGCTCGTCGTGAGCGGCCTCTACGATCTCGATCCGATCCGGCGGTCGTACATTAACGATTGGATCGCGATGGACGAAGCCTGCGCACTCCGCAACTCACCAATCAATCTCCCGCCGCGCGTAAGCGGACCGCTCGTCGCCGCCGTGGGTGCGGTCGAACAGGCGGCATTCGTCGAACAGCAGCGCCGGTACGTCGCCGCGTGGCGAGCGTGGGGCGGCTCGGCTCGTGAGATCGACGCGCCGAACCATAACCACTTTCGCATCGCCCTCGAACTCGCCCACGCCGAGCGCCCGCTCACGCGCGCACTTCTGGAAATGATGTCGCTCGCTTAAGCGTTCGTCGTGACGGGCTTCGCGTACGCACGCTCGATGAGCTCCGCAAACTTTTTCTCGACGATCCGGCGCTTGATCTTGAGTGTCGGCGAGAGTTCGCCGTCTTCGATCGTGAGATCGCGGGGAAGTAAGGCGATCCTTCGGACCGATTCGAAGCTCGCGAGATCGGCGCTTTTGGCGACGACTTCTTTTTGCACGAAATCGAGCACGTCGGCGCGCGCCGCGATCGCTTCGGTCGCGATATCGGCGGAAATGCCGAACTCCTTGCGCACGAGATCCCAATTCGGCGCGACGAGTGCGATCGGATGCGCGCGACCATCACCGATGACGAAACACTGCCCGACGTAGATCGAACGTTTGAGTGCGGCTTCCACGCGGCCGGGGGCGACGTATTTTCCAGCCGAGGTTTTGATGAGTTCTTTCTTACGATCGGTGATAAAAAGATAGCCGTCGCGATCGAATTCGCCGATATCGCCCGTCATAAAATAGCCGTCTTCGGTAAACGGCCGTTCGTCCGGCACGTTGTAATAGCCACGCATCACGTTCGGGCCCTTGACGAGGATCTCGCCGTCGCTTGCGATCTTGACGTCGACGCCGGGAATGGGTTTGCCGACGGAGCCATAGCGGATCGCATCGATGCGCGAGCCCGTGACGATCGGTGACGTCTCGGTGAGGCCGTAACCTTCGGCGACGGGGATGCCCATCGCCGCAAACGTCAGCGCGATATCGCGATGGAGCGGCGCGCTCCCCGATATGAAAAATTCGAGACGATCGAGACCGATCGCGGGCTTGATCTTCGCGAGCACGAGTTTTTGCGCGATCGCAAATCGGAACGCGAGCGACGCGCCGCTCTTCGCGCCGTCCTGCGTCGCGGAGAGATATTCGCGACCGACCCCGAGCGCCCACGGCACGAGTTTGGCTTTGAGCCCGCCTTCGAGCATCGCTTTGCCGACGATCCCCGCGAGTATGCGTTCGAAGATGCGCGGCACGAGCGCCATACAACGTGGCCGGGCGGTTTTGAGATCGTCGAGCAAAAAGTCGGGCCGCGTGATCGCAATCTCGGCGCGTAATTTCGTGAACGTATTGATGAGCGTGTGTTCGTAAATGTGCGCGAACGGCAAGACGGATAGCACGGGCGTTCCACCGGCGCGCATGTCGGCCGGCAAAAGACCGATCGCGGCTTCCGCATTCGAGACGAGATTATCGTGCGTGAGCATCACGCCCTTGGGGTTCCCCGTCGTGCCTGAGGTATAGATGAGGACCGCGAGATCGGCTGACTTCGTGCCGAGCGTGAAGCCCGCGATCGCGCTCGGATCTTCCGCCGCTGCGGCCGCCCCTCCGGCCTCGAAGGTTGCGAGTGAATCCGGGCCATCACCGACGAAAAGAATCGTGCGCGGAGCATCGGGAAGAGCCGCGTGTACGCGCGTCGCCTGCAAAGCATTCTCGACGAAACAGAGCTTCGCTCCCGAATCTCTCAGGATGAAGGCGAGTTGATCCGGCGCGAGCGTTGGAAAAATCGGCACGACGACGCATCCCGAAAAGAGTATTCCAAAATCGGCCGCGAGCCAATTCACGCTATTATTCGCGACGAGCGCCACGCGGTCGCCAGCCCCGATGCCCGCTCGCGCGAGCGCGTAGGCGATCGCCGTCGCACGCTCGCGCATCCGATGAGAAGACGTTGCCGACCATGCCGGTGCGCCGAGTTTCTCGCGGAATGCGAGCTCGCGAATGGGGCCGTCCAGAGCCTCGGCCAAGTATTGTGGAATCGTCTGCACAAGCCGACGCTACGTGCCCGTAAAAAAATGTCCTATCGGCCACGGAAACCCCTCGGTCATCCCGCTCGAAAAGCAGAACTCGAACCTCCGTTCACGAACTTCGAGAAAGGTGCTTTGGCCGGGCGTCGTATACTTTCAGGCCTGTCAATACTTCCAGGGAGACACCATGCTAGAGACGCCTCCACGGCCGGATTCACTCGTCGTCACGCAGATGCGCGACGGAATAAAAATCCTCACGATCGACAACCCGCCCGTGAACGCGCTTTCGTTCGCGGCATCGGGCGCGCTGCTCGCCGAGATCGAAACGGCCGAAGCCGACGACGCCGTCATTGCGGTGGTCATCACCGGCGCGAACGGCAACTTCAGCGGTGGTGCCGATATTGGCGACTTCATCAAACCGCCCGTCGCCGGATCGAAATCCGTGCGCGACGTCGTGGCGGCGATCGAACGCAGTAAAAAAACGTACGTCGCCGCGATCGACGGAAACGCACTCGGCGGCGGACTCGAGACCGCGCTGACCTGCGACTACCGCATCGCGACCCCAAACTCGAAAGTCGGGCTGCCGGAGATTCTGCTCGGCCTCATCCCGGGAGCGGGAGGCACGCAGCGTCTGCCACGGTTGCTCGCGACGAAGAACACGATGAACAACGGCCTCGCGGGCGTGCAGATGGCGCTCGACATGATGCTCAAGGGCGAAGCCAAAGCCGCGAAACCCGCCAAGGGCATGGGCATCCTTGATGAGATCGTCGAGGAAGGCTCCGTCGTCGATCGCGCGGTCACGCTCGCACGAGAAAAAGCGGGTACGAAGCTGCGCGTCTCACAACTGAAGTTTACCGTCGTCCCGCCGCTCACCGCGATGGCGCACGGCATGGTTCCCACCGAAGAGAAGGGCGGCTATGCCGCGCACAAACTCATCGATGCGCTCGAAGCGGCGTCGGAACTCGATTACAAATTCGGCATCGCGCGCGAAGCGCGACTCTTTGAAGAACTCGTCGTCGGACCGCAGGCGCAATCGGCGATCCATCTCTTCTTCGCCGAACGCGAACTCGGCAAGATCCCCGGTCTCTCCGAAACGACGAAGCCCAAAGAGATCAAGAGCGCGGCCGTCGTCGGCGCGGGCACGATGGGTACCGGCATCGCGATGGTCTTCGCAAACGCGGGCATTCCGTGTCATGTCATCGACGTGAATCCCGATCAAGTCGCTCGCGGCCGCAAGAACGTCGCCGATACCTACGAATCGCGTGTCAAAAAAGGCAAGATGACGCCCGATAAAGCGAAAGCGCTCGTCGAGAGCGTGACCTTCGTAACCGATTATGCCGCGATCGCCGATTGCGACGTCGTCGTCGAAGCCGTCTTCGAATCGATGGCCGTGAAGAAAGAAGTCTTCGCCGCACTCGACAAGGCACTCAAGCGCGACGCGATCCTCGCAACGAACACCTCGACGCTCGATATCGACGAAATCGCAAACGCAACGACGCGTCCCGAGCAAGTGATCGGCCTGCACTTCTTCGCGCCTGCTAACGTGATGCAGTTGCTCGAAGTCGTGCGCGGTTCGAAGACGTCGGATGAGACGATCGTCACGTCGATGGCGCTTTCGAAGAAGCTCAAGAAAAAAGGCGTGCTCTCGGGCAACGCATTCGGCTTCATCGGCAATCGGATGCTCTTCGACTACATCCGCGAAGCGACGTTCCTTCTCGAAGAGGGCGCGACGCCGAACCAAGTCGACGCGGCAATCCGCAACTTCGGGTTTCCGATGGGACCGTTCGCGATGAGCGATCTTTCGGGCATCGACGTCTTCTACAAAATCAGCCAAGAAGCGCCCAAAAACGATTACCGCTCGAGCGAAATCGCGATCCGCCTCTACGAAAAAGGCCGCTATGGCCAAAAGACGGGTTCGGGATTCTTCAAGTATGTCGGGGGCGAGCGTAAGCCCGTTCGCGACGAAGAAGCCGAAGCCGTGATCGTGGAGGAATCGAAGCGCCTCGGCATCGCGCGCCGCACCGATATCACGGATGAAGAGATCGTCAACCGTTGCATGTACGCGCTCATCAATGAGGGCGCACAACTGCTCGGCGACGGCATCGCGCTGCGACCCGGTGATGAAGATATCGCCTGGATCTACGGCTACGGTTTCCCGTGGTTCCACGGCGGCCCGATGTGGATGGCCGATACGATCGGACCGAAAAAGATTTACGACCAAATCATGCAGTGGCAGGCGACGCTCGGCAAGCATTGGCAGCCCGCGCCGCACCTCAAAGAAGTCGCGGAGCAGAACGGCACGTTCGCGCCGCGTCCCAAGATCGGAGTTTCGAACTAATCATGGCAACCGAAGCAGTCATCGTTTCCGGCGCACGCACGCCGATCGGTAAGGCCTTCCGCGGCGCGTTCAACATGACGCACGGCGCGACGATGGCCGGTCACGCGATCAAACACGCCGTCGAACGTTCCGGCGTGAACCCGAACGACATCGAAGATACCGTTATCGGCGTCGGCATGCCCGAAGGCGCGACGGGTCACAATCTGGCGCGCAACGCCGCCGTTCGCGCGGGGCTCCCGCTCAGCGTCGCGGGAACGACGGTGACGCGCTATTGCGCCTCGGGTCTACAGGCGATCTCGACGGCCGCGCATCGCATCATCGTCGACGGCGCACCCGCGATGGTCGCAGGCGGTGCCGAGTCGATCAGCCTCGTGCAGAATGCGACGAACATTAAATTTTTCACCGAAGAGTGGCTCCTGCGCCATCAAGCCGATCTCTTCATGCCGATGATCGAAACCGCCGACATCGTCGCGCGCAAATACGGCATCTCGCGCGACTACCAGGACGCCTACGCGTTGCAATCGCAACGACGCACGGCAGCCGCGCAACATGCCGGACGTTTCGATGCCGAGATCGTGCCGTTGCCCGCGTACATGTACAAAGAAGACAAGGCGACGGGCGAGGTCACCGAAGTGATGAACACGCTCGCCAAAGACGAAGGCAATCGCGAAGATACCAATCTCGAAGGGCTCGCGAAGCTCAAGAGCGCGAGCTTCTCGAATCCAAAATCGTCGATCACCGCGGGCAACGCGTCGCAACTCTCCGACGGTGCCGCTGCAGTCGTGCTCACGAGCTACGAATACGCGCAGAAGAACGACCTCAAAGCGCTCGCCTACTATCGTGGCATGGCAGTCTCTGGGCTACGTCCCGACGAGATGGGCATCGGGCCCGTCTTTGCGGTACCGAAGTTGCTCGAACGTCACGGTCTCAAGGTCGACGACATCGATCTCTGGGAGCTCAACGAAGCCTTCGCCGTGCAGACGTTGTACTGCCGCGATCAACTCCACATCGACAACGACAAGTTCAACGTCGATGGCGGCGCGATTTCGGTCGGGCATCCCTACGGCATGTCGGGCGCGCGTCTCACGCTACATGGCATCATGGAAGGCCGTCGCCGCAAAGCCAAGTGGCTCGTGGTGACGATGTGTATCGGCGGCGGCATGGGCGCGGCAGGGCTCTTCGAAATCATCAACGACTAAAACTCGGCGAGAGGATCGCACGGGCATTTAGGGCTCGTGCGTTCCGACGGAGAACCCACTTCGGATGGCGTCCCACCTTTGGTTACCGTTCACGCAGATGGCGGAGTTCGATGCGCGTGAGCGCACGTTCGTCGCGGGTTCGGGGACGACGCTGACCGACGTGCGCGGGCGCACCCTCTTCGATGCGATCTCGTCCGTGTGGGTCACGATTCACGGTCACGGGCATCCGGCGATCGTGGAAGCCATCGCGCGTCAGGCATCGCGGCTCGATCATGCGACGGCGCTTGGGGCCAGCAATCCCGTCGCCGAAGACCTCGCTTCACGACTGGCCGCGATAACCGGGCTCGACTATGCCTTCTTCGCGAGCGACGGCGCGAGTGCGATCGAGGCCGCGATGAAGATGGCGCTGCAATATTGGCGTCACGCGGGCGAGCCGCAGCGCTCGACATTCGTGCATTTGCGCGCGAGCTATCACGGCGATACGGTCGCCGCGATGAGCGTCTCCGATATTGCCGTCTTTAAGCGCGAGTTCGGCGCCGTCTGTTTCGCCTCGATCGTCGCCGACGATCTCGAAGCCGTGATGGCGCGCGATGATATCGCCGCCGTTATCGTCGAGCCGATCGTGCAGGCGGCTGCGGGGATGCAAATCGTGCCGCATGCGGCGTACGCGGCGCTTGTTACAGGACCAAATACTTCACAGCGTCCGCTTGTGATCGTGGATGAGATCGCGACGGGATTCGGGCGTACGGGGACGATGTTCGCCTTCGAACAACTCGAACTCGCACCCGATCTGCTGTGCGTCGGCAAGGGCATTACGGGCGGAACGCTCGCGCTCTCTGCAACGCTCGCAACCGCCCGCGTCTACGAAGCGTTTCTCGGCCGAACGAGCGAGTTACGCCATTTCTTTCACGGCCACTCGTACGCCGCGAATCCGATCGCATGTGCGGCTGCGATCGCGACGCTCGATCTCTTCGCTTCGGAACACACGATGGCGCACGTTGCCGATCTCGACGCGCATCTCGCGCACGTCCTCGCACCGCTCGCGGCGCATCCGCGCGTGCGCGAAATCCGACGCGCGGGACTGATGTGCGGGATCGAGCTTCTTCCGCCGCCCGCGTGGAACGCGCCCATCTCGTATGGGCGCCACGTTGCGAGCGAGCTTTACGATCGCGGTCACTTCACGCGACCGATCGGCGAGACGATCCAGCTCGTGCCACCGCTTTCATCGCAAAAACACGAACTCGATTCGTTCGTTACCGAACTTTTAGCGGCGATCTCCGCGTGAGCTATCTCGATCGCATTCGCTTCACGGTCGACGATCTTGCCAAACGCTCGCTCCTGCGCGACGTGCGCGCGGCCGTACCCGCGGATGCGATCGACTTCTCATCCAACGACTATCTCGGGATGGCGCGCGAGCCCGCCATCCTCGCGGCACTGCATGCGGCGCAACGCGTCGGTTCGGGCGGGTCGCGTTTGCTCTCGGGCGCGCACCCCGAGCACGTCGCGCTCGAAGCCGATCTTGCGGCGTGGACGGGACGCGAACGCGCGCTCCTTTTCTCGTCGGGATATCTCGCGGTGCTCGGCGCGATCGTCACACTCGCACCGTTCGTCGAAGCGATCGCAAGCGACCAACGTAATCACGCATGCGCGATCGATGCGGTGCGGTTGACGAACGTGCCACGCAGCATCTACGCGCACGACGCCTACGTGCCGGATCGCCGCGTCCCGACGATGGTCGTGACCGAATCGCTTTTCGGTATGACGGGCACGCGCGTCGATATCGGAGCGATGCTCGCCAAGCTCGGGCCGAGCGACATTCTCGTCGTCGACGAAGCGCACGCGCTCGGGGTCGCGGGGCCCCGCGGCGCGGGATTCTGCGCGCCGTTCCCCGATCCGCGCATCGTCGTGATCGGCACGCTCTCCAAAGCCCTCGGCGGTGCGGGCGGCTTCGTGGCGGGCATGCGTGATGCGATCGCCTATCTGGCGACGGCAGCCCGCACATTCGTATTCGATACGGCGATGCCACCGGCACTGGCGAGCGCGCTACGCGTCGCACTCGCGCACGTCGCAAGCGACGACGGTGACGCGCGTCGCGCGGTGATTCGCGCCCACGCACGCGCGCTCGTCGCCGAACTCGCCGCAATCGGCATCGCCGTGCCCGCAAGCGACGGGCCGATCGTGCCGATTCCCATCGGCGATGCCGCCGTCGCGCTCGCGATCGGGCGCGATCTCGAAGCGCGCGGCATCTTCGCGCCCGCAATTCGCCCGCCAACCGTCCCGCGCGGCGAATCGCAACTACGCGTGACGCTGCGGAGCGATCACACGCATGCCGATATCCGGGCGTTCGCACGCGCGCTCGCGGCGGCACTCGTTACGACGCAATGAGCGCGCGTTACTATATCACCGGCACCGATACCGGCGTCGGGAAAACGCGCGTGACCGCGGCGATCGCGCACGCGCTCGTGTCGCATAGGCACGCGGCAGGCGAGCGAGGCGGCGTCACCATCGTCAAGCTCGTGCAGACGGGCGTCGATGCGAACGAACCGGGCGACGCGCGTGAAGCCGCGGGCCTCGTCCCGTGCGCGAGTCGCGAACTCTATCGCTTTCGCGAACCGGCCGATCCCTGGACTGCCGCGCTCGTCGCCAACCGCACCCCCCTGGTCGCGATCGATGTCGCAAACGAACTCGATCGCATCGACGGCGATCTCGTGATCGAAGGCTCGGGCGGTGCCGCGGTGCCGCTCAACGCCGACGAATCGCTCGACGACGTCGCGCACCTCGCTCGCGTCGAGACGATTCTCGTCGTCGGTTTGCGGCTCGGCTGCCTCAATCACGCGATCCTCACCCTCGCATATCTCGCGGCGCGGTCGGCGATCGTGCCGTGCATCGTGCTGACCGAGCCGTGGGGTACCCTCGATCCCGCGTACCGTGGCCAAGTGGAACGCGTGCTGACCGCGAAGATTCCACCCAACCTCGCGACCGCGCGCCATCCGAGCACGTCGGGAACGGGGAAGCCGCACATCGTGCACGTGCCCTTCGATGGCGATGCCGCTCGTAGCGTCGCCCGAGCCGCGGGCGCCATGACCTTCATCCGTTGACCCTGGAGATCGATCGTATGCATCCCGCCCTCGATGCCGCACGCCGCACCCTCATCGTCGACCGTCGCCCGCTCCGCCGCGACGAACTCGTCACGATGAGCACGCTTCCGTCGGATCAGATCGAAGCGCTGCTCGGCCTCGCTTCCGAAGTGCGCGACCACTACTGCGGCCAACGCGCGTACGTCGAAGTGATCTATAACGCGAAGAAAGGCGGCTGTTCCGAAGACTGCCACTTCTGCTCGCAGAGCGCGCGTTTCGCAAGTGACGTGAATCCCGAGCCACTCAAAACAGTCGACGAATTCGTGGGCGCGGCGAACGAAGCGCTCGCGCGCGGTGCGGGGGAATTTTGTATCGTCGTTGCGGTCCGCGGCCCATCCAACGCGCTGCTCTTGCGCGTTGCCGAAGCGGTGCGCGTCATCAAAGCGACGACGCCGCTGGAGGTCGCGGTCTCACTCGGAATCCTCACCGACGCGCACCTTGCGATTCTCGCCGAGGTCGGCGTCGACAAGGTCAATCACAATCTCGAAAGTTCGGAACGGTACTTTCCCTCGGTCTGCACGACGCATACCTATGCCGAACGCTACGAAACGTGCGAACGCGTGCGACGCGCGGGTCTCGAGCTCTGTTGCGGCGGCATCATCGGCATGGGCGAGACGATGGAGGATCGCATCGATTTTCTCTGCGCGCTCCAGGCACTCGAACCGACCGAAGTCCCGATCAATTTTCTCGATCCGCGGCCGGGCACGCCGTTTGCCGATCGCAGCGTGATGGAACCGATGGAAGCGCTCCGCTACGTCGCGATGGCGCGCCTGGCGCTCCCGAGCGCGCTCATCCGCTTTGCGGGTGGCCGCGAGATCACGTTGCGCGGTCTCCAAGATCTCGGCATGCAGGGCGGCGCGAGCGGGCTCATCCTCGGAAACTACTTAACGACCAAAGGACGCAGCGATTCCGACGATTTCGAGATGCTCGATCGACTCGGCTTCGAAGTGGTGCGTTAAACGCCGGTATCGAGGAACGCCCCCGTGGTGCGAATCAGATCCGGACGTCGTACCTATCGAGCATCATGACTTTGTCCCAGACTTTGACGAAGTCCCGAATGAACCGCGCGTGTCCGTCGCTACCGGCATACACTTCGGCAACAGCGCGAAGCTGACTATTGGAGCCGAAAACGAGATCGTTTCGCGTCGCTTTGAAACGCGGTTTACCCGTCGCGCGGTCGTCGAGCGAAAAGGTCATGCCCGTTTCGTCCGCCTTCTTCCACTCGTACTCCATGCTGGTCAGCACGGTGAAAAAGTCGTTCGAGAGGACGCCGACCCGATCGGTAAAAACGCCGCTCGCCGATCCGTCGTAGTTCGCGCCCATGACACGGAGGCCACCGACGAGCGCCACCCATTCGGGAGCCGTGAGCGCCAGAAGTTGTGCCTTATCGAGAAACAGCTCCTCCGGCGCAACATCGTGCGTCATTGACGAGAACTTGTCATCGGTATAGTTACGGAACCCGTCGACCACCGGCTTGAGCCACGTGAACATCTCGACGTCGGTAAGGTCCTGCGTGGTGTCGCGCCGACCCGGCGTGAACGGCACGAGGATCTCGGAACCCGCATCGGCGGCGGCTTTCTCGATCGCCGCGCAGCCGCCGAGCACGATCAGATCGGCAAGTGACACTCCCTTGCCATCCGACTGCTTCCCATTGAAGTCCGCCATAACGCCTTTGAGGGCCGCGACCACGGGAATGGCGCGTTTGTTGACGGCCCAGTCCTTCTGCGGCGCGAGCGCCAGTCGCCCGCCGTTCGGGCCGCCACGCTTATCGCTATTGCGATACGTGGCCGCTGCGGAAAATGCGGTGAAGACGAGGTCCGATACCGAAGCACCCGTTGCCATAATGGCCCGCTTCAGCGCATGGACCTCCGGCTCGCCAATCGGATCGCGATCGAGCGGCGGAATCGGATCCTGCCACAACAGGCCGTTCTCATTGCGCTTCTCAGGACCGAGGTAGCGCTCGCGCGGACCCATGTCGCGGTGGGTTAACTTGTACCACGCCTTGGAAAAGGCTTGGGTGAAGGCATCGAAGTCGCCGAGAAACTTCTCGCAGACCGCGCGATAGGCCGGATCGACTTTCAAGGCGATGTCGGTGGTCATCATCATGAGGGCATCCGTCTTGCCCGGAACATGGGCGTCGGGCGTCTTCGGTGCCGTGGGATCGGCCGGGGTCCATTGCAGCGCACCGGCCGGGCTTTTCGTCTGCACCCAATCGAATGTGAAGAGATTTTCGAGGTATCGGTTATCCCATTGCGTCGGATCGGGAGTCCAGCTACCTTCGATGCCATTCGTCATCGTGTTTTCGGCGAAACCCGTGCCCCGCGGATTGTGCCAGCCGAGGCCCATCGCCTCGATCGGCGCGATCTCAGGCGGCGGCCCGATTTCCTTTGCCGGGACTTGGCCGTGACTCTTGCCGAACGCGTGTCCGCCGGCGATCAGGGCGACCGTTTCTTCGTCGTTCATCGCCATACGGCTGAAAGAAATGCGGATGTCATGCGCCGACCCCTGCGGATCGCCGTTCGCATACGGTCCTTCCGGATTGACGTAGATGAGCGCCTGATGGGTCGCGCCCAGCGGATTTTCCAGATCGTAGTCTGCATCACCGTTCCGTCCACGCCAGCGCTCGTCGCGCATCACCATACTGTCGAACGAAGTGACGTTTTTAGGATCCCAGACTTCGGGACCCCAGTACGTTCCCGTGTCGGCCTCCCATGCGTCGCGCCGGCCGCCACCGAAGCCGTACGTCGGGAAGCCCATAATTTCGAGCGCGCAATTGCCCGTCAAAACCATCAGGTCGCCCCACGACAGCGCGCTGCCATATTTCTGCTTGATCGGCCAGAGCAAACGACGTGACTTGTCGGTGTTGCCGTTATCCCACCAACTGTTGATTGGCGCGAAACGCTGTAACGCTTCGCCGGCGCCGCCGCGCCCGTCGGCGATGCGATAGGTGCCGGCAGCGTGCCACGCCATGCGGATCATCTGCGGGCCATAGTTTCCATAGTCGGACGGCCACCACGGAACCGACGAGGTAAGAAAGGTCTTGATCTCCCCCTTGAGCGCGGCGAAGTCGATCGCGTTGAAAGCTGCGGCATAATCGAAATCGTCCCCCAGCGGATTAGCCTGCGGTCCGTTCTGATGGAGCAGCTCGACCTTGAGCCGGTTGGGATACCAGTCCGACAGCGTCGGCGGCGTGCCCGACGCGCCACCGATGCGGTCGCCCCCGAACGGGCATTGGCCCGTCATTTCAAAGGTTGTGGTATCGGTCTTATCGTTTGTGATCTCGAGCATGGTGCTTTCCTTTACGCGATCATTCAACGGTCGGCTGTGAGGGGTTCTCGTCACCGATCGGATGCACGAAGACGAGGCGATAGAGCCGTACCGCGATCACCGTGTCGGCAAACGCTTGCGCCTTTCACGCGTCGAGAAAAAACGTCATCAGTTCGTCGCTCGCGCGCGGGCCGCGTGGATACGTGTGCGAGCCGCGGAAACTACCGCCGCTCCACGCGTGACCCATCTCGCCGATCGTCCACGTTTCCACGCGCACGCGACCGGCGGGATCGCGATAACGCGCGACGTCGTTGCCATCGAGCGATTCGTGATTGCCGTCGCCCGCGATGCCGAGCAACGCACGGAACTGCTCGGTGAGCACAAGCGCGTTCTCCGGCACGACGAGGCGATCGCGTTTGCCCGACCAGATCGAGATGCGGATCCGCCCGTAATCGGACGCGCGGTTCGCGGCATCGGCGATGAGCGCATCGAGATCGCCACGTGCGACACGGCCGCGCATCGCGTTGAAAGCCGATGGCACGTCGTGACTTGCGTGTAGCGCGACGCCCGCGACGATCCCGACGGCTGCGAAGACGTCGGGCGCTTGTTCGGCGAGAATCGCCGCGAGCGCGCCGCCCGCCGAGAGGCCCGCCACGAAGATACGATTGCGATCGATCGGGTGACGCGCGACGAGATCGTTCACGAGTGAAAGAATCTGCGCGGGTTCGCCCGCGTCGCGGCGTTGGTGTTGCTCGAGATACCAGTTCCAACAGCGATTCGGATTATCGCCAAGGTTTTGTTCGGGATAGACCACGTAGGCGCCAACGCGTTCGGCGACGGAATCGAAACGCGTCCCGGCGGCAAAATCGCTCGCGGTTTGGGTGCAGCCATGGAGGGCGACGACCAACGGTGCCCGATCACTCACGAGGCGACTCGCGGTAGGCACGAAGAGACGGTGCTTGATACCGCCTACTTCACGAGTGGCAAGACGTCGCTCGGAGCGATCGGATAGAACCCGAGCACGAGCGTCGCGACCGCGCAGAGGGCGACGCACGCCCACGGCAGCGCGCTTGCCGGAACGACGGCGCGACGGATCGGTGCGCCCGTGGTCTGCGCGTACATCGCGCGCACGATTTTGAAGTACACGTAAACCGAGATCGCCGTGCCGACGACGAGCAGTGCGGCGAGCCAAACGAAGCCCGCATTTACAGCGCTCGCGAGAATGAGGATCTTCCCGGTGAATCCGGCTGTCGGCGGCAAGCCCGCAAGCGAGAGAAGAAAGAACGTCATCGCCCCGGCGAGTACCGGCTGGCGATAACCGAGCCCGTTGAACGCGCTGAGATGCGAGCCTTCGTCGTGATTGCGCGAGAGCAACGCGACGACCGCGAACGCGCCGAGATTCATGAACGTGTACGCACCGAGATAGAAGATCGCGTACCGTAGGCCGAAGGCCGTCGTGCCCGCGAGCGAAGCGACGATATAGCCGAGTTGCGCGATACCCGAGTACGCGAGGAGACGCTTGATATCGGTCTGCGCGAGCGCGGCGACGTTGCCGACGATCATCGAGAGCGCCGCGACGATCCAGACGGGCAACATCATCGCCTGGCCGTGCGCTGAGGGCAATGCCGCATACGCGAAGCGCGCGAGCACCGCGAGCGTTCCGGCTTTCGTGACGACGCTCATGAACGCGGTGACGGGGAGCGGCGCACCTTCGTAGACGTCGGGCGTCCACACATGAAACGGCACGAGGCTCAGCTTGAAGCAGATGCCGATGAGAAACATACCCGCGCCGATATCGAAGAGTGCGCTCGACACGGGCGGATTCGCAAGTGCGGAGAGCGCTACGCTTCCCGTCGCGCCGAAGAGCAACGCCATGCCGTAGAGCAAGAAGCCCGACGCCGTCGAGGATAAGATCAAGTACTTGAGCGCCGATTCGCGCGCGCCCGAGCGCGACGACATCGCGCACAGGCAATAGAGCGCGAGTGAGAGCAATTCGATGCCCAAAAAAATCGTCAACAGATTCGATGCGCCCGCCATGAGCATCGCGCCGCTCGCACTCCAGAGCATCAGCGCGATCGCTCCGCCGGATTGATCTTCACGCCCGAGCGCGTAGGACATCATCAACGAGAAGACGGCGGCGACGACGATGATCTCTTGGAAGACGATCGCGAACCCGCCGTTGACGAAGGCGCCGCCGAACGCAGCGATCGGATGGCCCCAGCCCTGGAGCGCGAGCGCGCCCGCGACGACGAGACCGATGATGCCGACGGCGATATTTGCCGCCCGACGCGCTTTCTTCGGCGTCAGGAGATCGGCGAGGATAACGACGAGCGCCGTCACCGCGACGACGAAGGTGGGGACGAGTGCCGCGTAATCGGCCGAACCGTATGGAATGACGAGTTGGGGCGTGTTCATCGGTTTACTTCTTTACGATCGCGAGCATCGGTTGCGCACCCGCCGTTGCGACGCTCCGCGTCGGCTGATCTAAATGCGTGACCGGGCCCGGATTGATGCCCAAGAGCACGATTGCGATGACGAGCGGTGCGAGTGCGATGCCTTCGAGAAGCGAGAGATCCCCTCGCTCGGGCAGATCGTCGTGCTCGGGGCCGTGCATCACGCCTTGAAAGACGCGCAGCATGTAGGCCGCTGCGATAACGACCGGCACGAGCGCGACGACCGTCTGCCACACGTATCCCGCGCGATAGAGCCCGGTGAGGATGAGGATCTCGCCCGCAAACCCGCAGAGCCCGGGCAACCCAAGCGCGGCAAGCGCGACGATCGTGAGTCCGCCCGCAAGTCTGGGATTGCGAGCACCGAGGCCACCGAGACGCGAGAGTAAGCGCGTATCTTCACGCACCTCGATTTCGCCGATCGTGATGAAGAGACCGGCACTAAAGAGCCCGTGCGCGACGATGTAGACGACCGCCCCGCCGATCGCAATCGGGCTAAAACTAAAAATTGCGAGGATGATGAGCCCGAGGTGCGAGAGCGACGAGTACGCGACGACGCGTTTGATATCGTCTTGCACGAGCGCTGCGAGCGCGCCGTACACGAGTGCGATGAGGCCGAGCGCGAAGGCGATGGGCGCGATCGCATGCATCACGCCCGGGAAGAGCGCGAGACCGATCACGATGAACCCGTAGAGACCCGCCTTCGATTGGACGGCGCTGACGATCGCGACCATCGGCGCCGGTAAATCTGCGTAGGTATCAGGCATCCACGTATGCAGTGGCCAGACCGGCGTCTTGATGAAAAAGGCAAACCCGAATCCGAGACAGATCCACAGCGCCCACGCATCGGAGATCGTCGCAAGTTTCGCGGGATCGACGCCGATCACGTCGGTCGTACCTTGGACGATGCCGTATGCTGCGGTTGCGAGCAAAAGCGCGAGCCCGCCGACGAGATTGTAGACGAGATACTTCCACGCCGTCGCGCTCGATTTCGTGGGCGACCAGGCGACGAGCGTGATGAAGACCGGGATCAACATGAGATCCCAAAAGAGCGCGAAGAGTAAGAGATCGCGTGCGATAAAGACGCCCGTCATCGCGCCGAGCAACACGAGCATCTGCGCCATGAAATCGCGCGCGCGCGGCACGCGCGTCACCATGAGCGCGCAGCCCGTCGAGAGCGTGAGCAACAGCACGATCCAAAAGCTCGGACCCGTGCCGAGACCGACGTGAAAGTTCGCGACGAACGGGCGCGAGAGCCAGCGCAGCGATTCATCGGGTGCACCGCGTTGCGAGATCGCGACGGCGAAAGCGCCGAAGGCGATCGCGACGGCGATCCACTTCGCGACATTTTCCGACGAGCGCGGGACGAGATAGAGTCCGAGTCCCGCGAGAATCGGGACGATGACGAGCGCGGCGATCATCGTGCGGTCCCCAAAAATGCGAAGTAGGCGATGAAACATGCCGCCCCGACGACGATCGTGAGCGCGTAGGCACGCACGAGCCCCGATTGCAGCGCGCGGAAGAGCGCGCCGAGCGTGCCCGCGACCCATGCGACGTCGCGCACGCCCGCATCGATCACGTGTGGATCGACGTAGCGCGAGATCGCACTGCCAATCGCATTTGCGGGCCGCACGATCGCAACGCCGATGATCGCATCGACATAGAACGCGTGTGTGAGCACGGGCGGCATTTTGAGCGCTTCACCGCGGAGGCGGTCGATGGCACTAGCGAGCGCCGCGGGATTGCCGTAGCGCAGATAGGCGACGACGATGCCGAGCGTCACGAGCGCGAGCGTGAAAAGCGTCGAGCCCCACTCGGGGATCGGGAGTGGAATGCCCGCGACGTTGCCGCCATGGCCGAAGAGCGTGCCGAAATAGCGATACCACGGGCTGCTCTCGCCGCCGATCGTGAGGTAGCCCGCAATCACGGTCGGCACCATGAGTACCGCCACGGGCGCCTGCATCAACCATGCGGGAGCGTGTTCGCCGTGCCCATCGTCGTGCGCCGCGTGCACACCCGGTGCGGGCGGAGCGATCGCGAGCATGGCATCGGGCACATCGCCGCGATACGCACCGAAGAACGTTACGAAAAGCATGCGGAACATGTAATACGCGGTGATGCCTGCGGTCAACGCGCCTGCGAAAAACAACACCGGATGGCCGTGTTCGAGCGCGCCGTAAATGATCGCGTCTTTGGAATAAAATCCCGAGAAGAGCGGAAAGCCGATAATCGCAAGCGTGCCCGTGAGCATCGCGGCAAACGTAAAGGGCATCTTCCGATAGAGGCCCCCCATCTTGCGCACGTCTTGCTCGTCATGCAACGCGTGGATGATGAGGCCCGCGCCCAAAAAGAGCTGCGCTTTAAAGAACGCGTGCGTGAAGAAATGCAGCACGCCCGCCTGATACGCTCCGACGCCGACGCCCATGATCATATAGCCGATCTGCGACATCGTCGAATAGGCGAGGATGCGTTTGATATCCCACTGGGCCATGCCGAGAATCGCACCCGTCACCATGGTGATCGCGCCGATCACGGCGACCATTTCTTGCGCGGTCGGCGAGAGATTCCACAGCGGCGCGAAGCGCGCGATGAGATACACGCCCGCGGTGACCATCGTTGCGGCATGGATGAGCGCGGAGACCGGAGTCGGACCTTCCATCGCATCGGGGAGCCACGTATGCAACGGGACTTGCGCCGATTTCGCCATCGCACCGATGAAGAGCCCGATACAGATCGCGAGCACGAGCGGTTCGCTAAACGTTCCGGCTTTTGCGAAGATATCGGCAAACGCAATCGATCCCGTCGCCGCATAGCACGCGAAGATCGCGAACATGATGCCGATATCGCCGAAGACGTTGATGACGAACGCTTTGCGCGCCGCAGCGACGGCAGACGGTTTGTAGAACCAGAAGCCGATCAAAAAATACGATGCGAGGCCAACGAGACCCCAGCCCACGAGTAGGCCGACGACGTTGTCGGCGAGCACGAGCGTGAGCATCGAAAAAACGAAAAAGTTGAGGTATGCGAAGAAGCGCGCGATCGCGCGGTCGGTCCACATGTACCCGATCGAATAGATGTGGATGAGTCCACCGACGCCGGTAATCACGAGCGTCCACAACAACGAGAGCGCGTCGAGTTGCAATCCGAATGCGAAGCCCGGTCCCCAGGAAACGAGCGGCGCGCGCAAGCCGGTTTGGTTTCCCGCAGCGCCAAAGTTTGCGAGCGCGAGTGCGAACGACACGAAGACGAAGGCCGACCCGAGGTAGCCCGCGTTACGCCGCAGTTGCGGGCCGAAGGCCCAGATGACGACGGCACCAAGAAGCGGCAGCAACCAGATCGAGAGCAACGCCGGCGACGCAGCCGTCATCGCAAAAGCGAACGTCGCACTCATCCGTGGAGACCCGCGACTTCATCGAGGTCGACGTGTTGGGCCTTACGGAAGACGGCCACCACGATTGCGAGGCCGATCGCCGCTTCTGCGGCGGCGACCGTGACGACGAGAAAGACGAAGATGTGGCCCGCGTTATTGCCCCAGAGTTTGGAAAACGCGATGAGGGCGAGGTTTGCCGCGTTGAACATCAACTCGATCGACATCAGGACGATCAGTGGATTACGCCGCGTGACGACGCCGATGACACCGATGAAAAAAATGATGGTGGAGAGGCTGATATAGTTCGCGATATCGACGGGCATGTTATTTGAGCACCTTGACGATCGACTCGCGTTCGCGCGACTTCTTCTTCGGTGCGTGTGTGCCGCGCGTCGGCGCGATTGCCGCTTCGTTTCCGAGCACCACGACCCCGATAACCGCAACCATCAAGATGAACGCGGTAACTTCAAACGGCAAGAGATGCGTCGTGAAAAGTGCGGCGCCGAAATCGTTGACGCTCCCGAAAACGTTCGCGTTGCCCACATCGCCCGCAATCGATGTCGTAACGTGCGTCGGTAACGTTCCAACCGGAACGCGCGTCAAACCATACGTAAGAAATCCGTACGCTGAAAGCGTCGCTATAAGCGCTGGAATCAAAATTTTCGGAAGGCGATTCGGTCCTTCGCTGAAGGGACCGATTCCGCTCGAGAGCAGCGCGATGACGAACACGAAGAGCACCAAAATCGCGCCCGTATAGACGACGATCTGAATGACGCCGATAAACTCGGCGTTGAGCGTAAAATACATCGCGGCGAGCGCGATGAAATTGACGAGCAAAGTTACCACGCTGTAGACGGGGCTCTTTTGCACGATCGTGGCAATCGCACTCGCGACGAGCACGATCGCGAGTGCGAAAAATAGGATCACGCCGTGACTACCCCGCGAGGCCCTTACGTTCGGTCTTGAGGATTTCGCCGCGGTTCGTCGCGCCGTAGCCCGCTGTGATATCGATCGTGCTCTTCTGCTCGATGACGGACCCGAGGTCGCTCGGAATGCCGTTTGGCCGCTCGTCGGGTGAGGTCCCTTTGCCCGCGTCTTGCGGCACGAGGAGACGATCCTTGCTGTAGATGAACGAGCTGCGACGGTAATCTGCCATCTCGAAGCGAGGTGTCAGCACGATCGCATCGGTCGGACATGCCTCTTCGCAAAGACCGCAAAAGATGCACCGCAACTCGTCGATTTCGTAACGCGAAGCGAATCGTTCGCCCGGCGACCGGCGATCTTCGGGCGTATTCTCGGCGCCGATGACCGTGATCGCGTTCGCGGGGCACGCGATCGAACAGAGTTCGCACCCGATGCAGCGCTCTTTTCCATCGTCGTAGCGGCGCAATTCATGCAGGCCGTGGAAACGTGGCGCGTGCTGTTTCTTGATGTTCGGATACGCGATAGTCGGTTTCTTTTGAAACGCGAATTGCAGCGTCGTTGCGAAGCCTTTTGCGAGCGCTACGACGCCACCGATAACGGATTGCAAGATCTACCCCAGTACGGCGACGATTGCGGCCGTCACCATCAGATTGAGCGTCGCTGCCGGGAGCAAGAACTTCCATCCGAAGTTCATGAGCCGGTCGTACCGCAAGCGCGGGAGCGTTGTTCGGAGCCAAATATACATGAAGATGAAGAGCCCGGCCTTGAGCACGAACCATATGAGCCCGGGTACGATCGTGAGCCCGAACGGCGCATTCCAACCACCGAGGAAAAGCAACGTCGCGATACACGAAACGGTAATCATGTTGAGGTATTCGGCGATGAAGAAAAGTCCGAAGCGGAGTCCCGAATATTCGGTGTGAAATCCGCCGACGAGTTCCGTCTCGGCTTCGACCAAGTCGAAGGGCGCGCGATTCGTCTCGGCAACGGCCGTAATGATGTAGATCGCGAAGCCGAAGATTTGCGGGATGATGTACCAGACTTTTGCCTGTGCGTGAACGATGCCCGAAAGCGACGTCGTGCCCGCAAGGATGAGGACGCCGATGACCGACATCGTCATCGCGAGTTCGTAGCTGATCATCTGCGCGGTCGACCGCACCGCGCCTAAAAGCGGGAACTTCGAGCCCGAAGACCAGCCCGCAAGCGAGATGCCGTATACGCCGATCGACGTGATTGCGAAGATCACGAGGATGCCCGCGTTCACGTCTGCGACGCCCCAGATGCCCGCACTCGATTCCGAAAACGGAATGACGGCGAAAGCGCCCATCGCGCAAATGAGCGAGATGAACGGCGCGAGTTTGTAGATGATCGGGTCGGCTGTCTTCGGCGTGAGATCTTCTTTGAACAGCATTTTCGCTGCGTCGGCGGCGGGTTGCAGGAGCCCCCACGGTCCCACGCGATTCGGGCCCGGACGCAACTGCATCCACGCCATAATCTTGCGTTCGAAGAGCATCGAATAGGCGAAGACCGTCTGGACGACGACGAGCACGATGATCGCCTTGATCGTCACGACGAGCCACCACGGCACCGTATTGAGAAGATCGAGGACGTGAGCGACGCTCATCGGGCGGCTCCTACGGTTTGGGTGGTCTCGGCGCTGCGCACGTTCGCGATCGCGACCATCTCACCGTCGGCGAACGCGTTCGCCGGAGCATCGGGGAGGCCGTCGATGACGGTGACGACACCGCTCGGCGCATCCTCGACAATCGTTGCGACGAGCCCCGCAAGGGTACGATCGCCCGCGACGCAATCGACGAGATCACCCGCGTGGACGCCGATCATCGCGGCCGTCTCGCGTGCGAATGCAGCGGTCGGCGACGGCCGAAGTGCACCGAGGCGGTCGTCGAAGTAGACGGTCCCGCCGCCGGAAAAAACGCTCGTCGCAATCGCGATGCGAATCCCGTTCTTCGCACCGTTTGCCGATCCGTTCGCAGTCGAATGCGCACCTGGCGCTCGTGCGAATTTCGGATCGCCGAATGCCGTTGCCGTCGTTGAAATCGCAGCGCTCGCATGCGCTAGGAGCACACCCGGTGCCGCTACCGCGAGATCGAGTTCGGCAGCGAGGGCGACGAACATGTCACCATCGGCAAGCGTGCCCTCGGGCGCCACATGCCCCGCATGAACTGCGAGCACGTCGCCGGCCAGATCGTAGACATGGCCGGATTTTTCGAACGCCGCGCGCGCGGGCAACACGAGATGCGCGAGCTTCGCGGTCTCCGTGAAAAAGAGCTCGGTGCAGACGACGAAGCCCGTGCGCTCGATCGCATCGCGTACCGCGCTCGCACCGAGTGGATGATGGAGCATCGGATTGACGCCGAGCAGTGAGAGCACGCGCAACTTCCCCGCGCGAGCGGCCGCGAAGATACCGTCGCTATCCGCGCCGCCTTCTTGTGGCGACATGCCGAGCGATTCAGCCCCGCGGGCGTTGCTCTGCTCGCTCGCAACGAACGTCGTGACGTGCGTGCCACGCGCGGCGAGCGATTCGGCGAGATCGGCTGCTTGCGCGCCGATGGCCGCATCGATGCCATCCCACACGAATGCGACGCGCGTCGCAGCTTCGAGATGGGGTGCGAGATCGGAGAGGTGCGCGAGATGACGCGACTCGACGAACGAATCTGCCGCGTGCGAACCGACGGTGACGTAGCGCGCCCCGTTGCGCACGGCTTTGCGAATGCGCAGATCGAGCACGGGGGCGGTCTGCGATGGCGGGCGGCCGATCGCGACGACGAGATCCGCTGTCTCGAGTTGGACATACGTACCGCCGAAAGCGCCGGGTGACGCTTGACGTTGACGGCCCGCACGCCAATCGAGATGCCTGACACCGAGCGCGCGCATCGTCTGCGCGAGGACGAGAATTTCTTCGTTGAGGAGACGTCCGCCGCCGATCGCGGCGATCGAATCCGCGCCGTCGCTCGCCACGGCCTCGCGCAGATGCTTCGCCCACAGGTCGATCGCGTCGTCCCAGCCGATCTGCACGAATTCGCCCGATGCGATACGCAGCATCGGCGTCGTGATCCGGCGCGCGTCGCCATAGAATGCGATATTGTACCGTCCGCGATCGCAGAGCCAGCCGTCGGAGACGGTGTCGTTTTCATCGGACATCGTGCGCGTGATCGCACCGTAGCGTTCGTCGATGTTGAGCGCGCAACCGACGCTGCATTGCGTGCACGTCGTGTGCGTCCGCGCGTTATCCCACGGACGCGATTTGAAGCGATACGTTTTGGACGTCAACGCACCGACCGGGCAGAGTTCGGTAACGTTGCCTGAAAAATTCGAACGGTACGGTTCGCCGCTCGCGGTTGAGATCACGTCGTGTTGGCCGCGATCTTTGACGACGAGGCTCCGTTCGTTCGTGATGATCTCATCGAAGCGCGAGCATCGCTGACAGACGATGCACCGCTCGTCGTCGAGCACGATTGTGGGTCCGAGATCGATCGCTTTGGGTTTCGACGATTTCGCATCGACGAGTCGCGACGCGCTCGCGCCGTACGCCATCGAAAAATCTTGAAGATCGCACTCGCCGCCCTTGTCGCAGATGGGACAGTCGAGCGGATGATTGAGCAGCAAGAACTCCATGACGGCCTTGCGACCGGCATCGACTTTCTCGCCGTACGTGTGCACGACCATACCCTCGGTCGCAGTCGTGTTGCACGCGATCTGCAATTTCGACGTCTTCTCGACGTCGACCAGGCAGATCCGGCACAGTCCCGCGGGCCCGAGCTTGGGATGATAGCAATAGACCGGGATATCGGTCGCGACGGCCTTCGCCGCTTCGACGAGAAGCGTGCCTTCGGGAACGGCGATTGCATTGCCGTCGATCGTGAGATGGACGAGCTTGACGTCGACCTGTGCGCTCATGAAGGCTGGCCCTCGCCCGTGCTCTCGATCGATTTTTTCGCCGCGCGCGCGCGACGCACGCCAAAAACGACGCCGATCACGAAAAGCGCGATGCTGAAGATAACCCACGGGCTGATGCCGCGCTTGCGTTCGAGATCGATCGCACCACCGGGATCCTCGATGTCGTCCATCGCCATCAAACCGATATCGCCATACGTTCGAGACCGTTCGCCACGCTGGGCGCGGCGATATATGCGCGGAACTGCGATTCGAATCGTTTCACGACACTTGCGAGAAACGGCTCGATCGAATCGCCGAGCGGGCACAGGTTGAGGCCCGTCATTTGATGCGACACCGAGACGAGCATGTCGATATCGGAGTGCATGCCGCCGCCGTCGAGGATCCGCTGCAGCGTCACTTCGAGCCAGTGCCCGCCTTCACGACACGGCGTACACTGGCCACATGATTCGTGGGCGTAGAACTGTACGAGCGCGAGTGCGGCTTCGACGAAATTCGTCGTGTCGTCGAAAAAGACGACGGCACCCGATCCGAGCATCGTGCCGTGTGCGGCCATCGTGTCGAAATCGTACGCGAGGTCGAGATTCTCCTCAAAAAGACACGCCGAGGAGCCTCCACCGGGCTGAACGGCGACGATCTTGCGGCCATCACGCGGTCCGCCCGCAAGAGCGAGCAATTCTGAAATTGGCGTGCCGAGCGGCACCTCGTAATTCCCGGGCTTCTTCACGTGACCGCTCACGGACACGATCTTGTATCCAGGCGATTTCTCGGTTCCTACCGCGGTAAACCATTCCGCGCCATTCTTGAGAATATGCGGCAACGTCGCGAGCGTCTCGACGTTGTTCACGACGGTCGGCTCGTTGTAAAGCCCTTTGATCGCCGGAAACGGCGGTTTGAGCCGCGGCTCGCCGCGACGGCCTTCGATCGAATTGATGAGCGCCGTCTCTTCGCCACAAATATACGCGCCCGCGCCGCGATGCACGGTCACTTCAACGGAGTAGCCGGTGCCAAAAAGATTCTCGCCGACGAAACCTGCCGCACGCGCATCAGCGACGGCCTGCATGAAGATTTCGTAGCCCTTGCGGAACTCGCCACGGATGTAAACGAACGCGTGATTCGATCCGATCGCATACGTTCCGATTAAAATACCCTCGAGCACCTGATGCGGCGTCTCTTCGAGCAGCATGTGATCTTTGAACGTGCCGGGCTCGGCCTCATCGCAATTACAGACCATGTAGCGCGGGCGATTATTCTTCGGCAGAAACGACCACTTGCGGCCGGTCGGAAATCCCGCGCCGCCACGACCACGCAAGCCGCTTTTCGTCGTGATGTCTTGGATTTCGGCGGGCGTCATCTCCGCGACGGCGCGCCGCAACTGCTCGTAGCCGCCACGTTCGCGGTAGACCGCGATGTCGCGCAGATTCGCCTCGCCGATTCCGGCAGTAAGTACTTTGGTAACTGGCATGTGCGTTTTAGTGCTCGCTCGTGGAAGGGGGTGCGGAGAGTCGCGTCTTGCCTTCGCCGACGAGCCGTTCGCTCGTGGGCCGGACGTCGACGGGATACGGATCGCGCGTGAGGCGCTCGATCATGCGCGTGCCGCTCGCATCGCCGAAGCCGCCGGTATTGTTGGGATTGGAAACGCCTTGGGCGCCTGGAGATTTTTTGGTCGCTTCTTGCGATACGTACCAGTCGCGGCCGGGTGCGGTCGATTGCGGCAGGGGCGCCACATCGAACGTACCCGCGCGCATCGCATCGACGAGCGCGTCGACTTTTTCGACCGTTAAGTCGTAAACGAATTCGAGATTGACCTGCATGCACGGCGCCCGATCGCAGGCCGCGAGACACTCGGCTTCTTCATAGGAAAACATGCCGTCGTCGGTCGTCTGGAGGTGACCGATTCCGAGTTTTTCGCGGAAGCGCTTCATCACGGGGCCCGCTCCGTTGATCGCACACGAGAGATTACGACACGGTTGAAGCATGTAGCGCCCGACAGGCTTGCGATGGAAGAGCGTGTAGAACGATGCCGTCGATTCCACGACCGAAAGCGGTACCTCGATCCACTCCGCACACTGCGCCAGCGCTTCGGGCGAGACCCAGCCCTCGACGTCTTGGAATGCGTGCAGAATTGGAAGTAACGCGCTGCGGGCTTGCCCCGCCGGATACAGCGCGATCAAGCGGTTCGCTTCGGGCGCGACCGTTGCAACGATCGCCGCGAAGTCGCGCGTGGTAACGTCGATCGCCATTAGCGGTCGACCTCGCCGAAGACGGGGTCGAGCGATCCGATCATCACGACCATATCCGCGATGAGGTTCTTCGGTGCCATCAGCTTCAGCGCTTGGAGATTATAGAGCGATGCGGGACGCGTACGGATGCGCCACGGACGGTTATTGCCGTTGCTCACGATGTAATAGCCGAGTTCGCCGCGCGGCGACTCGATCGCTTGATACACGTCGCCCGGCGGCACCCGGAACGATTCGCTCACGATCTTGAAATGATGGATCAGCGCTTCCATCGAGAGCGAGATCGTTTCTTTTGCAGGCTGTGCGATCTTCGGATTATCGATCATGATCGGGCCCGGCTTTTCAAGGCGTTTCCGACCCTGGCGAATGATGCGCATCGATTCGTCCATTTCGTCGAGACGCACGAGGAAGCGCGCGTACGAATCGCCCTCGGTGCGCGTCGGAACGTCGAAATCGTACGTCTCGTACCCACTGTACGGAAACGCGCGGCGAACATCGTAGGCGATACCGCTGCCGCGTAGCGAGGGGCCCGTGAGCGACCACGCGATCGCGTCTTTCGCATCGATGGTGCCGACGTCGATCATCCGATCGCGCAAGATCGGATTGTTCTGCAACAGCGTGCGCAACTCGCGCATACGCGTCGGAAACTTCTCGATCAGACGATCGAGCTTCGCGAGAAACCCGTCGGGAAGATCGCCATTGACGCCACCGATGCGCAGGTAGTTCGGGTGCATGCGCGCGCCGCCTGAGACTTCGATGAGGTCCAGAATATCTTCGCGCATATCGAACGTGTAGAAAAACGTCGAGATCGCCCCGAGGTCGATGCCGCCCGTGCCGAGCCATACGCAGTGCGACGCGATGCGCGAAAGTTCGCAGAGCAAGACGCGAATCTGCGACGCGCGTTCGGGAATATCGTCCGTAACGCCGAGCAATTTCTCGACGGCGAGTATATAGCACAGCGCGTTGCCAAGCGGATTGAGATAATCCATGCGCTCGATGCCGGTCGACGACTGCGTCCAGAACAGATTCTCGCACGTCTTCTCGATGCCGGTGTGGAGATAGCCGATCTCCATCTCGAGCTTCTCGACGACCTCGCCAGAAATTTCAACGACGACCTGCAACACGCCGTGCGTCGAGGGATGCTGTGGCCCCATCGAGAGCGTCATCGTGTTGCCGACGCGTTCGACGAGATCCATCGATCGCGGCGCGGGCGGCGTCGGTGGCGTGGGTAGGTTTGCGATGCCGGGCGGCGCTTCGCCGATGCTCAACGTACGTCTCCGTCGGTTGCGTTCGCACGCATCCGAGCAAGCTGTTTTTGTAGCGCCGCGGCGACTTTCCCCGACGGCGGGGTCCCTGAGGGGACGTTACTTTTGGACGCAAATGCCGGGCGCGGTGTCGCTTCGGCGGCGGGTCCGCGCAGCGGATAATCCTTGCGCAACGGATGGCCCTCCCATTCGGTCGGCATCTGGATGCGCCGCAAATCGGGGTGTCCGCTGAAACGAATGCCGAACAGATCGAAGATCTCGCGTTCGGGCCAATCTGCGTTTGGCCAGAGCGGCACGATCGACGGCAGCGTTGCCGCCTCGGCGGATACGCCGACGAGCACGCGCACGCGTCGGGGGGTCCCGATCTCGGCAACGCTCGCCGCGACGCCCGGCAACGCAAGAAGATGGTACACGACGTCGTAGCGCGGTTCGCGCGGCAAGTAGTCGACCCCACCGATATCGAGCAACATCTCACATCCCGAGGCGCGTAGCGCGACGAGTGTTTCATAGAGCGCATCCGGCGAGACGCGCATGATTTCGGCGTCGGCGATTTCCGGGCGAACGGCGGTGGGATCGATCGCGTTACCTGCGATCGACGGCTGTTGCGAGCTCGGCATCAGCTTAGCTCCGAACCAGCAATCCGCCGCGTCCGCCTTGACGGATCTGCGCTTGAATCAGGTTGACGGCGTAAAGTAAGCCGTCGGGCGTCGGCGGGCAACCGGGCACGTAAACATCGACGGGGACGATCGTATCGACGCCCTGGACGACGGCGTAGTTGTCGAACATGCCGCCCGAGCTCGCGCACGCGCCCATCGAAATGACCCATTTGGGATCGGCCATCTGATCGTAAAGACGCTTGATGATCGGCGCCATCTTCTGCGCGACGCGCCCCGAGACGATCATGAGATCGGCCTGACGCGGCGACGCACGAAAAACTTCCGAGCCGAAGCGCGCGATATCGTAGGTCGAATTCGTGACCGACATCATCTCGATCGCACAACACGCGAGGCCCATCGTCAACGGCCAGACCGACGAACTCTGCGCCCAGCGCGCGACATCGTCGAGTTTGCCGAGCAGAAACTCGCCCTGCATCATCTCCATTGAAATCCACCCTTCCGCCACACATAGGCGTAACCGATGCCCAGAACGACGACGAAGACGATCATTTCGAGCAGCCCGAACGTCCGCAGTGCGTGCATCTGCACGGCCCACGGATAGAAGGATGCGGCTTCGACATCGAAGATCACGAATAGCATCGCAACGATGTAGAACCGAACGGGGAAACGGCCACTTACATCCGACGTAGGTTCGACGCCACATTCGTATGCTTCGGCTTTGGTGTCGTTTGGTTTCTTCTTCGCCGCGAGGCCCGGAACGATCGAGAATGCGACCGCGAAGAAGAAAGCGACACCGAGGAAGATGCCGACGGGGGCGTAGGGATTCATGGTGCTGTGTAAGTTTCGCGAGCGTCGGAGTGGTCCTTCGACTTCGCGTTGAACACGACATCATGCTCATGGCGAGAAGATTTACCACCCGCACGATCGCGCGCGGCGTTTTTATCGGCACGTTCGCCGCTGCGACTTTTGCCGGGTGTGCGAATCCGAACTTCATCGGCGTTCAGGATTACGGCACGATCATCGGCAACGTCGTCGATGGCAGCCAGAAGCCGATCACAGGCGCGCTCGTAAGTTCGACGGGCTCGTCGAACACGTTTCGCACCGCGGCCGACGGATCGTTCACGCTTCCACAGGTCGCGATCGGCACGCAAACGCTGAGTGTTTCCGCGCCCGGCTACGCACCGCCGGCAGCCGTACCAAGCGTGGTCGTCCCGAAGAACGGCACCGTCGCCGCGGGCAATATCGTCCTGCTCTCCGTGACCAGCATTCCCCCGTCGCGCTAGGCGCGACGACGTCACGGGGCGCGTTCGAACGCGATCTGCCGGCTCGCCAGGAACTGCTCGGCGACCTCGATCGGGATCCCGAAACCGATCGCCTTTTCATCATCGAAACGCGACTCACCGAGCGCGATGACGATGCCGGTCGATGCGTCGAAGACCGGACCACCGCTCTCGCCCGGAATCACGGGCAAATCGAGTTCGAGCGAATCGGAACGCTGGCTCGAAACGCGCCCCGCGTAGACCGAGGTCTTCACGCCGAGATGTTCGTCTGAAAATGCATCGGGGATCGGATACCCCGCGATGCCGACCGCCGTCCCGGGCTCGACGTCGCGCGAGCGTCCGAGGCGCGCAACGATGCGACCGGGCACATCGATCCGCACGAGTGCGAGGTCGTTCTTCGTATCGACGGCGATGACGCGCGCGGGTACGACGCGCCGTTCGTCGAGGGTCACGCGAAGATGAAATGCGCCGTGGACCACGTGCTCGACCGAGAGCACGTCGCTCCCCGTTGCATCGCTCGCGACGACGATGCCGCTCCCATACGCATCGTCGAATCGACCGGGGTGATCCGTACCATCACTCGCGATTTTCATCGTAAAGAGCACGACGGCAGGTCGCAGCGCCCGAAATACACGGACGAAGGGATCGCCCGTCGGTGCTTCCGCGTGCGCCGAGCATCCGGCGAGCACGGCGACGAGCGCTGCACTCGCAATCGCGCGCGACGTCACGCGACCGTCGGCACGTCGAGGTAACCGATAATTGCCGCACGTAACGCATCGAGCCCGACGCCCGTCTTCGCGCTGATCGCAATCGCTCCGGGCGGCAATTCCGTCGCGACCGCATCGAACTTATTGAAGGCGATCACGACGGGTTTCGTATCGAGTTCGAGTTCACGTAAGATCGTCTCGACGCTCGCACGCTGACGCGGCCAATCCGGATTTGAGGCATCGAGCACGTGCACGAGCACGCGCGCGAGTTGTAACTCTTCGAGCGTCGCGCGGAATGCGGCGACGAGCTCTTTCGGCAGTTCGGTGATGAACCCGACCGTATCCGCGAGGCGGACGCTGCGTTCGGCCGAGAGATAGACGCGTCGCAACGTCGGATCGAGCGTTGCGAAGGGTTGATTCGCGACGAAAGCCGCATCGTTCGTCGCGTGCGAGAGTCGGTTGAGGAGCGACGATTTGCCGACGTTCGTATATCCGACGAGCGCGACGAGCGGGAGCGAACCTTCCGGCGCGCGCCGCGTAACGCGGGCCCGCGAAACGTCGTCGAGTTGATCGCGTAAGAGCGAAACGCGCGCTTGGATCTTACGGCGGTCGACTTCGAGCTTGGTTTCGCCCGGACCACGCGTGCCGACACCACCGCCGAGGCGCGAGAGCGACGCGCTCGAGCCGATGAGGTTCGCTTGGCGGAAACGTAATTGCGCGAGTTCGACCTGCAATTTGCCTTCGCGACTGCGCGCGCGTTGCGCGAAGATATCGAGGATCACCATCGTGCGATCGACGATCGGAAGCGGGATCGCGCTTTCGAGATTGGTCCGCTGACGCGGCCGCAGATCGTTGAAGACGAAAATCTTCGTCGCGCCGAGTTCGGTCGCGCGCTCCGCGATCTCCGCCGCCTTCCCGCTCCCGACGAGCGAGCCCGGATCGACACGATCGAGGCGTTGCACCATGCGTCCGACGAGCGTCGCTCCCGCGGCGACGATGAGCGCTTCGAATTCGGCGAGTTCGGGTTCGAGCGGACGTTTGGGATCGCGAAGATCTACGGCGACGACGAGTGCTTTTTCGGCGGGCGCGGCCGCCGCGACGCTACCGCGAGCCACGGTCGTGCAGTCGTGCGATGAGCCACGCGAGGCCGTCGTTATACCGGGGCCCGGGGCGCTCGAGGATCGCCGCATCGGCGAGGACGTAAACGCGGCCATCGCGCACGGCGTGGAGCGCGTTCCACGGCGGTCGTGCGAGCACGTTATCGATGCCACTCGTCTTATCGGCGACGATCGCATCCGGCTGCGCTGCGAGCAATGCTTCAGGGCTGTACCGTGCGTACGGGGTTGCGATGCCGCTCGCATTGCGACCGCCGGCGAGCGCGATGAGATGCGCGATATACGAGCCGTCGCCGACCGTAAAGATCGGCGCGACGCCGAGCGTCACGAACGTCCGTGGCCGCGGTTGCGTCGGAACGGTGCGCACGAGTTGCGCCGTCCGCGTGCGCAAACGTTCGGCAAGCGCGCGCGCTTGCGGCACGCGTCCCGTCAGCGTGCCCAACCGTGCGAGCGATGCGAAGAGATCCTCGAACGAGTCGTCCGCAATGAATTCGACGCGCAGTCCCAAACGACGCAGATCACCTGCGAGCGGCGCTTGCGATGGAATGCCGACGATGAGATCGGGATGGAGGCGAACGATGTGTTCGGCATCGACCGACGTAAACGACGCGACCGCGGGTAAGCGCGTCGCAGCCGACGGGAAGTCCGTGTATTGCGAGACGCCAACGACCTGCGATCCCGCGCCGATTGCGAAGAGATCTTCGGTGAGCGAGGGCATCAGCGATACGATACGCTGTGCCGGTGCGGGAGTCTGGGCGCGCACGGGCGAGCAATCCAATGAGAGGGCGAGGAACGCGGTGAGCGCGAGCGTGAAACGAGCGAAGGGCATGACCGTATCTTCGAGCCGACGCGTGCTTGCCCCCGGGCACTCGAGCCTGCGCTGACTCGCGGTAATCGCTCTCTGTGTCGTGGCTATCATTCGATGATACGACCGAGTGACAAGTCGATCGCGCGCCCCGACACGACGAGAAACGCGTCCTCGCCACGCGTCGCGAGCCGTTGTTGCGCGCGGCCGAGCACGTCGCGAAAGACACGTCCCGAGCGATACGGTGGCACGAGGCCCCAGCCGACTTCTTCGCCCACGACGATCGCGCGCGCCGTCGTTGCGAGAGCGGCGGTGACGACCCTGCCGATCTCCGCATCGAGGGCATCCTCGTCGTTCGCCTCACGCTCACCGCCGTGCTCGAAACGCGTCGACATCCGATCGGCGAGCCACGTGCCGAGCGAATCGACGAGCAACGTTTGTGCCGTGCCTGCGGTTGCGAAGAGCTCGGCCAGTTCGAGCGGATGCGCCCGGGCGGTTTCGATGACGCGCCAGTCGCGTGGGCGGCGTGCCGCATGATGTGCGATTCGCGCGACCCATTCCGGATCGTTCGCATCGGCGCGCGCCGTCGCAACGTAGAGCACTTCGCCGCCCGCATCGAGTGCGAGCCGTTCGGCAAAACGACTCTTGCCCGAACGCACGGGACCCGTTACGAAGGTCAGCGACACGCGTCGCGCTTGCGCGCGCAAGGGACGCGTGCCTGTCGGCGGTAAGGCGCTCGACCATGATCGCTCGCTGGTCGGCACTCGCCGCGCTCGTCGCGTGTGCGTGCACGCTCGGCGTCTTCGTCGGCAGCTCCGCACTCGCACCGGCGGAGGTCGTCGCGGCACTCTTGCACCCGCGTGCGACGAGCGATGCTGCGACGATCGTATGGACGCTGCGCGTCCCGCGAGTCCTCGGCGCAGCCTTCGTCGGCGCGGCGCTCGCAATGTCGGGGGTCTTACTCCAAGGTCTGTTGCGCAATCCGCTCGTCGATCCGTTTCTTACCGGCGTGAGCGCCGGCGCGGGTGCGGCGATCGCAATCGCCGTCGCCGTCGGCGCGGCCGCGCCGCTCATTCCGGGCATCGGGTTTGCTGCGGGTCTTGCGACGGCGCTCTTCGTCGCCTTTCTCGCGCGGCGAGGCGCCGGGCTCGACGCCGAGCGCCTCATACTCGCGGGCGTCTCACTCTCGGCCCTCTTCGGCGCAATCGTGACGCTCGTGCTCGTGCGGCTCGGACGCGGCGGCGGGGATGCCGTGCTCGCGTGGCTCGCGGGTTCGCTCGCCAACCGCGGCTACGCAGAACTCTTCACAACGGTGCCCTACGCGGTCGTCGGCATCGTCTGCGCGGCACTCGCGGTTCCGTCGCTCAACGCGATGCGTCTGGGGGCGACGGTCGCGCGCGCGGTCGGCGTCGACGTCGTGCGCACGCAATGGCTCGTGCTCGCAGCGGCGACGTTGCTCGCAGCCGCTGCCGTCGCGCTCGCGGGGATCGTCGGTTTCGTCGGGCTCATCGTACCGCACGTCGCTCGCCGTCTCGTCGGCACCGATGCGCGCGCGTCGCTCTGCGCATCTGCGTTGCTCGGCGCCGCACTCGTGCCCCTCGCGGACGCCCTCGCCCGGACCGTCGCACGACCGACGGAAGTACCGCTCGGCGTCGTACTCGCGTTCGTGGGCGTGCCGACGTTCCTTTACCTCTATACCAAATCCGGCGGCGGTGCGCGTCTATGGGGCACGTAAGCCTTCGCAACGTTCGCCTCGCGATCGGCGCACGGACCTTACTCGAAAACATCGACCTCGATGTGCTGCCGGGCGAACTCATCGCGATCGTCGGCCCAAACGGCGTCGGCAAATCGACGCTTTTGCGCGCGATTGCGGGCTTCGATGCCATCGCATCGGGCGAGATCGCAATCGACGGCGTCGCGGTGCGCACGCTTTCGGGACGCGATCGTTCGCGCGCCATCGCGCTGGCAACCGGCGACGCGGATCACGTCTACGGTGCGCGCGTGCGCGATGTCGTCGCGGCGGGACGCTTCTCGTACCGCGCGTGGTGGGATTGGACCGAGTCCGATGACGATCGCAAAGCCACGCTCGTCGCTCTCGAACGCGTCGACCTCGCCGCACTTGCGGATCGGCGCTTCGAATCGCTTTCGTCGGGCGAACGCCAACGGGTATGGCTCGCGCTCGCGCTCGCGCAAGACGCGCGTGTCGTGCTCCTAGACGAACCGACCGCACATCTCGATCCACGCTACGCGCTCGACGTGCTTTGCTTGATGCGTGGCATCGCACGCGATACGACGACGGCATTCGTCGTCTTGCACGACCTCAACGAAGCGGCGATGATCGCCGATCGCGTCGCCGTTTTCGGAAACGGTCGGCTCCTCGCGTTCGCACCACCGGGGATCGCACTCGATCCGGAGATCCTGGAAAACGCATACGGCGTCGCCTTCGACCGAGTGGTCGTCGACGGCGCCGTTCGCGTGTTGCCGCGCGGTTATCGCGCGGCTTCGATTCCTACGGGAATTTAACGACGGTTTCGAGACCGAACGTCGGTTGGAAGTTGCGTCCGACTCCGGCCGTATCGCGACGGAATACGAACGCGTTGAGGTCGCTCTTGTCGATGCGATACTCCCCGCGCACGATGAACGTCGAATTCGGCGTGAAGTTGATCGTCGCCGTGCTCGACTGGTAGCGCTGTGCGAGTCCGCTGCGGAAGCCGTTGGTATCGTGGAACGATTCCTTGCGTAGGGAGACGGCGTAGCGTGAATTGACCTGGTACGTTGCGATGCCTTCGATCGCGTTGTAATGTGCCGTTGCGAACGAATCCGTTTTATCGGCGAGCTGCGTCCCGTTGTCGTAGTTACCGACGAGCGTGAGCGCCGAGGTCGGGTGAACGGTGAGGACCGCATCGTACAGCATACGATTGCTGATGATCGCGGGGTTACCGAACACGGCAAAATCGTTGCCGTTATAGGTCGTGAGGTTGAGCGAGTAGGCCGGCGACGGGTTGATCACGAGGCCGCCTTCGATCGTCTTCTTCTTGCCGACGAACTTCGTATCGTCCCAGCCGTTGTTGGCGCCGACGATGACCGAAAGTTTCGGGCCGTACGCGTAGGTGAGACGAACGCCCGTGTGCGTGAACGGGATGGCATTGCCGAACTGATACGAGCGCGAGTAGTTCGTGTTGCCCGGCGCTTCGATGACTTCGGCACCGGCGAGCGTCGAGAACTTACCGGCAATAAAGGTGATGGGGCCCTTCGCCGCTTGGAGATACGCCTGGATCGGGCCGTTGCCCGAGTGTGATTGGCCGTTTGATGCGACTGCGTCGAAATCCGGACCGAAGCCGTACTCGATGCGTCCGCCGATGAACGGGCCGTTCATATTGATATTTACGATTGCGTGCTGCAGCGTGGGCACGTTCACGAAATCATTGGCCGGCGCGAGAATGCGCGAGCTGTTGTAATCTTGGAACGGACCGTTGCCTCCGTCGAACACGCGCGCGGGATTACCGTTGACGAATCGCGCTTTGTCGCTGCCGAGGACCGTCGTGATTCCGGCGTCGAGCGACGACCCGGTGAATGTGATGAACTTGTAAGGGGTCGCCGTCGGTGTCGGAGCGGCGATCGCCGTCGCCGTTGCGACGGGTTTGGGCTTTGCGGGGATGGCCGACGCCGATGCGGCTGGTGTTGGTTGTGCGGACACAGCGGTCACGTTCGAGCCAAACGCGATCGCGAGTGCGCAGGCAACGACGAATGCATGAGAATTAGGCAAGGAAACTCCTTTTCATGAGAAACCCGTCACACGCAAAATCCCTTTCATTAAGGTCGATGTTGCGAAAGGTGCGGGGTGGCCCGTCTTGGGCCATCGCGAATATTACTTGCCTTCGCCCATCATAGCAAGCGCCAAGTGTCGTACCCAAGGCGCCGATCGTTGGTTTAGTGCTTGACCTCGGGGTCGCGACGCGCCTCGGAAGCGGGCGTTCCGACCGAACTTGGCATTGCGACGGTGGCTCGCAGGTGGATATCGCTCGAAAGCACCCAGCCGTAGCGGCCGCGATGCGGGCCGCTGAGAACCTTCACGCCGATCGCGTCTTCGTCGCCCGGTCCGGACTTAGGATGGGCGACGGCGGGAATGCATGAGACGACGATGGCCTGCGTACCGGGTTCCGCGAGGAAGGTATGGGCGAAGATCGCACGCGTGCTGCCCCATTGGCCGGCGGTGTAATCGACGAGGCGCGTTCGCGAATCCCAGAGGAAGACGTCGGGATCCATAGGATCGGAGGCGAGGACGACGCGACCGCCCGACGGTGAGGGACATTCGGTCGCTCGCGCGACCGATGGGGCGACGAGGATGGCGAGCGTACCCAAGACGAGGGCCGCGACGACACGCACCATCACGCCTGGCGACCGATCGTGTTCCGCTCGCGTAACCACATCCCGAAGTCCTTCGCCGTCATCGGGTGCGCGACGAAGAAGCCCTGGATTCCGTCGCATCCGAGCGCGACGAGCCCTTCCTGCTGTATCGCCGTTTCGACCCCCTTGGCAATGACGCTCCATCCGAGCGATTTCGCAACGATAACGGTACCCTCGACGACGGCACGTGCCGGGCCGCTTCCCCCTAAGCTGTCGACGAGCGGCCGATCTAACTTTACGGCGTCGATCGGCAAATGTGCTAGCGAGGCAAGGGTGCCCAAGCTTCCATCGAAGCCGTCGAGGACGAGCCCGATCCCGTTTCGGGCGCAATGACCGACGAAGGACGCGAGTTGGTCGCGGCGTTCGGCATCCGCAAACTGCTCCGTCACGATTTCGATTCGCAGGCGCCGCACATCGCTTGCGAGCGTCTCGTCGGCGAGTAACGAATCGATGTCGCGCTGATCGAACGCCGCGAGGTTCACGTCGATCCGGATCGGCGAACCAGCCAAATGCCAGACTCGCGCTTGCGTCGTCGCTTCGCGCAAGACCCACCGATCGAGCGCGCGACGGCCCGCTTCATCGTCGGCGATCGACCAGCCACGTTCGGGAGCGAGTAAGCCGTGTACGGGATGGATGCGCCGAATGAGGGCTTCGGCTCCAAGAACGCGACCCGCGGCGATATCGAGGATCGGCTGATAGCACAGAATATATCCGACATCGCGGCTCTCGCCCGCGAAACTCGCGACCGCGATCGCGATCGTGGGGTCGGTTTCGGCACCGCCGAAACGAATGCGCGACCCTCCATCGCCCTTTGCTGCGTACATTGCCGCATCCGCACAGGAAAGCAACTCGTCACGGTTCGCGGCATCGTCGGGATAGATCGCGACGCCGATGCTCGCACTGAGCGAAAAACGACAGGCATCGACGCCGAAGGGGAACGTGAGGACGCCACCAATTCGCTGCGCGATCGACGAGATTTCATTCCGGTCGGCGAAATGCGGCATCACGATCGCGAACTCGTCGCCGCCCAGCCGGCCGATATACTCTTCGCGCCGCAACGTGCCACGTAACCGTTGCGCGACTTCTGCGAGAACGACATCGCCACCGCGGTGGCCGACGGTATCGTTGACGGATTTGAAGCCGTCGATATCGAGAAAGAGAACCGCAGTTCGCGCGCCGAGACGCTCGGATTCGGCGAGTGCTTCATCGAGCCGTGCGTGAAGCGCGACACGGTTCGGTAGCCCGGTGAGCGCATCGACGTACGCCAACCGCTGGATCCGCGCGTCGCTGTCGCGCCGCTCGATTCCGCGCGAAAGCGCTTCTACGACCGTATCGACATAGCGCCAATCGTCGAGCCCGAATGGCTCCGTCCGCGGGAACTTCGAACCGAACGTTAAGACGTATTGTTCGTCACCAACCCGAAACGCCGATGCGAGCACGCAACGCAAACCATCGGCAGGTGCCATAAATTCCGACGAGTCCGCCGTGTCGAGCACCGCGAACGTCCCCGACCGCAAGACAGCAGCACCCGCGACGGTTCGGTCGATCGCGATCCGAGTCACGAGCGCAGGCCCCGAATCCGTCTCTTCTATTTCAAACGCGTCGCCGTCGACGCGCGCGAGCAACGCGCGCTCGAGACCGATTCCCACGAGCGCTTCGTGCAAGATCGCGCGAACGTGTTCCGCGCCGCCGAGACCGCGGCGCACGACGAGCGTCCAGAGCGATTCGAGTCGCGCGCCGCGCGAAGCGATAACGCGGTCCGAAACGATCGATCGCAACGTGACCATCACGGCGGGAGCGGCACCCGCGAGCGCGCGCACGCGAACGGAGACGTCGCGAGCGCCCTGCACGTTGACGATGCGCGTTTCGAAATCGCGCGGAACGAGAGAGGCGAGCTCAGGTATCAGAGAAGCCGCGGCAGATCCGGTGAGTCGATTCGCGGGAACGGCGAAGAATGCGCCTGCCTCCGGGCTGACAAAGGTCAGCCGGCCTTCGCTCGTATCGAGAATCAGCAAGACTTCGTTGACCATATCGCCCGCGCCACGCTCCATTGCGGACGCTAACTCCTCGAACATTCTGGTCCATCTTGTACGAAAGGCGCAAAATGGCCCCTCGCCTTTTGTGAGAATAGCGAAACCGTGGGATTGCCAGAGACTCTACGCAAGGCGCTTCGACCGCTCGGAGCACTCGCCGGCGTGACCGGAGCTGCGGCGCTCCTCAACCGATCGCTTCGCAATGAGGTGTTGCCGCTCAATCACCTCGGCGGCATTCGCATCCCGTGGCAATGGCGCGGATACGAAATTTTCGTCACCGAACTCGGGTCTGGGCCCGAGATTTTGCTCGTGCACGGTATTTACTCGGGAGCCTCGTCCTACGAATTTCGCAAGCTCGCGCCGCTCCTCGCGCGCGACCACCGCGTCGTCGCACTCGACCTCTTGGGCTGCGGACTCTCCGCAATGCCCGATCTCGCATATTCGAGCGAACTCTTCGTCGAACAAATCGTCGATGCGATTGGGGCGCTAACATCGGGCCCACTCGTTCTCGTTGGAAGCTCGATGGGCGCGGCGTTTGCCATTCGCGCCGCCGTTCGCGCACCGGATCGCGTCAAGGCCCTCGTTACGATCGCCCCGACCGGCCTTGCGGGTATCCTCGACAAAGATCCGACGGCCGGACAACGCGCGGCAGGCGCGATCTTCCGGTCGCCCGTCGCGGGCGAGACCGCGTTCAACGCTCTCTCCGCGAGACCGACGATTCGCTGGTTTCTCGGCTTCCAATCGTACGCCGATAAAGCATCGGTCACGACGGAGATCGTCGATCACTATTACGCGGTCACGCACCAACCCGGAGCTCGCTTCGTCCCCGCACAATTCGTCGGCGGCGCGCTCAACATCGATGTGGCTCGCGATCTACCGTTCGTCGAGTCGCCATTGCTCGTTCTTTGGGGCGATCGCGCGTCGGTCGCGAGCCCGGTGAAAAACGCGGAAGCCTTCGTCCGTCTCGCGCGCGATGGACGAGCGGTGACGTTTCCCGATGCGGGCATCCTCGTCCACGAAGAGCGCCCGGACGACGTCGCGCGTACCATTCTCGACTTCGCATCGACGACCATCGCGAAGCCCCAGACCGACTCCCAGGACTCGCTCGTACCTGACCGAACGGCGCCCGGGATGTCGACGACGAGCGTTCCGGATATTTTTAAAAGCTACGACATCCGCGGCATCTGCCCGGGCGAACTCGACGACGGTCTTGCGTATGCGATCGGGCGGGCGTTCGTCGATGAATTAAAAGTGACGTCGATCGTCGTCGGACGCGATATGCGTCCCACGGGCGTCGGCCTCTTCGAAGCGTTCGCGCGTGGCGCAAACGAGCAGGGCGCCGACGTCACCGACATCGGCCTCGTATCGACCGACGCGCTCTATTTTGCCGTCGGCAAGTACGAATTTGCGGGCGGCGTCATGATTACCGCGTCGCACAATCCGGCAAATTATAACGGCATGAAGCTCACGCGCGACCGCGCGCAGGCGATCTCGTTCGATACGGGCTTGCGCGCGATTCGCGACCGGATCGCGAGCGGCACGTTCGACCCGCCCGCAGCTACACGCGGAACGGTTTCGACGCGCGACGTCCTCGACCAATTCGCCGAGCACTGCCTCACATTCGTCGAGCGCACCGCGATCAAGCCGTTCAAGATCGCAATCGACGCCGGGAACGGCATGGCCGGTCTAACGGTACCATACGTTTTCAAGCATCTGCCGTGTCACGTCACGCCGCTCTTCTTCGAACTCGACGGCATGTTTCCGAATCACCCCGCAAGCCCGATCGAACCCGAGAACATGGTCGATCTGCAGAAAGCGGTCATCGACAACGGGTGCGACATCGGCGTCGCCTTCGATGGCGATGCCGATCGCATGTTCATCGTCGATGAAAAGGGTGCGCTCATCGGCGGCGACATCGTCACGGCGCTCGTGGCGATCAATACGCTCAAACGCGTGCCCGGCGGAAAGATTCTCTACAATCTCATCTGTAGTCGAAGCGTTCCCGAAGCGATCCTCGGCGCGGGAGGCGTGCCGGTACGCTCGCAAGTCGGCCACTCGCTCATCAAGAAAACGATGCGCGACGAGAACATCGTTTTCGGTGGCGAGCACTCGGGGCATTTCTACTTCCGCGACAACTGGTTTGCCGATTCCGGCATGATCGCGCTCTTGCAGTGCCTGGAAGTCTTCAGCGACGCGGGTAAGCCCGTGAGCGAAGTCATCGCGCCGATCGATCGTCGTTCGCGGTCGGGCGAGATCAATTCACGCGTGCACGATATTCCCGCGAAGCTTGCCGAACTGCAGGCGCATTATCACGATGCCGAGATCGATCACCTCGACGGCGTCACGATTCAATATGCCGATTGGTGGATGAACGTGCGGCCGTCGAACACCGAGCCGCTCCTACGACTCAACGTCGAGGGCGATACGAAAGAGTTGATGGAACGCCATCGCGATGAGGCGCTCGCCCTCATCCGAGGCGAAACCCGCGTGAAGTAACGATGACCCTGAAGGTTTTGCTTGCGATACGAACGGCGGCGATCGTCGCCACGATCGTGTTGCTGTCCGTGGCTTGGCTCGTTCCGGCGTGGAATGCGCGCTTCGTCATCGTCGCGCGGCGCGTTACCGTCGCGAGCGGCTTCGGTGCCCAATTCGCGATGACCGGCATCGCGGTCGCACGCGGAAGAGAGCCGTGGACCCGTTTCGTGATCCCCATCGTCGGCGCGATCCTTAGCATCGAAGCGCTCGCAACGCACGCGTTGCCGCTCTGGTCTTTTGGCGTCGTCGGGGCGATCGAAGCATCGATCGTGGCTTGGGTCGTCGTTTCGACCTTCCGCGACACACGCGGCCGCGACGCCTACCCCGAGGAGCGCTTCGCACGCGCCTTTGCTCGCGTCGCAGATCCACTGGTCGCGCGCTTCCTCGCGGTCGAGACGACCGTCATGGGTGCTGCACTGCGATTTCTCGGGGGCGGGTTTCGGCAACCGCTACCGGCAGGCTTCGGCTTCACGAAGACGGCGAGTTCGCTGCCCCTGCTCCTCGCGCTCCCTGTTTTCCTCATCCCATCGATGGTCGCCGTCGACATCGTCATTCCGCAAGCGTACTGGCCGTGGCGCGTGTTCGACGACTTCGCGAACATCTACGCAATGGTCTGGGGAATCGGACTCTACGCGACGTTCCGCACGCGCCCCCACCGGATCGTCGGCGACACATTACATCTCGCGTTCGGCGTTTTTCGAACGGCCGAAATCCCGCTCGCACATATCGCAGCCGCACACGTGACGCGCACGAATTTCGATCCCAAAGCCTGGAGTCGTGCGCATCGTACCGACGGTTTGTCGTTCGCCGTCGATGGGACGCCCGTCGTCATCTTCAACCTCTCCGTCCCGCTCGCGCGCGCGCAACGAGGCGAGACGCGCGAGATCGCGTGCGTCGCCGTCTCGTGCGACGATGCGTTTGCGCTCGCTCGCGCGACGGCACGTCCGACGTAAGTCGGTTCCCGGAGCCTCACGCAACGTGCATCATCGGTAACGATGCCTGAAGCTCCCCAATCGCTCGTCTCCGCACTCGACGCCGTCGAGGCGCTTCTCGCAAACGAAGCACTCGACGCGTGGCCCACGCGTGAGGACGATCTCGCGCTTCTCGGTGCGACGCGCGAGCGGCTCGTGCGACGTTTCACGCTCGCGGTCGTCGGCGAGTTTTCGAGCGGCAAGTCCTATCTGCTCAACGCGCTCTTAGGCAAAGTGCGCTACGAGGCCGGTGGCCGGATTGCGGGTCTCCTCGCCGTCGATATCAATCCGTCGACCGCGACGATCACGGAGCTTCAGTACGGCAGCGAAGAATCGGCCGTCGCGAAATATCCCTCGGGGCGGGAAGAGCGCATTCCGATGGATCGGCTCTCACGCTTCGTCGCCATCGGCAAAGGCGACGAACGCGGAGCGCTCCACGATGCGACCGCCGATGAAGATTCGGCGCCGTCGTTCGTCGTCGTCTCGGTCGATTCGCCGTTTTTACAGAGCGGCTTTACCGTCGCGGATACGCCCGGGCTCGCCTCGCTCAATCCGGCGCATCGCCGCGCGACGCTCACGTATCTGCCGCGCACCGATGCCGTGCTCTATCTCATCGATACCCAACAGCCGTTTACCGAGGGCGACGCGTCGTTTCTCGGACTCATCGGCGAACACGTGCGCACGATCTTCATCATTCAGACGAAGATCGATCTCTGGCGCATGCGCGAGACCGATGGCCGCGAGGCGTGGGATGCAGCGCGCACGCGAATCGTGGAGCGTGCGCGTCGCTTCGCGCCCGACGCCGAAGTTTTCAGCGTCTCCGCGCGCGATTACGCTGCGGGTTCGCTCGACGCCGACGACTCCTTACGCGAGCGAAGTGGTTTTCCCGCGCTGATCGCGGGCCTCGAGACGTCGCTCGAACGCCGGGCGCAGAGCGCGCGCGTCGATCGCACGATTGCGGTTTTGCACGAACTCGCCGCGAAGACCGCGGCGCGCGTTCGGCGCGCGGGCGTCCTCGCCGAAACCAGCTCCGAATCGTTGACCTCCGAAGTCGAACGCGCATCGGCCGAACTCGTCGAACGCGAACGCGCGCTCGGTCGCGAACGCGACGACGTCACGCGCGCGGGCTCCGAGCGGCACGCGTGGATCGTCGAGCAAGGCGACGCGCTCGCGGCACGCGCGACACGCGCGCTCGGCGCGGCGATCGACGTCGCCGATATCGAACGCATCCGCGACCGTGGCAAATTTCACAGTCTCGTCGATGCGACCGTCGCACCCGTGTGGAGCGCGTTCGCAACCGACGTTGCCGGGCACGTCGCGCGCGCGCTTGCGGGCATCGCGAAATCGCGGAGCGATGTCCGGGTCGCGGATCTGGCGGCGTTACGTTTGGGCGGCGTGCCGGGAACCGGTGCGTGGTCGCGCGATCTCGCGAGCGGCATCGCATCGACGATCGTGCTCGGAGCGATCGGCGGTCCGACGGTGACGTTCGTTCACGCGGTGACGCGTGGATTCGCTGCGCACGCCTATGGGACGTACATGAAACGCGAACTCGGCCAAGATCTCTATGCGACGTTCTTTCCGAACTTCGAAGCCGACGTCGCGACGTTCGTCGCCGAGATCGCCAAGCAGATTGCGGGTATCTACGACGATGCTGCGGCTGCAATCGAACGCGAACGCACGGTCGCGCGCGCGGAGACGCTCGAGCCGATCGTCCGCGCCCTCGGACGTTCGAACGATGCGAACGCCCGCGTTGAGGCCTCGCAACGACTCGCACACGTTGTCGCATCGCTCGCTGCGATCGACGAAGCGCTCATCGGCCTCGATACGGAACGGGGCATCTCGCAAGCGGCAGAACGTCGCGCACCGAGCGATCCGGTGCATCCTGCCAACGGCGCCACGCCGCGAACCGACGGTGTTTTCGCTTTCGATGCCGATGCGTACGATCGCGGACTGCGGCCCGAGCGCTATCGCGTCGTCGTCCTCGGAGCGCTCCGGCGTGGAAAATCGAGCCTCATCAATGCGATTGCAGGCACGCGTATCTTGCAAGATGAGGGTGGGACGGAAGCGATCTTTCCCGTGCACGTGCGCTACGGCGAACGCGAACGCGCGTATGCGCTGTTGCGCGAAGGCGACTGGAACGAAATTCCCACGAGCGATGCGATGGCGCAAGCCGCGCGATCGCCCGTGCTCATCGAGACGCCCTGGAAGATGCCACGCGAACTCGTCCTGGTGCACGCCCCGGCATTCGATAGCGGCAACGACGATGCCGAAAATATCGCGCTCGCGGCGGCGCGCGCGGGGAGTGAGATTCTCGGGCTCTTTTCACGACAACTTTCCGATCGCGAACTCGCGCTTTATGCGCGCGTGGCCGAGTTCGGCAAGCCGATGATCCTGGCACATACGATCGCCGATAACGAATCAGCGAGCGAGCGACGGACCGTCGTCGAACTCGCCAGCCGCTACGTTCGCGAACGCGCGATTGCGATCTCGCGAATCTTTACAATCTCCGCACTCGATTATTTCGAGGCCGCGCAAACCAAACGCGCGGCCGCGGCATGGAACGAGCTCGGCGCACTTCGCGAGACCTTGCACGCACACGCCGACGAGCACATGCAGCGACTCGCCGAGCGCGCGCGTCGCGACGACGAACGCGCGCTCACGAGTAGAGCGCCTGCCGATGCTACCCCGACATCGGGATTGCGGCGCGGCCTCAGCCGTTTCTTCGGCCGCGGTTAACCGCTCACACATAACATATGGCCCGAGGTTCGGCTCGCGACCGTCCCGAAGCGCCTCATCGTGTCACGTTCCTACACGCTCGGCCCCGTTCGCATCGCTCTCGGAACGGGGGATGCGCGCGTCGGGCGATTAGCCGTCGAAAACGGCCGAATCGCAGCGATTCTCGACGCCGATGGCGCGTGCGATTTCCACCTACCTGCGGGTTGCACGATCGCGCCGGGCATGATCGACGTCCATACCAATGGCGCGAAAGACGTCCTCTTTAACCGCGATCAAGGGAACGCCATCGACGTCGCATCGCGCTCGTATGCGGAGCAGGGCGCGACGGGCTTCGTCGCAACGATCATGACGGCTCCGTGGGAATCGATGTTGCACGCCGCGAGAGAAACCGCCGAAGCCGCACACGCGCTCGCCGAAAACGCGCCGGTCGCGGGCGCACGGTGCCTCGGGATCCATTTCGAGGGGCCGTTTCTCAATCCAAAATTTCGCCGCGTGCATCGTCACGATTGGCTCGTGCCCGCAACGCGCGAACGCGCGAAGAGCTTGCTCGATTCATGTCGCGGAGCGCTCGTGATGACCACGATGGCGCCCGAAGTCGACGGCGTCGATGAAGCCGCGCGCTTCTTCTTCGATCAGGGCGTGGTGTGTTCGGCCGGCCACACGTCGGCAAAATATCGCGACGGCATGCTCGCGATCGGCCTCGGTTTTCGAACGCTCACGCATGCGTTCAACGCGATGCCGCCACTCGACCATCGCGAACCGTCGTTACTCGCGGCGTTCATGCAAGAATCGCGGACGAGCGTCCAGGTCATCTGCGACGGTTTCCACGTCGCGCCCGTCATGATCGACGTGCTCTACCGCACGCTCGGCGAGCGCATGATACTCGCGACGGATTACATGGCGCCGGCGGGAAGCGGATATCGGATCGAAGGCGGCGTCGTTCGCGCTGAGGACGGCACGATTGCGGGCTCGGCCCTGCACTGCGATCGCGCGGTTCGTAATCTGATGTCGTACGCGTCGATCCCATTCGAACGCGCGATCGTCTGCGCGACGTCGGCGCCCGCAAAGATGCTCGGCATCGAGCGCGAGTGCGGCACGATCGAAGCGGGTAAACGCGCCGACTTCGCGATCTGGGACGACCAGTACGAAATTCTCACCACCGTCGTCGGCGGCGAAGCGGTCTACGGCGCGCAGCATCTCGCGAGCACGCGCACGACGAGCGTCGGCTAGCGGCCTCAGGCCACCTCGAGGCGCTCTGGCGTGGCCCTGTAACGGATTTACGCTCGAAGGCTCGGAGCAATTGCTGCAACGCTTTTCATAATATTGCATCGTGATCCGAGTTCAGAACGACAGGGCGTAACGTTTCGAGAACCCCCAAGAACGTCTGGTTTGGACCGCCCCGGAGCGGTCGAGCCTAGCTCTATGAGTAAATACACCCGGTCTGGGGATTTACAGCCTGCGCTGTGCGTGACAATCTCGGTAAGCTTTTGTAGCGCATCTCATCACGCCTCATATATGACGAGTTGAGCCGCTCCGCACTATGCTCCTTGCAAGGAGGCTCTTTTGCTCGTAGAAGTGGGTTCGACGTCTCCTAGTGGCGGCTGTGCCAAAGGCTCGCCGCCGAACTCGCATATCGCACCGCAAGTTCGGCTTCAAGCATCAGATGCGTTGCGTGCCCTCGCGATCGGCATGGTTCTCGTTCATCACTTTACGTTATTCACGCGTGTTAACGTCGGAGGCCAAACACGGGGCTTCGACTACCTCGGTCGTTGGGGCGTCGCAATGTTTTTTGTGCTCACGGGGTACCTTCTCGCGAAGCCGTACTTGCGGACGATTGTCCACGGTACACGTTTCCCGTCGTCGGTCGAATTTTTCAAACGCCGTTTTTTCCGACTCTATCCGCTCTACGTCGCGAGCCTGCTGGGAAGCGTCGCCCTCGTAGGCGCAATCGATCTCTGGAGTATCCTCACGCATCTCGTGATGATCCACGGCTTCTTCTCCCGATACATTACGGACATTAACGGGCCGCTTTGGACGATGTGGGTCGACGTCCAATTTTACATTCTGTTACCACCGATTGCGCTTGCGCTACGGAACGTTCTCAGCCACACGGCGAATCGAACGAATCGGGTACGCGCGATCTGGGCCTTCCTGGGGGCGTGTTTTGCAATAAGCATGGCGGAACGCGCGATCTCCCTCGCGCTAACGACGCCCGACCTCACATGGGAGCACATGCATGTCGTCGCGGGCAACGTCATCGGTATGGGGAGCCAATTCGCGCTCGGCGCGGGCATCGCACTCTACGAGATGGAGTCGCATGCGATGAAACAGACGCGCTTTGCGCTCTTCGCGAGTGTTCTCGGCTTCATCACGTTAATGCTCGTCGAAAAAATTCACGGCGGCACCACGGGGGTCATCCTCTCATTCGTGGTTACCGATCCGATCGCAGGCCTCTCCGCAGGCGCCCTACTCTACGCGATCGTCTCGGGAAGTTTGCCCAGAGCGGAACGCCTTTCGGGGAAAACGCCTGTCATTCGCTTCGCGTCGCTCGCATATGCTGTATACCTGGTCCACTTTCCGATCATGACCGTAGCGGTGAAGTGGTATCCCGGGTCGCTCGCGCATCCGATCATTGCGACCCTCTTCTCGATCTCGGTCCTCATCCCGATATTGGTGGTCGCTTACGCAGGACATATCGCTATCGAGCGGCCGTTCCTACGTCTACGCGACCGCCACCGAGAGCTCGCCGAGCCCGTCGCCGCCTAAGCATTCATGCCGCGGGTCGAAAGACGACGCAACTCGTCAAGCACGTCCCAAAACGTCTCGAACGTCTTACTCGTGCAAGCCGGATCTTCGACGATCACGCCGTCGTTGAGGAGCCCTGCGATCGCAAGCGACATCGCCATGCGGTGATCGTCGTAGGTCGCGACTTTCGCACGTACGAGCGGTCCCGGGTAGATCGTCATGCCGTCGGATGCCTCGTCGACGCGGGCACCCATCTTCCGGAGTTCCGTCGTCATCGCGGTGATGCGATCGGTCTCTTTCCAGCGCATGTGCTCAACTCCCGTGATCCGCACGGGTCCATCGGCACGTGATGCGATCGCGGCGAGCGTCGGCGCGGTATCGGAGATCGCGTTCATATCGATGTCGATGCCGCGTAGTTGTTTTGGCCCCGTAACGATGAGCGCGCCGTTGCGCTCTTCCACCGCGGCCCCCATTCGTTCGAGCACTCGCACGAATTCCACATCGCCCTGTAACGATCGTAGCGTGAGATTGGCGACCGAGACGCAACCGCCGCTCGCCGCCGCCGCCGCGAAAAAATACGACGCGCTCGATGCGTCGGGCTCGATCGTGTAGTGACGCGAAGTGTAGCGCCCGCCCGGAGCGACGACGTATTCGCGCGCGGAGCGGCGCTCGACCGTCACGCCCCACTGAGCCATCATCGCACACGTCATCTCGACGTATGGCTCGCTCACGAGCTCGCCCGTGACCGTCAGCTCGATCCCATCGCCTGCGTACGGCGCGACGAGGAGGAGCGCCGAGAGTTGCTGGCTCGATGCGTGCGCGTCGATCGTGAGCGCGCCGCCGGAGAGACCGTTCGCGTGGAGCACGAATGGAAAGCGATTCGGCTGGTCCGTGCATTCGACGCGCGCACCTTGCGCTCGCAACACGTCGAGCAACTCGCCGATGGGCCGCACGCGCATCGCGGGCACGCCGTCGAAGCGAAACGTCCCGCGTCCGAGCGCGACGAACGCTGTTATAAATCGCGCCGCGGTACCGGCATTGCCAACGAAAAGATCGGCCTCGTGCGCGGCAATGTGGCCGCCCATTCCCGTGACCGCGAACGTCTCGTGTGCTTCATCGTGTGCGACGGAAATACCGAGTCGCGCGAGCGCGCCCGAGAAAATCTGCGTATCGTCGCTCGCGAGCCCGCCCTCGAGCACCGAGTCGCCGTCGGCAAGCGCAGCGAGCAAGAGCGCGCGGTTCGTGATGCTTTTGGAACCCGGCACGCGGACGTCGCCACGTATCGGTCGGCGTACGGCGGCGACTTCGAGCGTCGTCACGCGCGCGACGCGATCACGCCGCGCCGCCACCGAGATACGCCGCGCGCACGGCTTCGCTCGCCATAAGGTTTGCTGCCGTATCTTCGTGCACGATCTTACCGACTTCCAGGACGTAGCCGCGCGATGCGATGCCCAGGGCCTGTCGGGCGTTCTGCTCGATGAGGAGCACCGTCGTGCCACGCGCGTTGATCTCGCGAATCACGCCGAAGATCGTCTGCACCAGGATCGGCGAGAGCCCGAGGGAGGGCTCGTCGAGCATCAGCAACTTCGGACGCGACATGAGCGCGCGCGCCATCGCGAGCATCTGCTGCTCGCCGCCCGAGAGCGTACCGCTCTTCTGCGCGATGCGTTCTTTGAGCCGAGGGAAGATTTCGAGGACGCGTTCGAAATCGCTCGCGATCTCGACTTTCGACGTCCGCGTATAAGCGCCGAGTTCGAGATTCTCGCGGACCGTCATCCGCGCAAAGACGCGCCGACCTTCCGGTGAGTGACCGATGCCGCGGCGCACGATGCGATCGGGCGTATCGCGCAACAGGTCCTCGCCGGCGAAGCGAATCGCGCCCTTCGTCGGCTTGACCAGGCCGCTGATCGCGCGCAACGTCGTCGTCTTCCCCGCCCCATTACCACCGATGAGCGTAACGATCTCGCCCTCATTCACGTGCAGCGAGATACCCTGCAGCGCACGAATACGGCCGTATGACGCATCGATGCCATCGACTTCGAGCAGCGCCATCTACGCCGTCTCCGCGCGCCCGAGATAGGCTTCGATCACGGCCTCGTTGCGACGGACGTCTGCGGGCAGGCCCTCGGCGATCTTCTCACCGTGATCGAGGACCGTGATGCGCTCGCTGACCTGCATCACGAGATTCATATCGTGCTCGATCAAAAACACCGTGACACCCGTCCCGCGGATACGCGCGATGAGGCCGATGAGATCGTCCTTTTCGCGCGGGTTCATGCCGGCTGCAGGTTCGTCGAGCAAGAGCAACTTCGGCTCGCTCGCGAGCGCGCGCGCGATTTCGAGCCGGCGCTGACTTCCGTAGGGAAGATTGCGCGCGTAGTTATCGGCGTCGCCTTCGAGATCGACGAAGGCCAAGAGTTCGCGCGATCGCTCGCGCACACGCCGCTCTTCGCGACGTTGGCGCGGCGTGTGTAAGAGCGAATCGAACATGCTCGCGCGCATCTGCGAATGCTGGCCCGTCATGACGTTATCGAGCGCCGACATGAATGCGAAGAGCCGGATGTTCTGAAACGTCCGCGCGATGCCGCGACCCGTGATGCGATCCGTCGGCAATCCGGTAAGCGTCTTACCCTCGAGATCGATCGTACCAGAGGTCGGCGCGTAGATTCCGGTGATGAGGTTGAAGACCGTCGATTTTCCCGCACCGTTGGGACCGATCATTGCCACGATGCTGCCGGCATCGATCTTGAACGAAAGATCGTTGACGGCGACGAGGCCACCAAAAGTTCGGCGAACGTTGGTGAGTTCGAAAAACGGCGCCGCCATTACGACCGCGCCGCGCCTTCGTATTCGCTCTGTTCTTGCGCGGCGAGCATCGGATCGGCCATGGCTTCGCGGAACTCGGCCTTGCGTTGTCGGCTTGGGATGAGCCCCTCGGGACGAAAGAGCATCATCGCAACGAGGATCACCCCGTAGAGCATGAAGCGATAATTCGTGAAGTCGACGTTCGTAAGACCGATTGAGTGCGCGAGATTCGTCGATTGCGGCAAGAGAAAACTGTTGATGAACGAGAGCACGAAACTTCCGACGATCACGCCCGCGATATTTCCCATCCCACCGAGGACGAGCATCGAGAGCACGAGCACGCTCACGTTGAATTGAAACTGATCGGGCGAGACGAGCGATAGCTTTGCCGCATACGCAACGCCCGCGAGCCCGCTAAAGGACGCACCGAGTGCGAATGCCGAGAGCTTAGCCGCGGTCGTATTGATGCCCATGTGTCGGGCGGCGAGTTCGTCTTCGCGGATTGCCATCCAAGCGCGCCCGAGGCGACTACGTTGCAGATTGACGGCGACGAGGATGCCGAGAACGATGAGGACGAGCAAAACGTAGTAATACGGCGTCGCGCTAAACCCGAACGACTTGCCGAAGATCGACGGTTGATCGAGCGAACTGATCCCGTTCGGGCCGTTCGTGAACTGCGAGAGGTTCAGAAACGTCTGCGGCACGATTTCACCGAAGCCGAGTGTGACGATCGCGAGGTAATCGCCGCGCAAACGGAGCGTCGGCGCACCGAGCAAGATTCCGAAAATCGCAGCGATGACCGATGCGACGAAAAGCATGATCCAAAACGGAATGTGGATACCGAACTGCTGGCTCGCGAGCATTGCGTATGCGTACGACCCGATCGCGAAGAACGCCGCATAGCCGAGATCGAGCAAACCCGCAAAGCCGACGACGATATTGAGTCCGAGCGCGAGTAAGATGAACGCGCCCGCATTCGCGAGGAAGTCGATATGCGAGTTGTTGTGGTCGAGCCAAGGGAACGCGAGTAAGACGACGCCGAGGATGGCAAGCCCGATTCGCGTGCGGTTGCGGCCAGAGAGTGCGGTCACACTTTTTCGGGGAGTGACTCCCCGAGAAGGCCCGCGGGCCGGAAGATCAAGACGAGCACGAGCACCGAGAAGACGAGCACGTTCGACCATTGCGCGCCCTGCGGAATGTACTGCGTGCCGATTGCCTCGATGAGCCCGATAAGGAATCCGCCGAGCATCGCACCGGGGATATTGCCGATGCCGCCGAGCACCGCGGCCGTGAACGCTTTGAGCCCGGCTTGGAAGCCGTTGAAGAACCACGTCGTGCCGTAATACACGCCGCTCGCAAAACCAGCCGCGCCCGCAAGCGCGCTACCGATCAAGAACGTCATCATGATCGTCGTGTTGACGTTGATGCCCATGAGTTGCGCGGCATCGCGATCTTGCGCCGTCGCGCGCATCGCCTTGCCCATCTTCGTTTTGGTGATAAACAATTGAAGCACGACCATCATCACGATCGCGAATCCGATCACGATGACTTGCTTGAGCGAAATTTCCACGCCCCCGAGCGCGAGCGTCGGATTGGGGATGAGATCGGGAAACGGAACGGGCGAAGGTCCGCGCCAGAGTTGCATCACGTTTTCAAGGATGAACGACATGCCGATCGCGGTGATGAGTGGCGCGAGGCGCGGGGCGTTACGCAAGCGGCGATACGCGAGACGCTCGATCAAGATCCCGACGATCCCGCAGAGCAGCATCGAGCCCAAAATCGTTACGAGCACCACGCCGACGAGCGCGATACCGTGCACCTCGCCGCTCACGCCGAGCGCGGTGAGAATGGCGAGTGAGAAAAACGTCCCGAGCGTGTAGACGTCGCCGTGTGCGAAATTAATGAGTTCGATGATGCCGTACACCATCGTGTAACCGAGCGCGATGAGCGCGTAAATGCCGCCGAGCGAGAGCCCGTTGACGATCTGCTGAAAGAAAACGTCCAAATCGCAGCGTTAGACCTTGAGATTGATCTGATCGACGAAGGTTGCTTTTCCGCCCGCAATTTTATACAGACTCAAGATCGGGTTCGTCGTATCGCCGAGCTTATTGAAACCGATCGTGCCAATCGGCGACGCAAAGCCGCTCGTTGCCGCGACGTTTTTGAGCACGTCGGGGCGGGCGGGCATCTTATTTCCCGCCGCGACGATCGCTTTGGAAATCGCGGCGATCTCAATATTGGTCGCGGCATAAGCATTCGCGCTATACGGGCCGACATCGGTATTCCAACGCTTCTTGTATGCGGCGACGAACGACGTCGCACTCGCGAGCTTCGACGTTTCGGGAGCGGCGACCGTGTAATACGAATTGTTGGCCATAGTACCCGCGGTCTTGAAGAACTCGTCGTCGCTGATACCGTCGCCACCGATAAATGGCGTCGCTTTCAAACCGGCATCCGCCATCTGCTTGCGAAGGAGCCCGCCACCCGTCGCCGTCGTGCCGCCGTAGAAGACGACATCGGGTGCGAGCGCGTGGCCCTTGGTGAGCAACGCTTTGTAATCGGTTTGGCCTTTGGTGAGATGCTCGTGCCCGACGACAGTGCCCCCACCCGCCTTGAACTGCGTTTCGAAAACGTCGGCGAGCCCCTTGCCATACGTCTCGTTGTCGTCGATCACGAAAGCTTTCTTGAAGCCGAGTTTCTTTGCAAATTGCGCGCCCGCCGCACCCTGTTTATCGTCAGTCGTGCAAACGCGGAAATACGCGATCACATCGGGATGCGAGGTACGGAGTTTCACCGCGTCTTCGCCGATCGTGAGCCCGATGCTCGTATTGGACGGGCTGATCTGCGCGAGCCCTGCGTCGTTGGTAATCGGAATCTCCGCCTTCGCAACGCTGGAATTAAACGGCCCGATCATCGCGAGAACGGCCGCATCGGAGACGAATTGCTTCGTGTTTTGCGCGCCTTGCGCCGGATCGTGCGCGCCTTGCACGGCGTCATCGAGATCGTAGCCGACGAGTTTGAAGCCGCCCGGCAAGCCTTTGGCGTTGGCTTCTTCGATCGCTTGAACTGCGCCGTTCCGCGTCGGGATACCGGTCGATGCGTCGGCGCCGCTCACGGGCATATCGATGCCGATCTTGATCGCGTTGCCAGCCGAGGCATCGGCGGCGGTCGACGAGGTGCCCGACGACGACTGCGTGGTCGACGTGGACGTCGACGAGCAGCCCGCAGCGAGGAGCCCGCAGAGGGCCGCAGCACCGAGTTTGGCTAGCGCGCTTGTGTGAGGCATGGACCCTCCGCGAATGGCAACGGGACGGCACGGTACCGCCTCGACGAATCGCGCTTGAGTACGCCCTAGCATGAGGCTTCCCTCTCAGCTGATGATAGAGTCTAAAGGCGGAAAGAGACGATTGGCCGTGCGCGAAACCCGAGTCCATGAATCGTCATCGTGGCCGCTCCATCGTATGGATTATTGTCGCGATCGCGGTGTCGTGGGGCCTCTTCATCGCAGCACTCAGCAACGATTTCTACAATGCGACGTCGCCGTGGGAGTTCGGCCCTCACGTGGTGATGCGCAAGGTTTTCAGCGTCGGCGCCTTCGCACTGGTCTCATACCTCATCGCTCGGGCACTGGCGCAGGTCGGGATCGTCCTCCCGATGCAGGTTGTGATCGCGACCGGAGCTGTTTACAGCGGGGCGATCGAAGTCGGTCAGTTCAACACGGGATCGATGGAGGGGCCCTGGTGGAATCTCTTCGACGTGGCATGCGGAGCTGCCGGAGGGTTCATCGCGGCGCGACTTCCAGGCGGCAGCGCGAACGTTCCAAAAAAGCCGAGCCGCGTACGCCGAACGGATCGGCGCCGGACGTCTCAATTCCGCAGCGATGAGGCGCCGGCCAAGGTTCCTCGCAAGCGTTCGCGCCAAACCTGAACTTACCGGAGACGTCGTTCGGTCGCACCGGATTACCCGCGACCATCGCGAGCGGCGTGACCGATTTGATGCCAACCAAATTCGCTGCCACGACCGATGTCCACGAATCTGGCGCGGTCGACGTCGTCGCGGAGACGCGGTACCTCGGGATAGACGCGGACGAAGTTCGCGAGTTCGATCGTGACGCCGAAATCCACGCGGGCGGCGAACGAGGATCCCCCACTATTTCGCGACGGAAGTGTATGCCAAGCGAGTGGAGGTACAAGATCGCGACAATTCGCGTCGCACCCTCCGTAGCTGCGGCGCGCAGGGTCACGAGAATCGACGGCTCCGCCATGTCGCGAGCGAGGCGCGTATACATCGCGGATTAGATATCCGCCAGTTTGCGCACGGCGGCTGCGTTTAAGTGCGTCGCTTGCGGACGGAAAATGACGATCGCGGCAGTCGGTCGGTCGGGGGACCGTCTCGGACCCTTCGCTCAACGAGACAACGATCGCGTTTTTGGCATCGAGCAAATACTGGATCATGGCGCGTTGAAGAAGATCCGGATAGGCCCTGTAACCCCGCCAGGAGCGCTATCCGCGTGTCGGGTCGAGGCCGATTTCGGCTAGGGGCGGCGAACGTGGGCGACGCGAGCGCCTGGACGGAAAAAACATCCGGCCATGTCCCCTTAACATCTTCGTGCTCGCCACTGGGAGAGGGAGCATGGACCAATTGAGGGATTGAGGAGGTGAGCAGGAGTCCCTATGCTTTCGAAAGAGTGATGCCGTACACGAGAGATTCCGCGAGTCGCACGCCCGTACGAGGTCCCGAGCAAAGGGAACAACCTCCTACGTGACCGCTACACCCTCTGTCCTCGTGGCAACCTGCCTGACCTGGTCGTCCACCGCCGCCCTCCCGCGACTCTTCGCGGAAGCGGGGCTCCATGTGACTGCGATGTCGCCCGGGCCCCTCGCGTTGTGCACACATGTGAAGGCGCACAGGTCGATTTCGCGCGATCCCCTGCACGCCGCGCGCGACGTTTCAGCACTCCTCGCGACTCGGGCGTTCGACTGGGTCGTTGTCGCGGACGAAGTGCTTCTCCGCGCACTCGTCGCACGCGGCGGAGACCGCCAACAGACGCCCTGGGCGCCGTTTGATCTTACCGATCCGACCGTCCTTCGGTTTCTGCTCTCAAAGCACGCGTTCATCGAACAAGCCGGCCGTTACGGCATCGCGATTCCGCCATCGCGGCTCGTCGCCTCGGTAGAGGAAGCGCTCGTGTTCGCAGACGAGTACGAATATCCGTTGCTCGTTCGCGGCGACCGCGGGTTCGCGGGGATCGAGGTCACACTCGCATCCAACTCCGCAGAGCTTTGTCGTGCCACGAGCAGTTCGCTCCAGCGCTACGGGCGCGCCGCGCTGCAGCGATTCATTCGAGGCTCGTGTATTTCGGTTAGCGTCCTCTACGCGCGCGGAGTCCCACTCGCAATCAAGGCGTATCGGACGGATTGCAGCTTTCCAACGCCGACCTCGGCCTCAACTCGGCACGCTCACTTCGCGCATCCGGCGATCGAACCGATCGTAGCCCGCATCGGCGCGCTTACTGAGTTCGACGGCATGGCAGGAATTGATTTCATGCATGATCCCGCGACCAACGAACTCTTCGCAATAGAAGTCAACCCGCGACCAACGCTTGGGTTCGCGGGTGCGCGCGTCAATCGCGATTTTTTTGCGCCTGCGATCCACCGATTTCTTCGTGGCGAAGCCGATCCGCTCGTCACCTACGACGGCCGCGAGCCAGTACAGACCTATTTCCCCGGCCACCTCTTCTTCGCGCTAGTGCATCCATGCGAGACAAACGCGCGAGCGGTCGGCGCCGCGCTTTCGGAATTCCGGCCGAGCGATTGGCGCACCGCACTCTGGGAGGTCGGACGCTTCACGCGCGACCGCCTCATGCTCGTCGCGCGAGGATTCGGTCCCACCGAAGATTGCGATTTACCGAGCGGGCGTGGAGCGCCGCCGCGTAACGCTAGCGGCGACCTTCCCGATTCCATCGAACTCACCGTTGCCCCGAGGTAAATATGCAGAGCGTCGAAGCCGTCGCCCCGATTCATCAGCCGACAGTGGTCACTACCGACGTCGTCATCATCGGCGCGGGCCCGTATGGTCTTTCGCTTGCGGCGCATCTGCGTGATCGTGGCATCGCGCATCGCATTTACGGGCGGGCGATGGCGACTTGGTCGGACCATATGCCGGCAGGTATGCACCTCAAATCCGAAGGATTCGCCTCGACGCTTTACGCGCCCGGCAACGCGTTCGCGTTAAGCGATTACTGCCGCGAACGCGACCTCCCGTACCGCGACATCGGGCTCCCCGTTCAGCTCGAAACGTTTACCGCCTATGGTCGCGAGTTCGCGAAACGGTACGCCCCCGAGCTCGATGAACGCACCGTCAACGGGCTCACGTCGCGCGGCGACAGCTTTGAATTGCAGCTCGCCGACGGCGAACGCATCTTCGCGAAACGCATCGTGGTCGCGGTGGGGATCAGTCGCTTTGCGTACTTGCCGCCGGAGTATGCGTCGTTACCGAAAACGGCCCTGACGCATTCATCGGAACATCACGATCTCTCGACGTTCGCGGGAAAACGCGTCGCCGTTATCGGCGCGGGCGCTTCGGCGGTCGACATCGCGGCGATTTTGCACGCGCAAGGCACGCAAACGCACATTGTCACACGAGCCCCCGCGCTGCGGTATCTTGGCCCGCCGGACGAACGGATTCCGTCCCCGCTCATGCGCCTGCGCTGGCCCGTTACCGGCATCGGCACGGGCTGGAAAGCGAAGTTTTTTGAGGATCTCCCACACGTCTTCCATCGTTTGCCCGAACGGATGCGAATAGCAGTCGTTAAGAAAAAATATGCCGCAATGGCATGCTGGTTCACGCGCGAACAGATCGAGGGCAAAGTCAGCGAACATTTGGGCGTGACGACCGCGGGCATCGACTTTGCATCCGAGGGGGTACGTCTCACGCTCGAGCGGCGCGGTGGCGAGACGACGTCGCTCGTCGTCGATCACGTCATCGCGGGCACGGGGTATCGCGTCGATCTTGAACGGCTCGCTTTTCTACCATCCAACGTTCGCGCGCGCATCCGCACTGCGGATGGTTCGCCCATCCTCTCACAGCACTTCGAATCATCGGTACCCAACCTGTATTTTCTTGGGCTCGCCTCGGCAAATAGTTTTGGACCGATGCTGCGCTTCGCATGCGGTGCGGGATACGCGGCGAGGCGGTTGACGAAGGCCCTCGCCGCCGCCCGACGATAATCGTTTCGTCATGCTCGACTCATCCGGTCTCGCGTTCCACCATATCGGCGTGGCATGCCGTAACTTCGACTCAGAAGAGCAAAAATTCGCCATGCTCGGCTATCGGCGTGAGGGCCAAGATTTCCACGACCCGCAACAGGGTATCCACGGGCGCTTTCTAATCGGCGCCGGCCCGCGGCTCGAGCTCCTTCGCAACGACGCCGAGCCCGGCGTACTCTCGCCGTGGCTCGCCAAAGGCATCCGCTTCTACCACCTCGCGTATGAGGCGACCGATCTCGATGTTGAGAAGATGCGTTTGGAAGCTGTCGGAGCGAAATGCGTCGTCGAGCCCGTTCCGGCCGTTGCCTTCGATGGCCGGAACATTTGCTTTTTGATGCTCCCAAATATGACGCTTGTCGAGCTGATCGCAACCCGGTAACCCCCCCATTTCTGGCCTGCCGCCCACAGGTCAAAAGTGCTATGCTCCCTCGAGGTGGCGTCGTCGCTCCGATACCATGCCAGGCTGGGAGCTTAGAGATCGAAACGCTTATCCCGAGCACGGACCCGCAGGCGAACACGGATCCCGTGGTCGCACTAAGGCAGATGTTTCGAGCGACCGCACGGCCTGAGCTAAGCCCATCGCGAGCCCTCGCGGCGCTGGCAATCGTCGATCCGTTTGTAGCGCTCGAACTCCTCCTCGTTCCCTCTACGGAACTTCGCGATCGGGTCCCAATGAAGGACCTCGCTCGAGCGGCCATTGCGGCTCTCGCCGGGATCGAAGATTCGGCATCGCGGAGCGCGTTTGCGATGCGCGTCCTCGAGATGTACGCAGACGCACTCGCGAGCGATGCGGCGACCGAAATCGTCGCAAACGTCGAGATCGCGAATGCAAAATTTACGGGAGTCGCTGCATTCGAGGCAGTGATCAAACGCCTCGTCAAGCGCTTTCGCGCCCACCCCGCGCTTCTTCGTGTCGCGATCGAGAGCGCTCGCGCGAACGGGGATGGTGCCCGCGCGGACGCTTTGCTCACGGACCTCGGCTTCGCGGATCGCTCGCCAGCGACCGCGGCACTCGTACGTCGAGGGCGCGATCCGGCACGCCCGGCTCCCAACGGCGACATTCGTATCGCGATCCTCAGTTCGTATACGATCGAAGGCCTCGTTCCACACGTCGATCTCGCGGTACGCGCACTCGGCCTGCGACCCGAGGTGTACGTCGCACCCTTCAATTCGTGGACCCGCGATATCGTCGACGACGCGTCGGGATTACGACGGTTCGACCCGGAGATCGCATTCCTGGCGGTTGCGATCGATGATCTCATCCCCGAACTCGTGTCGCACCTCTCTCCATTCGAACTCGCGACCGCAGGCGACGACGCATGCGAGCGCGTCGTCGGCGTCGCGACCGCGTTCGCGCAGCGCTATCCGGGAATTCCGCTGGTCGTGCATGGTTTCCATTCGGCCTTCGCGGGACCACTCGGCATCATGGATGGGCACGCGCAAATCGCGCGCACGCAGTGGCTCGCGAGTCTTAACGGTACGCTCTGGGACCAACTCCGCTCGCTGCCGACGGTCTATGTTCTGGACGTCGTCGCTGCCGCGACGGCGGCGGGCGTCGCGTTTGCCGACAATCCGAAGCTGCGTCATCTCGCGGCGATGCGCATTCCGCCGCCCGCGCTGGCGCCAGTCGCGGATGCCTACGCGCGTTACATCGCGCCGCTGCGCGGACGCTCGAAAAAGTGCGTCGTCCTCGATCTCGACAACACCCTCTGGAGCGGCGTCGTCGGCGAGGACGGGAAAGACGGAATCCATCTGGGTAACACGTCGCCGGGCAGCGAATTCGTCGAGTTCCAAGAGTTTCTTAAATCGCTCGCGGCGCGCGGCATCCTCCTTGCTGTCAACTCGAAGAATAACGCCGAGGATGCCCTCGACGTCATCCGGACGCACGAGGCGATGGTCTTGCGCGAAGCCGACTTCAGCGCGGTGCGCATCAACTGGCTTCCGAAATCAGAGAACATGCTCGCGATCGCACGTGAACTCAATATCGGCGTCGACGCGCTCGTCTTCGTCGACGATAATCCCGACGAGCGCGAACGAATGCGTCAACTCTTGCCGCAGGTCCTCACGGTTGAGATGCCACGCGATCCGGCGCTCTATCGCACGACGATCGAGCGGCTCCCCGAGCTTCAGACGCTCGCCGTGACCGCCGAAGATGGTGACCGCGCCGAACGCTATCGCGAGATCAGTCTGCGCGAAGAAGCGAAAACGAACGTGATCGACGTCGAGTCGTATCTCGCGTCGCTCGAGATTGTCGCAGATATCGAACCTGCGACCCAGGCGAACTTTCCGCGCATCGCACAGCTTTTCGCAAAGACGAACCAGTTCAACGTCACGACGCGCCGCTATAGCGCAGCCGACGTCGCACGTCTCGACTCTGATCCCGGATGTCGGATATGGACGCTCCGGTCGCGCGATCGTTTTGGCGAGCACGGACTCGTCGCGATCGCTCTCGTTCGGATCGCGAACGGGACGTGGACCCTCGACAGTTTCCTTATGAGCTGTCGTGTAATCGGGTACGGCATCGAAAGCGCACTCCTCGCGTATGTTTGCAAACGCGCGCTCGACGCGGGCGTACACGAACTCGTTGGCGAGTTCGCTCCGACCGCCAAAAACGCCCCAGCCGCCGAACTGTATACGAGTCACGGGTTCGTCGCTGCGGGGGACGACGGGGCGACGCAGCGCTTTCGTCTTAAGCTAGCCGACGCTCGGGCGATGCCCGCGTGGATTCGGGTGAGCGCGCATGTCGCCTGAAGCCGTCGTCGCAAGCGTGTTTGGCAAGAACCTCGCCGTGATTACCGATGCGACGTCGCCCGAGACCCTCGCGGAATGGGATTCACTCGGCCACGTCACGCTCGTGATCGAACTTGAGTCGATCTACGGCGTTTCGTTCAGCGCGGAAGAGACGATGGCGCTCACGAGCGTTAAGGCTATTAAAGACGCACTCCGATCGCAGGGTGTCACGTGGTAGTCGCTCCGCCCAAACTCGAAGTCCGGTCGGTTGGGGTCGACGATTTCGACGCGATTTATCCGCTGCTTCAATCGTTCGGAAACCAGAAGATGAGCCGTGGCGATTGGCGATCGATGCTCTTCACATACCCGTGGTGGGATGGCCCCGAACGCGGCTTCGCGCTCTATGCCGACGGCAAAGCGGTCGGATTCCTCGGCACGATCTTTAGCAAGCGACGCATCGACGGTCGAGACGAAGTCTTCTGCAATACGTCGAGCTGGATCGTTCGCGAAGAATACCGTCACGCGAGCATACTGTTGCTCAAACCTGTACTCGCGATGCGCGACTGCACGATCTTAAATTGGACGCCCACCGATCGCGCGTACCAGGTTTTCGAAAAACTCGGGTTTCGCCATCTCGAATCGCTCGAGTTGCTCTTGCCGCCTATCGCGCACCCGAGAGGTTTTTTCGGCGCGTCGAGTACCAGCGATCCAGGTGTACTCCAAGCGGAACTGCGCGGCAACGACAAGGCGCTGTATGACGCGTTGCTACCGTGCGCGACCGTGTGCCATCTCCTCGTGCGAGTGGGGTCGCGCCGTTGTTACCTCATAGCAACGAAACGCACATACAAGCGTGTCCCCTTTGCCGTCGTTCAATATGCGAGCGACTACGATCTGTTCTGGAAATTTCGCGGCGCGGCGCACGTCGGCTTCGCCCTTACGATGGGCGTCTTCGGGCTTTCGATCGACAGCCGCTTCGCCGCTGGTCGCAAAGTCGGGCTGAGCGTCCCGTGGCCGGCGAAGCGTTTGTATCGCCCGGCCCGACCAGAAACGCCGCCGGAAGCGATCGATGGGCTCTTTTCCGAAACGATGATGCTTCACTTATGATGCAGCTGGCTACGTTAAAGCTTCGAGTTCTCAATGGTCACCGATGGACCGGATGCCGAGCGGTGAACTCTCTCGCTAACTCACCCGAGGCGCTCCTGGAATGGGATTCTCTGGGCCACGTCGCGCCCGCCATCGGTCGCTCGGGGCAATCGGCTTGTCGATCGATAAACGTTGTTTTACCATACGATGCAACTCCGCGTCGCGCCAAACGGCGACGCCAGCAACAATCGATTGGCCTTTTCTCAGAATTGATGACGCTCACCATATGATCTCACGCCAGCAGCTTCGCGATCGAGCCAACGCCATTGCTCGAACGACGCTTTCGCCGATACCGCTGGCGTTTTGGGAATATGCCTTTCCCAAAGACGTCATCGCCCTTTGCTACCACGTCGTCAGCGACGTGGATCTTCCGCACTTGCAACTCTATCCATATAAAACGGCCTCCCAATTCGAAGCCGACGTTATCTTTTCGCGCGAGCGCGCGGCAACGTATCGGCAAGTCGTCGAGCGAAGATTACGCGGATCGCAGCTCCCGAGCAATAGCATTCTTTTTACTTTCGACGACGGTCTCGCATCGTGCCACAACGTCATCCGGCCGATTTTAAAGCGCAACGGTGTCGATGCCGTGTTCTTCGTAACGACCGATTATCTCGACGATGCCGAAAGTTTCTTCGAATGCGAACTGTCGTTATGTCTTTGGGAGATCGAGCGACTCGACTCGGACCGAGCGCGATCCGTCTTGGCAACTTTGAATTCGAGCGCGCCGTTGAATATGATAAGTCCGGAACGCCAACGGCTCGCTCAGAGACGCATGTCTTCGACCAGGCTCAAGCTTAGCCGTGAAGCGGTGAAACGCGAAATCGCACTGCATGCGTTCGGACTCTCCGATGGGGACGAAGACCTCGCGCGTCTCGCCGCACTTTTGGGAGTCGACATCGCGAAATACGCCGAGCAGAGGCCGATGTTTATGACGCGCGATGAAGTACGCAGACTCATCGCCGACGGGTTTACCGTCGGCGCGCACGGTCGAAAGCACCGATCGTTTGAAGTTCTTACGCCGGAAGAAATCGAACGCGAGATCGTCGCCTCGTGCGATGCCGTTCGAGCGATCACCGGGCAGGAGCGAATCCCGTTCGCATTTCCGTATAGTGGGCTTGGAGTGGATCGTCAATTGATAGCCGATATCCTCAAGCGACATTCGACGATCGAGATGGTTTTCGATTCGGGTTGCCTTCGAAACGATCCCAACTTCATCGTAAATCGTGTTTTTGCCGATGACCCCGCAGGATCGCTGGACGCCGACGTGTCGAGCGTGCCCGGAACCCTGCGCGATGCGTGGTCTGTGCCTTCGGCCTGGTTCCGGCGAGGATAGCGAAGTCGGCTTGGCTTCCGCGTTGACGTGCGCGCGGTGGAAGTCGCCGTTCTGACCCTGGTTGGAGCTGATTCGGCTGGGCTTTTTGAGTTCCGACCAGGGGAGCCCTATGCGGGCCTTGCGCGGGCGAACCTTAGTTTTTGCGGCCCGGCGTGGTTCGTGCGACGATAATCGGGTACGTGGACGGGTCACGACCCAGGCCAACGGCCGTTTCGCCCGAGACAGGGCCGCGAAAGCGAACCAAATGGCCAAACCTTTACGTTTCTGGGTCGGCTTCATTCGGAATACATCACTTTAGGAGATTTAATGATCGCTATTAAAAAATTCACCTTCGCCGTGGCCTTCGCCGCTGCGACGACGACGGCGCTCGTCCTTGGCTCTTCCGTTACCGCGTCGCAGATCGGCACAACGAATTCGTTCGTAAGCGCAGCGTTCGCCGACGACGAATCGAGCATCTGTCAGTACAAAAAAGAAGCGGCCCGCGACGCCTGCTTGAGCGCGCATCGCAAAACTGCAACGCGCCACGAGGGCGCCGAACCCGCGTGCTCGTACGAGACAAAAGGAGACGTGGCGCTCGAATCCAAGCGGCAAGCTTGCTTAGCGTCGCATCGCCATTTCAACGGCGGCCGGGAACGGAACGAATCGGTTTGCTCGTATGAAACCAAAGGGGACGTCGCACTCGAGGTCAAGCGCGTGGCCTGTCTGCGCGCGCACCATCTCCCGATTACAAAACAATACTAATCGGTTTGCGTTAACGAGACAAAACAGCACGGTTTGCACCGTGCTGTTTTTTTTGGGGCGATGCTGCCGCGATGTTTCTCGGGCCTTACAAGCCCAGCCCACCCGCAAATGTCGACTTCATTACGAAAGAAAAACGAAAAAAAGCCGTGTTCGGAAGCGCAGTTTGGCCCAAAATTCCCCTATTCGGTGAAAGGCCGTATTTTTTCGGAACAGAAGACTCTGCAATACGATCTCGCTACCGAGTTGGTTTCATGAAACTGCTTACATCTTCGATCGACTTTTCTTCGCTTCACAAGCGGCAAGACGCGTTGCGTGCGGAGTTCGACAAGGCCCTTCCCATGCGGCACATCGTTATCGATGATTTTCTCTGTGACGACGTCGCGCGGAAAGCGATGAATTCGTTCCCGCCCTACGATGCGATGGAACGAATCCGTAATTCGGTTGTTGAAAAACGCGCCTCAGAAACCCGCCTCGACGTCGTCGATCCCGTATATAGAGAGATTTTTGAGGCTCTCCGTTCGGCGGAGTTCGTGTCGTTTCTAGGTGATGTTACCGGCTTTTCGGGCCTCGACGCGTCGGAGTCAATGGACGGTGCCGGTTTGCACCAGATCCAAAACGGTGGCTTTCATAACGTCCACGCCGATAAAAATCGCGACCCCGTGCGCGGTTATTACCACCGTCTCAGCCTCATCATTTATTTAAACGATGGCTGGCGTTTGGGATCGCCCGGGGCTCTAGAACTTTGGGACCGCGAACTTAACAATTGCATGCAGAAGATCGAGCCCATCCTCAATCGCTGTATCATTTTCGAAGTACACGATTTCGCATATCACGGTTACGGTCGGCTTCAGCTTCCCCTCGATCAAACTCGCAAATCGCTCGCGATGTGGTACCTCAGTCCCGATCGAGGAAGATTCCAAGCGATCCGCCCTCGCAACGTTAAATTCGCGTTGCGCCCTACGGACGGTCTCTTAATGCGGATCAAGCACTACACGCGCATCGCAGTCGAAAAATTGCCATCTCCCCTCAGTGCTGCGGTTAAGAACCTTCGAGCACGCATTACCGGCGCACCGCGGCGGAATTAGCGCAAGGCGAGAGGTACATTTACGGTCAGAATTCACTATTCAGGGCATCATGTTTTAAGACTTTCCTCGCAACGCTAAGCCAAGTCAGAATTTTATATATACGTTCCGTTAAATTTTTTTTGACGACGACAAGCTCTTTTAATTGAGCGCTAAGACGCGTTTGAGTAGCACGTTTTCGGAAGTTTAATTTAAAGGTCACTGAGTCGAGAATTTAAATACGTTTTTGGATAAATCCAAGCCATGCATGTGCCCTTCTGTAATGGATGACATCTCAGGTAAGATGTTCGCGACCGCGCAAACGTCGCTCAGCGAAGCAAGCTGAGTCTAACCATTACGAAATTTATCCCCCATTTGTTCACTCGCATTAGGCCTCGTTTCCGAGGATGACCTAGGAGAGAAAATGGAACTGAAAAATATCCAAGGGTTGCGCGCTCTAGCCGCGATTCTCGTCGTTGGCTGTCATTTTCACGACTTCGCCGACCGCTATGGCTTTCGGTCCGAAGCCCTAATCACAATCGGGGCTTGGGGGGTGGACCTTTTCTTCGTCATCAGCGGCTTCATCATGTGGCATGTCACTGCCGGGCGCGACATGGCGCCGGCCGCTTTCCTCTGGCGGCGGCTGACCCGCGTGGCGCCCTGGCTCACCAGCCACTGGTTAACGCTGCGGTACGGCTGGTCATTCGTGCCCGCAAACGCCACGCGGATG